>Ga0066825_10000394_pt1 | contig 14177 bp, 7 predicted proteins | sample ETNtaG_6_FD_65608 | JGI IMG/M metagenome (GOLD analysis project Ga0066825, IMG submission 65608) | Marine microbial and viral communities from oxygen minimum zone, Eastern Pacific Ocean - ETNP201306SV45 | ecosystem: Environmental > Aquatic > Marine > Oceanic | place: Pacific Ocean: Eastern...
TATGGTTTGTTATTTCACAGAAAACTGAAACCAGGTTTCGCTGGTAAAGGTCTCACCGGGTTTTAAAATGGTTGTTGGAAAACTAGGTTCGTTAGGTGCATTGGGAAAATGCTGGGTTTCCAAACAAAAGCCACTTCTTGGACCATAGGTGTCGCCCGTTTTTGAAGGCAGGGTGCGATATATTGAATTGTTTACAAAGGCATGATTAAACATCATCCCTTCTGAAGCAAATTTGTAAATATTTGGAGATAAATCTTCTACTTTCCCCCCATAGCATCCCAGCGAGTGCTTATCCAAATCATCGGCAGTAAAAAGTAGAATATTGAGGGGTGCTTTATCTTTTACCGTTTCAGAATGCCGACATGCTGAAAATATCGCTAAGACCAGGATAAATACTAATTCTAATCGAAATTTCATGCATCAAAAATTATTTACGAGTTACATAAGCATAGTAAGCACCAATCGTTCCCTGGTCTTTTAAATGAAAAAAGGTGTGTAAATAAATAGGGCCTGGCTTGAGGTGTACATCAAAAGTGATTGACTTATCTTCAGGCGTCACTTCTTTTGTTAATCCCTCGAAACCATAAGGTCTTTTTTCTGCTACAGAAGAACGCAGTTCCATTCCCCCAATATAAATACTTGCAGAAACTATTGGTAAGGCTGTCCCTCCAATATTTCCATTTCTATCGTCCATCTTACACTGACCAGCGATTGGCGAGTCAGTCTCCTTAGGCCAGCGACGTAATTCAATTTCATAATCTCCAGCTTGAGACACATCCAAACACCAATAGGAGTTTTTTCTTATACCTTGGGAAATCTGAGGTTGCTGATCAATAAATACATCCAGCCAATCGCAAGCTGTTAAAACACTTGGATTTTCGTTATCTGTACCGATTATAATTTTTTGAGGTTCATTTACATTTTCTTTTACCCTGTCCCACCAAATATCGAGCTGGTCCTCCATCTTTTTTACGACCTTAAGATTTTTCTCATAAACATTATCTTTTTGCAAAGGGTCAGTTTCCAAATTATAAAGCTCTCTGTTCTCCAGCAAACGCCATCCTTTCCATAGTACAGCAGCACCTTCTTTTCTTACAATTGTTTGACCATGAGGAGCAGGATAATTAATAAAATTGGGCATACGGCTGTAATTAAGGATTAACATCCTATCCTTTGAAATATGTTTTTCTCCTCTTAACACCTTTGCTAAGCTGATACCATCAAAATCAATAGGTTTTGGTTTTTTTAGCTTGCAAAGGTCCATCAGGGTTGGAAGAAGATCCTGCATTTGTGCCAAGCCAGAGACTTCTTTACCAAGATTTTTAAAATTTCCTTCAGGCCAGTTTATAAAACAAGGTACTCTGTGGCCGCCATCCCAAAGTTCGGTTTTCATTCCCCGCATGCCTGCATTAAAATATTTATTGCCCATAATGCTTCCGTTGTCAGTTAAGAACACAACAATGGTATTTTCTTTAACTCCTTTTCTTTCCAAAAAATTCATTAGGTTTCCCACGTTGGTATCAATATTACGAACCATAGCCAGATATGGAACCAGCTTTTTTCTCAGGTCATCATTCTTCCAAGAGAAAGTAGAATGTTCATATAAATCTTCAATCACTTTTAAATCTTCGTCCTTAGCCACAAAAGGGTAGTGCGGAGTATTTGTGGAGATATAGGCAAAAAAGGGTAAATCTTGTTCAATTGAATTTTCAATAAATCTTTTGGTCTCATTAAAGAAAATATCCGTACAATAACCTTCAAATTTTTTTTGTTTACCATTATGCCAATAAGTGTCGTCAAAATAGTCGTTGCCCCAATAATCAGAAGCAGCTCCAATATGAGATGATGGAAACCAAATCGATTCTTCGAAACCTCTATCCTGTGGACGATAAGGATAGTTTGCTCCAAGGTGCCATTTTCCGAACACCCCAGTACTGTAACCATTTACCTTAAAAATATCTCCCATGGTTGGAAGTTCGGGTCTTAAAAATGCGCGACCGCTACTCACATTTAGCAATCCGTTTTTGGCAGCATCCATTCCGGTCATTAACTGACCTCGTGATGGGGCGCACATGGGAGCAGCATGGAATTCACCAAAACGAACACTGCTTTCAGCAAACTTATCTAAATTAGGTGTTTTTAAAATTGGATTGCCGTGAATTGATAATTCAGGATAACCTTGGTCATCGGTAATAATGATAATGACATTGGGCTTATTATTTAATTGATTGTTTTTTTGAGCAAATGATAAACAAGTTATCATAGTAATGGAAAGCACAAGTATATATTTCATGGAAATTGATTTAGTTGGTTATTCTATAAAAAACCTAAATTTTTAATAACGTACAAATACTTTTTATTCAACAAAATTTGATTCAATATCCGATGCATTAATCCAACCGGGAATTAATTTTTCTTTTTCATTTACTATTCGTTCGTAAGCATTGATAAATTTTATATTTGTGTGTTTGTAGTTTTGAAAGATATCGCCATTCCCAAATAATCTCGGATCGCCCTCTTTTTTTAATTCTTCCTCCATCAATTTCTTCATAGCTTGTGCAATAGTCTTTTTGTCATCTAAATTGATTATATTGTTTGTACAATAAGGGTCTTCTTTCAAATTATACAGTTCTTCTTTCGGTCTTTTCGCAAATGATAATTCCCACAAATACTTTGTGTTAACCGAGTTTCGTGACTTTAAAACTTCAGTTTTTGTCGGACTCCCGTCCACATTAGAGTAGCCAGTTTGCGGCGGACCAACCGGCCATCTTTCGTTATTGTAATTACGCAGGTATAACATGTTGTCTTTAACAATCCCTCTGATAGGATACCCTGCATCACCCGGTCGTCCTATGCCATGCTTCTCTTTCCCTACAAGTACGAAATCTCTAAATCGTTCTTTTCTGTTAATATTTTGAAATATAGGAACCATACTTTTTCCTGCAAACTCCTGCATCTGGCAATCCTTTTCTTCTCCAATGCAAGCAATATCAATTAATGTTGGAGCTATATCAATGAAGGAGACAAAATCATCTATTGTTCTTCCAGGTGATTTAATCCCATTTCTCCACATTATAGATAATGGAACATGATTTGAAAAATTGTACGCATCGGTTTTGGCATGTGGAAAGGGCATACCGTTATCTGCGGTTACAATTACTATTGTGTTTTCTAATTCGCCACTGATCTCAAGAAAATTAAGTATCTGTCCAAGGTGCGAATCAAAATGTTCAATTTCCAAAGCGTAGTCCAGCATATCTGTCCTCACAATTTCATTATCTGGAAAAAAGGTAGGTACTTCATTGATGTCAGACAATTTTTTGCCAGCTTTTAACGAAGAACCATATTCATAAATCCTGTGGGGTTCTTTGCTGCCATACCAAAAACAAAAGGGTTTGTCTTTAGGCTTATTATTGAAAAAGTCGATAAAGTTTGAAGCATAATCAACATCTGAGATGCCTTTTGTGGGTGGTGTCAATTTTTTTTGATTCCATTCTTTGCCACAAAGTTCACGCTTCTTATTATCAATTTTCCCTGGATCACCAGGCCCCCATCGTTTTCCTGTGTATCCAACAAAATAGCCATTTTCAGAAAGAGCCTCAGGATAGGTTTTAAATTTTTTAGGAAAATAAGCCCACATATTTGCAGCTTGTTCTAATTGCCAAGAATTACGTCCAGTTAAAATAGATGCTCTAGATGGAGCACATTTTCCATTAGGCGTGTAGGCATTGGTAAAAAAAAGGCCTTCACTGGCAACAAGGTCGAAGGCAGGTGTATTAATCCAACCAAGATCTTTGCCCATATGAGGATAAGACACATCGTCAGCAATACAGATTATAATATTAGGCTTTTTGGGTTCAACAACTTCAGAGTTTGATTTCTTCTTTAGAGAGCAAGAAGATGTTAATATCACCAGGGTAAGCGCAATTATTTTTTTCATTTTCAATTGAATTACAGATTGTCTTTCTTTTAACAAAGATAGTAAATTATGAATTTTGCACAAACGTTTGTTTAAATTTAAAACTTCTTATATATTTGTCTAAATATTTAATAATATGAAACAACTAATCACACATTTCAGGCATAAAAATACTTATGCCACACTATTTTTTGTTTTAGTGTCAAATTTTTTAACAGCACAGCAAGAAATTAGCGGAACTGTTTCTGATAAAAACGGTCCTTTACCTGGCGCCACTGTATTGGTCAAAGGAACGACCAATGGAGCTCAAACTGATTTCGATGGTAATTACACCCTTTCAAATGTATCTTCTGGAGACATACTCCAATTCAGCTACATTGGTTATACAATGCTGGAGTTGGTCTATAATGAAAACACAAGCCTTCAAATAACTTTGGTTGAAGAAACCAATGCTTTGGAAGAGATAATCGTTGTAGGATATGGCACCCAAAAGAAATCGAGTTTAACAGGATCGGTTACCAAGGTAGACAATGAGCAACTTACTCAGGTTTCTGTAGCTAACTCAACGGAGTTGTTGGCTGGACGTATGCCAGGGGTAATTACTAAACAAACTTCTGGTATTCCTGGTGCCGATGGTACGACTCTCAACATTCGTGGATTCGGCACCCCATTAATATTAGTGGATGGAATAGAGATGTCTATGGATAGAATTGACCCCAACGATATTGAATCAATCAACACCCTTAAAGATGCATCGGCTGCCATCTATGGTGCTAGAGCTGGTAATGGCGTTATTTTGATTACCACTAGAAGAGGTAAAATAGGAGAGCCTCAGATATCCTATACGGGTACTATGAGTTTCCAACAGCCAGTGGTACGGAGAAATCATGTTAATGCAGGCCAATATGTTGAAATGCTAAACGAAGGTGGGGCAGCATCTTATACACCTGAAGAAATTCAGTCCTACAAAAATGGAGATCCCGGTTTTGAATCCTACGATTGGGAAAGAAGCGTTTTTAGAAATTGGGCTCCTATGAATCAACACAGTCTTACGGCCAGTGGAGGATCAGAAAAAGTAAAATTCTTTACTTCCTTAGGCCATCTGTACCAAGGAGGTTCATTCAAATCAGGAGATTTGAACTACGGAAAAACCAACATTCGTTCTAACATCGATTTTAATATAAATGATAATTTAAAAGTTGGTTTGGATTTAAGCTACAGAAAAGACAAGCGTTCTGAACCCGGAACTCCCGAGAATGGTATCTTCAGGGACTTAAGAGTTTCTGAGCCTATTTTATCCCCCATAATTCCTGGTCATCCTGAATTGGCAGCCAACAGCAGTAGTGCTTTTGGCAACCGTTCACCCTATGCAGACAGTCAGAGAAGTTTGTCGGGCTTTGTAGATCGATTTGGTGAAGTTTTCAACGGCAGGATTCAAATGGAATACAAAATCCCTAAAGTTACAGGACTTTCTGTAAAAGGAAGCTTGACTTATATGTCTGACAATCTACAAACCAAAGATTTGGACAAAATTTATTCTGTTTATGAATACGATAGGGATACTGGAGAACCAATTCAAACGGGGCAATCTGGGTTTAACCAACTGAGTGAATCTCTACGTCAGTTTAAAAGAATATATCCCACCATTTCCGTCAATTATGAAAATGAATTTGGAGACCATTACATCAAAGGTCTTTTGTTGACAGAAACCATAGAAGAGGAGACTATCAACTTTGGTGCTTCTAGATTAAACCTATTGACAACCGATTTACCTCTCCTTAACTTGGGGAGTGAAGAGGGTATTCAAAACTATGGTGACGCACTTGAGTTTGGACGCTCCAGTGTTGTAGGTCGTATCAATTATGGATACAAAAATAAATACTTCTTGGAGTCTAGTTTTCGCTATGATGGCTCCAGTAATTTTGCTGAAGATTCTCGTTGGGGATTCTTTCCCAGTGTGTCTGCAGCTTGGAGATTGTCTGAAGAAGATTTTCTTAGAGACGTTGAAGCCATTAACAGCTTAAAAATTAGATTGTCTTACAGTAAGACAGGTAACGACAACATTGGTTTGTATCGATACCTAGAAGCTTTCTCTGTACAAGGCCTTGAAATAAGTGAATTTACAGGGCCTTATCTTTTTGGTAGCTCTGGATTGAGTTCAGCTATTGCTACTACTGGTATGGCCAATCCCAATGTTACTTGGAGAGGGCTGACCACTTATAATTTTGGAATAGATGCACAACTTTTCGATGGCCTTTTGGGAGTTGAATTGGATATCTTTTACAGGGATCAAAAAGGAATTTTCGCCACACCTTTGGAAGATTTCCCCAGTACCTTTGGCGCTATACTGCCAGAAGTAAATCAAAATTCGACCAGTAACCGAGGATTTGATTTGATGTTGACCCACAAGAACAAAATCGGTGAGTTTTCCTATGATGTTGGACTATCCTTGGGTTTTGCTCGAGAAAGATACGAATACTGGCCTGTGGACAAAGACATCAGAGCCTTTGCTGAAGACGAAGCCGAATTGAATGACCCTGCTTTTATCAAAAGGTTCAATTTGATTCAGTTGAATAATGGCAATTGGGTAAATCGAAATATAGGATACAGAACCGATGGTATTTTTATGAGTCAGGAAGAAATTGATAACCATCCAGTCGATCAATCAATGCTCGCCGGAGGAACCGGAAATGAACGTGTTGTTACTGGAGACATTCGATATGTTGATCTTAATGGTGATAATAAAATTGACTGGAGAGATCTAGATGTGATTGGAAAAGGAGGGTTGCCCGACATGAACTATGGAATCAACTTCAGCGCTAGCTATAAGAATTTTTCTTTAAGCATGTTATTCCAAGGAGCAACAGGATTTAACTTTAACTTTGGAAATTCTATTAGAAATATAGGAGCCAACAACGTAATCCCTTACAAATTTCAGTATGACTATCGCTGGACCCCCGATCCTAATAACCCTGGGGTGAATATTAATCCCAATGCTAAATTACCAGCTAGTACGCCAGCTCAAGATAATACCAATAATTCTGTAGACTCCGATTTTTGGCTACAAGATGGAACCTATTTGCGCCTTAAAAGCCTCAATTTCGGCTATGAGATTCCGGGTAGTGTAAAAGACATGATTGGAGTCACTAACTTCAGAGTTTTTGTGTCAGGATCTAATTTGATTACCTGGAACAAACTAGGAATCTACAAGGGAACATTTGATTCAGAAGGACCTGCGGAACAGGATGGAGTCACTTATCCCTTGATAAAAACCTTATCCTATGGAATTAACGTAACATTTTAAACTATATCAATATGAAACTTAAGTATATTTTATATCTAACACTTATAGTCACCCTTTCAGGATGCGAGGATGTATTGGACAAAGCCCCCATGGATCGAATATCTGAGATAGCAGTGTGGCAAGACGAAATGTTGGCAGATGCTTATTTGACTGATATTTATGCTAATGCTAATTTTAGAGTTGTTTTAACGAATAGCACTGACTTTGGCTTATATGCAGGTATGGCTGATGAAATGATTCAGTTTGCAGCTAGGCAGTTGCCCAATAGGGCCATTATTACTCCAATGAATGCCGAAACCCTGTATGAGCCACTTAATTATTGGAAGTACAATGAGATCAGAAAACTCAATATCTTTATCGACAAAGTAGGGGCTTCTGGGAGTTTTAGCGAAGCCTACAAAAAGAAAAGATTGGGTGAAGCCCGCTGGCTGCGTGCCTACTTCTACTTTAATATGGCTATTCGTTATGGAGGAGTCCCTTTAATCACTGTAGCCCAAAGCATTGATGATGACGAAGAGACCTTATATGTCACTAGAAATACTGAGAAAGAAATTTATGATTTTGTAGACTCAGAAATGACAGCAATTTTTAATGATTTACCTGATTCTCACGATGGTGAACCTGGCAGGGTCAGTAAATGGGCAGCCAAAGCATTACAAAGTCGTTCTAACCTATATGCTGGAAGTATTGCTCGCTTTGGTAATGTAGATCTCGATGGTATAGTAGGAATTCCCAGTGTGGATGAAGCCGGCTATTGGCTAAAGTCTTACAACGCCTCAAAAGAATTGATCAACAACAGTCCTCATTCTCTTTACAATAAATATCCTGATGATCCGATGAATAATCACAAACAGCTTTTTGTGGATGAAATCGAGAGCAATCCGGAAGTGATTTTTACCGAGCGATATGATGCAGCCTTAACTTTTGGACACAGTCTTTCTCTTACTGCCGTTCATAATGATTATGCCAATTCTTGGGGTTCCAATTTCAGACCTTATCTAGATGTTGCAGAAAAGTTTGAATTTCAAGATGGAGCCTCTGGAGTCATTCCTCGCGATCAATACGCCACAAAAGAGTGGACCATGGACGAGCTTTTTCAAAATAGAGATCCTCGGTTCAAAGCTGCAATTCTTTACAACGAAGCCGATTTCTGGGGCAAAAAAGCTTATTTCCACGAAAAAAGTATTGTCAACGGTGTAGAGGTGAAAAGCGGTACCTTGCCTGATGGAACTCCAGCTGCAGCAGCTAAAAGAGTTTATGAACCCAGGCCCAAACCCTTACGTCATGGATTTTTGATGAGAAAATTTTTGGACGAAAATCCTGGAGAACAGCAAGAGAAGTTTCAATCCAGTGAAGATTACCACATATTCAGATTAGGAGAAACCTATCTTAACTTGGCTGAAGCAGCTTTTTATTTGGGTAAAACCGATGAGGCTCTAGAGGCTTTGAACACCATCAGAGCTCGTGCAGGTATGCCTGCCAAAACAACCATTACTGAGGAAGCCATCAGAAATGAAAGAGCGGTGGAATTGGTCTTTGAAGATCACCGTTTTTGGGACATCAGACGATGGAGAATTGCTGAAGGAATCCTCAACGATACAATGATGAAAGGTCTTTCGTTTGTCTATAATCACGATACCAAAAAGTATAAAATAACTGTTAAAAACGCTATCACTCAGTCAAGAGTGTTCTTGTCCCACCACTATTATTATCCTTTGACAGTAGACAAAATTTCTGATAACCCTAATTTGGTTGAAAATCCAGGTTATAAATAATCTAAATAAAAAGTTTTATATATATTAAAATATAATCTTTTTAATAGTATCTAAGCAGCAGGGCTAATATCTACTTTGGTAATATTAGCCCTAATAAAATGATGAGTATCTTACATGGCTGCTTTAAAAACAATAATCAAAATTTAATATGAAAAATGCACAACTCATTATTTTAGTAGGGCTTTTTCTATTGGGATGTAAAAACACAGAACAAACTAAACCTCAAGCTCCAAATATTATTTATATTCTAGCAGACGATTTAGGATATGGTGAACTCGGTGTGTATGGGCAAGAAAAAATCAAAACCCCCAATTTAGATCGTTTGGCAGCAGGAGGAATGCGTTTTACGCAGCATTACTCAGGGGCACCGGCATGTGCACCTTCCAGATATATGTTTTTAACTGGAATGCATGCAGGTCATGCATACATCAGGGGGAATTACGGGCTGGGGCAATATGAAGATGAAAATGAAGGGGGGCAAATGCCTATACCTAAATCAACACCTACTCTAGCTAAAATGCTTAAAAAATCAGGGTATCAAACCGCTATGGTTGGCAAATGGGGCTTGGGAATGAACGACACTGATGGGAGTCCACTACTTCAAGGATTTGATTATTATTATGGGTATTTAGATCAAAAACAGGCACATAATTATTACCCTACGCACCTTTGGGAAAATGATGTGGCTGTACAACTAAACAACGATTTTTTTCTTGTTCATAGTCCAATTAAGGAAGGAAGTGATCTAAAGGCATTTGATCAATTTAAAGGAAACGACTACGCTCCTGATAAAATGATTGATAAGGCACTTCATTTTTTGGATACTACAGCTATTGAAAAACCTTTTTTCTTGTATTATCCCTCACCCATACCTCACGTTTCACTTCAAGTACCAGATTCTCTTTTACAGCCTTATCAAGATGTATTTGAGGAAACAGCTTATTTAGGTGAAAAGGGATATACATCACATCAATATCCGCGAGCTGCCTATGCAGCCATGATTACACGTTTAGATACTGAAGTTGGGAAAATTTGGGAAGCTGTAAAGGCTCGAGGACAAGAGGATAACACACTGATTCTATTTAGCAGTGACAATGGGCCTACTTCTATGGGTGGGGTAGACAAAGAATTCTTTAATAGTACTGCAGGTTATAGAGGAAAAAAAATGGACGTTTATGAAGGGGGTATTCGTATTCCATTCATAGCTTATTGGAAGGGTAAAATAAAACCAGAAACTACTTCAGATTTGATTTCGGGTCATTGGGATATGTATAATACGTTTGCTGATTTAACAAAACAAAATCAAAGCTCACCAGATGGTATATCATTACTACCTGAGCTACTTGGAAATCAAGGTCAGCAAACTCATGAGTATATTTATTTTGAATTCCCAGATAAACGAGGTCAAATAGCTTTGAGGATTGGTAATTGGAAAGGTGTGAAAGTTGACGTGAAAACGAATCCCAATGCAACATGGGAATTGTATAACTTGAAGGAAGACCCTTATGAGCAGGAAAATTTAGCTAAGCAACACCCTGATATAGTAATGAAAATAGATTCATTACAACGGATTGCACATAGACCAGCACATATCCGCGAATGGGAATTTATCAACCCGAAGTTTAAAAAATAATCTACTAGCTCTGTCAAAATTTAATATGAAAACAAACTATATAAATCTCTTTCTAGGTATATCAACTTTATTGTCAACATTAAGTTTATATTCTCAGACTTTAGATTCCATTATAGAAGATCCTGAAGTTGTAGAAATTAATAAATTACCCACAAGAGCTTCCTTTTTTGCTTTTGAATCTAAAGCTTCTGCTAAAGTAAATGATGTAGAAAATTCCAAAAACTATAAATCTTTAAATGGAATATGGAAGTTTAAATGGACAAAAAGTCCAAAAAATAGACCCGTAGATTTTTATAAAGAAAATTACAATACGAATTTATGGGATGACATTTCTGTTCCTGCAAACTGGGAATTAGAAGGATATGGTATACCCATTTACACAAACAAACCTTATCCTTTTAGTTTTAACTCAATCCCAAACCCGCCTGATATTCCAGATGGATATAATCCTGTTGGTTCTTATAAAAGAACATTTGACCTTCCTGATTCATGGGCAAATCAAGAAGTAACAATACATTTGGGCGCAGTAAAATCTGCTTTTTATATTTGGATAAACGGTAAAAAAGTAGGTTACAGTCAAGGTTCTAAATTGCCTGCAGAATTTAATTTAACACCATTTTTGAGAAAGGGGTCAAACTCGATTGCTCTTGAAGTATATAGATGGTCTGACGGAAGTTATTTAGAGGATCAAGATTTCTGGAGACTCTCAGGTATTGAAAGAGACGTTTATCTATATGCTACTCCTAAAGTTTATATTCAAGATTTTGTTGTTATTTCAGATTTAGATTCAAATTATAAAAACGGGCTATTCAATTTAGAAATAGCGCTAAATAATAAAAATACAAGAAAATTTAAAGGCAATTTAAAAATAGAGTTGCTTTCTAATAGCATACCTGTTTTTTCTAAAACCAAATCTATTGATTTCAAAGAAAACACAAAGGAAATAATTTCAACTGAAATAAAAGATGTTTTACATTGGAGTGCAGAAATACCCAATCTTTATTCTTTATCAATTGAACTTTTAAATAAAAATGGTAAAACTTTACAGGTTATAAATAGAAAAGTAGGTTTTAGAAATATTAAAATAGAAGGAGGGCAGGTATTAATAAATGGAAAACCTATATTATTTAAAGGGGTAAACAGACATGAGCATAATTATAAAAAAGGGCATGTTGTAAGCAGAGAAAGCATGCTAGAAGATATAAAAATCTTTAAAGAAAATAATATCAATGCAGTAAGAACAAGCCATTATCCTAATGACCCATATTGGTATGAATTATGTGATGAATATGGAATTTATGTTTATGATGAAGCGAACATAGAATCTCATGGTATGGGATATAATCCTGACAAAACTCTGGGTAACAATCCAAAATGGTTAAATGCACATATACAGCGTACAGAACGTATGATTTTAAGAGACAGAAACCATCCTTCAATTGTTGCTTGGTCTCTAGGAAATGAAGCAGGTAATGGTTTTAACTTTTATAATACTTATTTGAGAGCGAAAGAATTAGATTCAACACGTATTGTAAGTTACGAACGGGCGTTGTACGAATGGAATACAGATGTAATTGGAAAAATGTATGCTCATTATGATGAAATTGAAAAATATGCAAAAGACGACTCTAATAAAAGACCATTTATTTTGGTTGAGTACGCACATGCAATGGGAAATAGTCTTGGAGGCTTCAAAGAATATTGGGATTTATTTGAAAAATATGATATACTACAAGGAGGTTTTATTTGGGATTTTCAAGATCAAGGTTTATTGGCTAAAAAAGAAGGTAAAGAATATTTTGCATATGGTGGTGATTTTGGACCAAAAGGAACACCAAGTGATCATAACTTTTTAAATAATGGTTTAATTCAAGCGGATAAGAAACTAAATCCACATATGTATGAGGCTAAAAAAATCATGCAAAATGTTAAGTTTTACAAGAAAAACTTAGAGATTAATCAAGTGAAAATTAAGAATTGGTTCTTTTTTAGAGACTTGTCTAATTACCAAGTTAATTGGTCAATAATAGAAAACGGAAGAGAAATAGAAAATGGAATAATTCAAGATTTAAATATTAAACCTCAAAAAACAAAAGTAATTGATATTCCTTTTGAAACTGTGATTACTAATTCAAAAGAATATTTCATAAAATTTTCGGTTACTCTAAAAAAATCAGAACCACTAATAGATGCTGGTTATGAAATTGCTAAAGCTCAATTCTTATTAAATACAAAAGAGGTTAAGCAACTTGCTCCAGGTGTGACAGCTGGTGAATTAAAAAGTAAAACAACTAAAGATTTAATATCGGTATTTAACGATATTTTTCAAGTTGATTTCAATAGAAATTCTGGTACAATTGCAGAATTCAGATTTAAAGGTAGTACTATAATAGATAAGGGTGCTCAAATTAATTTTTGGAGAGCACCCAATGATAATGACTACGGAGCAAATACACCAAATCTTTATCGAGAATGGTTAACAGCTGGAAAAGGAAATATCAATATTTCTCACAAAATTGAAAAGTTGAAAAATCAATATAAAATAACTTTTAATCAAAAAATGCTTAATGGAGATGGTAATTTTACCCAAACTTATACTGTAAACTCAAAGGGAGTTCTTAAAATTGAAAATGATTTTAAAGTTCTAAAAGGAAAAAGTAATATTGGGATAAGTGGAATAAATGCTAAATTAAAAGAGAACGAGCATTCTAATATGTATAAATTTGGTAATGAATTTGTAATGCCCCCATCTTTTAATGCTGTTAGTTGGTATGGCAGAGGGCCAGATGAATCTTATATTGATAGAAAAAGCTCTACAGATATTGGTATATATAAAAGCAATGTTTCAGAGTTATTCACAATGTATGCAAGACCACAAGACAACGGTAATAGAACAGATGTTCGTTGGGTAGAATTGTCGAATAACAAAGGGGTTGCGGTGCGTTTTTACGGGCCAAAACATATAAATTTTTCAGCATCTCACTTTAAAATTGAAGATTTAGATTCTGGTAAGGATAAAAAATCATCTCAAGCACACGGTAGATTATTAAATCCACGTCAAGAAGTTTATTTGAATATTGATGGGTTTACGTCAGGAATTGGATGTGTAAATAGCTGGGGAAGATTACCTATTCCAAAATACATGCTTCCTTACAAGGACTACAATTATTCTTATTGGATAGTCCCTTATAATAAATAACCATATTTTTTCATGAAACGTTTACCATTGAAACTTAGTTTCAGTTTTCCGTAAAATATTAAACCAAATAACACCATTGACCATAAACACATACGAACCTGACATCATTGTAAAATCCCATAGTCGTATCAATCTGATTGGCGAACACATCGATTACAATGGTGGGCATGTATTGCCCGAAGCGATTGAAAGAAATGTCACCATGTGGTTAATGACAAAAAGTGTAGAAAAAAACTAAAAATGCTGCGAAATCAACTTAATCAAATATTAAAATAACCATGAAATCTAAATTTTTTTTAATATTTCTTTTGTTCTCGGGTTTGCTGCTTTCGGCTCAGCAAGATAAC
>Ga0066825_10000397_pt1 | contig 14156 bp, 2 predicted proteins | sample ETNtaG_6_FD_65608 | JGI IMG/M metagenome (GOLD analysis project Ga0066825, IMG submission 65608) | Marine microbial and viral communities from oxygen minimum zone, Eastern Pacific Ocean - ETNP201306SV45 | ecosystem: Environmental > Aquatic > Marine > Oceanic | place: Pacific Ocean: Eastern...
GCTATCGGCATTAGCGCTGGTGGCGGCCACACGTGTGCAATGCTCAATGATGGTGACATGAAGTGTTGGGGTGCACGAGGCAGTGGTCAACTTGGTGATGATTCGAACTTTGCTTCCGGAGACCAACTTACACCAGTATTCGTGCACGGCACTCGAGTTTGGGAAGAAGGCGACTTCCTAACTTCGCCTGATGTGAGCGGTGCAACCTGTGGCATTTCACCCGCACTGCCAACAGGCATGAGTCTAACCAGTGGAACCTGTGCGATTACTGGAACTCCAACCGTGACCGCATTGAATGCAACATACACGGTTTGGGCCAACATATCCGGGCAGTCCTTTAGCGGTCAAATCTGGCTTGAAGTTGGTTTGAATGTGCCACTCCCATCATATTCTCCAAACTCATACACCTTGACTAAGGGCACAACAATATCCACGATTTCTCCAAGTAACACAGGTGGAGAAGTTACCACTTGGGAACTTGACACGTCATTGCCATCAGGACTGAGTTTGGGTGCTTCAAATGGTACTATTTGGGGAACTCCTGATACTGTAACTACAACCACAACTTACACAATTTGGGCAAACAACTCTGCGGGTTCAGCTTCAACTACAATCACATTCACGGTGAACGATGTGCCACCTTCAATCTCTTACAGCCCGTCCAGTCTCTCCTTACTAAAGGGGGCTCAAATGTCAGCACTTGCTGTTACAAATAGCGGCGGTGCTATCGCTTCTTGTAGCGTGTCCCCAAGCCTACCAAACGGAATGTCGCTCTCGAGCACTTGTGAACTGTCGGGAACTCCAACTGTTGCTGCAACGAACGCATCTTACACCATTACAGCAACTAACACCGGCGGTAGCGATTCCACTTCAATCTACATCGAAGTTCTGAATTATGGTGGAACATTGACTGTAACACCTACCAACAGCACAGGAAGCGTCAACGCAACACTGCCAAGTATTGCGGCTAATTACAGCCATTCACTTACAATCCCTTCATGGACATCGGGCGTAACAAATACATCTGTTGTGGCAAACAATACCCACCCTCTCGCTGGCACCGCAATAGCCGCTTGGGACAATGGAAACTTGGTTATTGCATGGACACGACCAATTTACAACGGCTCATCTCAGTATGATGTGTTAGCAATTTCTGTTTATGATGGAAGTTCTTGGACAACACAAGATATCGATAACGCGTCTAGAACAGGCTATCGCCCGTCAATAGCAATCGATAGCCAGGGTGCTTTACACATAGCGTACATCGATCGAGATAATACAAATCTGCGTTACGCTACAAACGCGTCAGGAACTTGGGTCCTTACCACGGTGGATACTTCATCAGTAAACCCAGTCAACGATTGGGCAAGAACTGGCATAGTTATCGACAACAAAGGGCACGTCCACATGATTCACCCTGTCCAAGGTTCTGGAGTGGTAGTTCTCAATTACACCACGAATGTTTCAGGTAGTTTCGTCAGTACTACCATAACTGATACCACAAAGGACGACGGCAAATATGCCTCCTTAGGAATGGCAGGTAATGGGTCTCTACACATTTCTGTCTATCGTGATAGCGGTGGTAGCGACCTGCGCTATTACACAGATGAGTCAGGAGTGTGGACTAATGAAACGGTTCGCACCGGCGATAATTATGGAAAGGATTCCGTTATAGGACTCAACTCAAAAGACGAGGTTGTCATAGCTTACCGCAAAGATGACAGCTCCGATGACATCTATATCTCTGTAGGAAATCGCGGCAGTTGGGCTCACTCACTGGTTGCAAAAAACCGTTATGCGTCATATTTGGCTATGGCTATCGACTCAAACGATGATATTCACATTAGCAGCCACAACATCAGAAGTCAATCTGGTTACTGTTGCAATAAAGATTTGGAATATTTCACTAATTCAAGCGGTAGTTGGGTGCGAACTACCTTAGAGACTGGCGTTGGAGGAATATTCGGAACAATGGTTATCGATAACAATGATGACATACACATCGCCCATGCTGATAACATAGGCGATAATGACCTACTTTATACCACTGTCAAAGGTTCTGGCAAAGGTCTGGCTGTAAATCCTGTGTTCTCAGTATCTCCTAGTCTACCTGATGGTCTGATATTGAATTGGAAAACTGGAGAAATTACCGGTATTCCAACAGTAGCCAGCGCCAATACGACATACACTCTAACTGCACTCGCCCTTGGTGCGACTACTACAACCACGTTTACACTTCATGTGACTGGCGCACCGGGAGACATTTCCTACAATGATATCTTGGGAACAAACGGATACACAATTACTCCAGTTGTACCAACAGTTTCCACAAATGGAACAACTGGCAGCGCCACAACTTGGGCGATTAATGCTACTCTGCCAACCGGATTAACCTTCGAGACAAGTAATGGTACAATTTGGGGAACGCCAACCCAGGTTATCAGTGGTGCTGTATTCACAATTTGGGCAAATAATTCAGCCGGTTCCAAATCAACTACGATTAACATCACAATCGACGATTTGAGCGTATCCAACATCACTTATGCTTCAGAAAATATTACTCTGTCCTATTATCACACGATGACTACTACCACTCCGACCACGACAGGGGGAAGCGCAACCTCGTGGGCAATCAGTCCAAGTTTACCATCTGGCCTCACTTTCAATACAGCAACAGGTGCGATTTCTGGAACACCTGAAACTCTTCAAACTACAACTGTTACATACACGATTTGGGCTAACAATAGCGGAGGTTCTTTCTCTGACCAGATTAACATCACAATCAACGACCACTCCCCTGCTCCAATCAATTATTTTGGAGACAACATTACTCTCGATTACAATCAAACCATTACGCCAATAGACCGTTTGGAAGTCAAACCTGACCTAATCGCCGCTGGCGAAGATCACACTTGCGCCATCCAATCTGACGGCTCTGTACGTTGTTGGGGAGAAGGGAGTTTCGGACGACTTGGTCACGGAGGAACCGGCGATAAGAATACACCTACCGCAACATCCTCATTGGGCGCCGGACGTACTGCAATAGACATTACAGCAGGAAGCACCCACACTTGTGCTGTTCTAGACAACGGTTCTGTAGCATGTTGGGGTGCTAACAACTACGGACAACTGGGAGATGGCACAACTACAAACCGCATGACTCCTACGCAAACGATATCTCTTGGAAGACCTGCCATCGCTGTTGAAGCAGGAAGTCATTTCTCCACATGTGCGCTCCTAGACAACGGGTCTGTTTCCTGCTGGGGGAGAAACCACAAGGGACAGTTGGGTAGAGGTTCCACAAACTCAACTGCCAACCTCTCTCAAAGAACACCAGCGCTTACGCTTCCTATGCCTGGTGGATTGCCAGTTGTTGCACTCGACATCAGCCATTACATGGTATGTGGAGTTCTCAGCGATGGCAGCATAGCATGTTGGGGTCAATACGGAGGAGGAAACACGCCAACTCTGCAGCCCTTCTTCAATTCCTCTAATCCTGCCATAGATGTTTCCACTAGCCGCTATGCTGGTTGTGGACTCCTGGAAAACGGTAGCGTTACATGTTGGGGAACAGGATGGCTTGGAACCGGAGGTGAATCTCAATCAGCCAATCCTGGCGTGATCTGGCCTAATTTAGGTTCGGGCAGGACTGCTGTTGAGGTTGAAATGGGGCGCAAGCATCGTTGCGCTCTACTTGATGACGACTCTGTGAAATGTTGGGGAGATGATTCATACGGACAATTGGGTAACGGCGCTGGCCAAGGTAGCAAGAACACACCTTTCAGCACCACATTCTCTTCTAACTTAGAACTTCAAAGCATGACCGCTGGCCACTGGCACACTTGTATTACAAGCAAAGCCAATGAGATTTATTGTTGGGGTGATGGTGGCAAAGGAAAGCAAGGTGATGGTTCTACAAGTCACAACCAAAATCCTGGAAAAACCAACCACTTCTCAGGAACAAATCCAGTGAAGGCATATGGAGAGATTACCTCATGGGCAATTCACCCATCACCCCCATCAGGGCTTACCTTTGATTCAACTAATGGAACTCTGTACGGCACGCCAACCGCTCCTCTAGGGCAAACCAACTTCACAATCTATGCCAATAACTCGGGTGGTTCAACTTCAACAATCTTGGTCATAACCATCAACGATCAAGCGCCAGGTTCGTTCCAGTACAACCCGGAAAATAATACGTTGACAAACAATACAGTTACAACCATCGCTCCAACCTTCACTAATCTCGGAGGAAATGTTACGTCATGGGATATCAATGCCAGCCTGCCGAGCGGTGTCTCATTCGACACCAACAACGGTACGATTTACGGCACACCAACCGAACTATGGACACAAACATCCTACATGGTTTGGGCCAACAACAGCGGTGGCTCAAGTGTGGCTTATCTCAACATCACAGTGGTTGACGAGCTTCCAACTATCGCTTATTCTCCAACCGAACTAATTCTAACAAACAATACGGTTAGCAGCGATTTGCCGTTAATACCGACCATTACCGGTTCTGGGCAAATCATATCCTGGGAAATTAATGCTACCTTGCCTGCTGGACTGAACTTCGGGACATCAAACGGAACAATTTGGGGCACACCTACAACCCTTCAAACCAATGTGGTAAATTACACAATTTGGGCCAACAATACAGGCGGGTCATCCTCGGCTACAATCTCGATCATTGTAAATGATCAATTACCTACTATTTCGTATAATCCAGAAAATCTCAGTCTCGTCAATAACACTGTTAGTGGAGATTTACCACTCAACGTAAATTCGAATGGACCAGGAATAATCCTTTCTTGGGAAATATATCCATCGCTGCCTTCTGGACTTTCATTCGGTACCAACAATGGAACAATTTGGGGCACGCCAACAGAATTGCAAACAAGTACGGTAATGTATACGGTGTTTGCCAACAACAGCGGAGGTTCAAGTCAGGCTACAGTCAACATTACCATTGTTGACCAGTTACCTTCTATCAGTTATTCTCCTGAGAATTATACGTTAGTCAATAATACAATCAGCAGCGATTTGCCTGTGCTGGTTACGTTGAATGGACCTGGAGAAATAACCTCTTGGGAAATTTATCCAGCGCTACCATCGGGTCTTAACTTTGGAGTTGCAAATGGAACAATATGGGGCATTCCAACCTCTCTACAAACCACCCCGGTGACTTTTACAATTTGGGCAAATAACTCCGGAGGGTCAAGCCAAGCAACCGTGAATATCACGATAATTGACCAACTGCCAGCTCTATCCTACAATCCTGAAAATTTCACACTAACCAATAACACTGCAAGCCCAAGTTTACCAGCACTAGCAATATTAACTGGTCCAGGAGATATTGTCTCTTGGGAAATCAGCCCAACATTGCCTGCTGGATTGACATTTGGAACAACAAATGGATCAGTTTGGGGCATCCCAACAATTCTCCAAACTTCGCCTATCACATACACGATTTGGGCTAACAACTCTGGGGGGTCAACAAATGCGAGCATTAACATCACGATCAATGATCAATTACCTGTACTTTCATATTCTCCTTCAACACTTACTCTAACTAATAACACAGTTAGTAGTAATCTTCCTCTTGATCCAACCCTTACCGGTTCTGGCTTGATTTTGTCCTGGGAAATTAGCGAAACTCTTCCTGCTGGACTAACATTTGGCACAAATAACGGAACGATTTGGGGAACTCCAACAACGCTTCAAACCAGTGCTGTAACCTACACGATTTGGGCAAATAACTCAGGAGGATCATCTTCGGCTACAGTCACTGTAACAATTAATGACCAATTGCCAACTCTATCATATTCTCCTCAAAACTTAACCTTAACAAATAATACGAGCAGTCCTGATTTACCACTCAATGCAAACCTGAACGGACCTGGAATAATTGTTTCTTGGGCAATACACCCATCATTGCCTTCAGGTCTTTCATTCGGTGTAAACAACGGTACAATTTGGGGAGTGCCGACTACATTGCAAATTTCCCCAGTAGCCTATACCGTCTTTGCAAACAATAGTGGTGGGTCAAGCCAGGCAACAGTGAATATAACAATCATAGATCAATTACCTTCGCTATCATATTCTCCACAGAACTTCATACTCGTTAACAACACAGCCAACTCTAACCTTCCAATATTGCCAACTCTTAACGGACCTGGAGAGATAACATCTTGGGAAATCAGCCCAACATTGCCTGCTGGATTGACATTTGGAACAACAAATGGATCAATTTGGGGCACGCCAACCTCTCTACAAACCATTCCGGTGACTTACATTATTTGGGCAAATAACTCAGGAGGATCTAGCAATGCAACAATCAATATCACAATAATTGAACTTGACCCGTTGATTTCCTATTCTCCAAATGACTTAACTTTGACAAAGAATACAAACAGCCCTCATCTTCCATTATTGCCTTCAAATTCAGGAGGTCCGATTCCAAGTTACGTAATCAGCACAAATAACACGAACGGGGGGCAACATTACTCATCATTTGATTCAAATGGATACCAACATGTACTATTCAAGAGTGGAAATGGATGGGGTTACTCGACAAATCAAAATGGTACATGGGAGGTAAATACGAATTTCATTTCCGGAGTAAGTAGCACCTATGGGTCAACAGTTTGTGGGTTTGCAATTGATTCTAAGGATAACATGCATATTGTAAATGCTCGTAGAACAGGCAGCTCGACTACTTACCTTGAATACATGACAAATCAAAATGGCTCATGGACATCAACTACGCTTCAAACTAATCTGAATAGCTTTGTAGCCAATAATGCTGAGCTTTGCTCATTTGCCTATGGAGATGATGGAAGTATCCATATCATAACACTGAGCAATAGTAGTTCAAGATACATCAATTATCTAAGCAATCAAAGTGGTTCGTGGGAATACACTACTTTCAGCGGTTACACCAGTGATATCAAGAAGATGCGCATGGTATTGAATTCTGAAAATGATGCCGTGGTTTCATGGACTCATACACCAGGAAGAGTCTACGTTGGAACTTTGGTAAATGGCGAGTATTCTCTAGATTATTCTGATTCAGGAACCGGCGTTGGAGGATTTGTCGATATATTCGTTGATTCCAGTGACATAGTACACATGGTAAACAGTAAGTATGCCGGGTCCAACGGCTTTGCTTACATTACAAACCAGTCAGGCTCATGGGTAAGAACCGATTTGCCATCGCCACCTTCAACAAGTTATCACACTTCTAATGCAGCCATTGCGGTTGATGATTCTGGAAAAGTGCACATCATCGGCCATAGGATTGGGGCGCTATATTTCACTAATCAGATAATGGACTTGACATATACAACATACGATGGCTCATCTTGGAGTACGACAATTCTTTCGAACAACTCCTATGAATCTTGGATATCGCTTGGGTTTGATAGGGATGGAAAATTAGCAATAACCACTGATACGCACACTCTAGGACAATCAAGTGGCTATACCGGAGAATTGGTAACAATTGCTGTCAATGGAAGTACAGCACACGGATATTCGGTTACGCCAAATCTGCCTGATGGATTGTTCTTCAATCCAGTTTCAGGAGCAATTTCAGGTAAGTCAACCGTTCTTATGTCTAAGACGATGTTTACCATAATAGGCACAAATTCTGGAGGTTCGAGCACAACCTATCTGAATATCACAGTCGTAGATCTACTACCAAATTTCACTTACAGTCCGGAGAATATCACTTTGACAAACAATACCGGCAGCGCAGATTTACCTCTAATTCCAATGAACCAAGGTCCAAATTCAGGCGATGTTGATACCTGGGAAATAGAAGGTACTTTGCCTGCAGGTTTGAACTTTGGAACAACAAATGGAACAATTTGGGGTATGGCAACTGAGTTGTGGACAACGACAACCTACACAATTTGGGGCAATAACACCGGAGGTTCATTGAGTGTTAACATCAATATCACAGTCATAGATGCCGTGCCGATAGTTTCCTATTCACCCTCCGATTTGACAATTTACAACAACACAGCATCCATCCATCTGCCATTTGCTCCAACCATTAGCGGGCAAGGAGAGATAGTTACTTGGGAGCTAAATTCATCTCTGCCATCTGGATTATCCTTTGGGAATAACAACGGTACTGTGTACGGAATTGCTACTCAATTATGGAACCAAACCGCATACAAGGTTTGGGCCAACAACACAGGCGGGTCAATCCAAGTTTACTTTAACATAACAGTGGTAGACAATGTCCCAAGCATTTCTTATAATCCTCAGAACATCACTCTTTACAAGAATACGATTCCAACCAATCTTCCACTTGCACCAATAATTAGCGGTCAAGGTGAAATAATAACATGGGAAATTTCACCCACCCTGCCTCCAGGGCTTAACTTCGGTGGCGACAATGGAACAATTTGGGGAATGGCTACCCAACTGCAATTATCCCCTGCCCTCTACACAATTTATGGCAATAATTCTGGCGGTACTGCTACAGCGATGGTGAATATTACAATACTTCATGCAGAACCAATGTTCACTTACACCTCCTATAATTTGAGTTTGGTAAACAATACCCTGATGACATCCTTATCACCTACAAGCACTGGTGGAATCATAACTACATGGGAGGTTTCACCAAGCCTTCCAGTCGGAATTTCGTTTGACTCATCAACCGGCTCAATAACTGGAACACCAACAGTCGTTCAGAGTATTGTCAATTACACGATTTGGGGTAACAATACTGGAGGTTCACATTCGATATTTATGGAAATCTCAATTTACGATCCGGCAGTAACCTTGGATTATAATCCTGAAAACCTTACTCTAACTCGTACACAACCTATGGTTAGTCAAAATCCAATATTTACTGGAATTGTAGATAATTGGACAATCTTACCTGCTCTGCCAAGTGGTTTGACATTTACAGACGGTGTAATTTCTGGAACCCCTGCTATTAATATGTCTACAACAATGTATACAGTTTGGGCAAACAACACAGGTGGACCTTCTTCTCATACGATTAACATCACTATTTTGGAGCCAATTGTTGTCCTTGATTACAACCCAGAAAATTTGACTCTGACCAGGAACCAAAGCATGAGCACTCTAAACCCAATTCTTTCGGGTGGCTACCCACTAAGTTGGGAAATTCATCCTGCCCTACCAAGCGGCTTAGTGATGACCAACGGAGTAATTTCCGGCACACCATTAGTCAACAGTACCCTGGTTATGTACACAATTTGGGCAAATAACTCAGGTGGCTCAGCAAATCACACAATCAACATTACAATTTTGGAGCCTCCGATTCAACTGACCTACAATCCAAGTAATCTAACTCTAACAAGAGACATAGCAATGAATCCACTCATTCCTAATTTCTCTGGCGGAGCAGTTGAAAATTGGTCGATAACACCAAGCCTTGCTCAAGGTTTGACGTTCAATAATGGTGTAATTTCCGGGACTCCATCCGTTAATATGACGACAACGATGTATACAATTTGGGCAAACAATTCAGGAGGAAACACCTCTACTACAATCAATATCACTATACTTGAACCGATAGTTGATCTATCATATAATCCAGAAAATATCACATTAATCAGAAATCAATCTATGTCTCCACTTTATCCAACAGTTGCTGGAGGTAATCCTTCCAGTTGGGGCATATATCCAACATTGCCTGCGGGATTGGTCTTTGATAACGGTGTGATTTATGGAACTCCTCAAGTAAATATGACCGTCACTCTATTCACTATATTTGCCAACACCACAGGTGGTTCAGCAACCGCTAATATCAATATCACAATTCTTGAGCCAGTGGTAGAGTTTGTAATGCAACCATCGGAAATAGTCCTTACAAGGAACCAGTCGATGATGCCGATCTCTGCGATAATTAACGGCGGGGCAGTAGCCACTTGGGGCGTTTCTCCAAACCTCCCCACAGGTCTTACATTCATCGATGGAATACTCAGTGGCACTCCCGAGGTAAACATAACAAGGACTCAGTTTGCTCTATACGCAAACAACACCGGAGGATCTGCAATTGCTTTGATCAATATCACAATTCTAGAACCTGCGCCACAAATTGCAATCAATCCAACAAATATCACCCTCATGCGTGGGGTTACAATGGATTCCATCTCCGCAGAAATTATCGGAGATGCGATGCCTGAAAATTGGAGTATATGGTACGAGCTGCCTGAAGGTTTAGAATTTGACAATGGTACAATTTCTGGCACACCGTTGGTTAATATGACCAGATCTCCATTCTTGATTTGGGCAAACAACAGTGGCGGCTCTACATCTATACAATTTGAAATCGAAATCCTTGAGCCTCTAACTATTTTCTCATTCAACCCTGAAAACTACACACTCACTAAAGGAGAAGATAATGCATCAATCATTCCTTCATTATCTGGAGGAAATGCAAAGATTTGGACTATATCACCTGCACTCCCAGATGGAATGCGCTTCGAGAATGGTTCAATCTTCGGAATCCCACTCAACGAGAGCCTCAACGTAACATATACAATCACAGCCACCAATTCAGGCGGCTCAAACTCAACCCAAATCAACATTAGTGTCGTGGAACCAGTGCCAATATTAGCAGTAGATTCGCCATTGGTATTGATTCGATACAGCGATGTAGCTAACACAACCGTCGAAAACACAGGTGGAATAGTAACAACCTGGGAGATTTATCCAGCATTACCGCAGGGAATAACACTGGTTGATGGATTAATTAGCGGCACTGCTCTTGAAAACATGAGTGCAACAACTTTCACAATTTGGGCAAACAATAGCGGAGGAAGTGCAAGCACTGAGTTCACATTAGAGGTTCTAGAACCAGCACCAATTATCCGATATCTAAGCGACAAGGTCGAACTAGTTCAGGGAATCTCCAAGACATCGCTAATCCCTATCAACACAGGTGGAGAGCCGGTATCCTGGGCTATTGCCCCCGAATTACCTTCGGGATTGATTTTCATCAATGGGCTGATTTATGGTACTCCAACTGAAGAATTCAATCTGACAACATTCACAGTATGGGCAAATAACAGCCAAGGCTCATCCTCTTCTACATTCCAGCTCGAGAGTAGTTACCCAGTTTACTATGCTCGGTATGAAGTTACAAGATTTATCCTAGAGACCAATGAGACGATTGATCCAATTGTGCCTTTGTATTATTTTGGAGAAGATAGGCAACCTGTTTGGAGCATTGAACCTGAACTGCCAGAAGGACTGACATTCGATAAAGGAGTTATTTCAGGAACAACCCTTGCCCCCTCAAACCTAACAACATACAATGTTTTGGTGACTGGAGAAATGGCTCCTGTTGAATTGTTCATAATCATAGAAGTTAGGGGAGAAATTGTTGAAACTAATCAGACAGGAAACAACCAAAACCAAGTCGAACCAGATACTCCAACCGAACCTGAATTGAGTTTTGTTATACCATTATTGTTCTTGATTATCTTATTCGTTGCTGCTCTGATTGCCGCAAATATTTACATCGCAGCAAAGAGTAATGACGATGAGGAAGAGGAAGACGATTTAGAGAGCCAAGACTGAGTCGGATAATTGGAGCACGGACTGGGATTTGAACCCAGGTAAGAGGATTTGCAATCCCCGGCATGGCCAAGCTTTGCTATCCGTGCGTTGTACCTGCCGAAATACAAACCATATTTCAACGCGCTCATTATCCATATTCGACAAATCGTACAGTTTTTCACCTATCTGCAATTACGTGTGAGTATGGTAGAGGTCCATTTTGCGTTACCCGGAGAAAAACTTGGGACTGAATACTATGACTGTCGATATGAAGTCCTTAGAAAACCCCTTGGGTTTGAAAGGGGGGCTGAGATTTTACCTGATGATAGCAATGCTATTCACGTATGGGTTGCAGATGGGGATTTGGTGATCGGTGTGGGGCGCTCCCATCTTTTAGAAGAGGGAAATGATGGTTCAGGCGCTGACATACCTGGAAAGGATTCAGGGCACGCTCCGCCATTTGGTCCACTCAGAGACGAGTCTGAACACCACCGTCCAGCAATACAAATCAGGCAAATGGGGACAAGAGAGGAATACCGAAGAAAGGGAATAGCCGCAATGGTACTTTCAAAATTAGAGGAATTATCAGCAACTCATTTTGGTGCAAAGTATGGGTTCTTACAAGCAAGGGAAGTAGCATATGCATTTTATGAGTCACAGTCTTGGTCTAAGATAGATACGGAATATGAAATTACAAGAATTGGACCTCATAATTCAATGATAAAAAAATTAAATTAAACATGAATCATTCATATATGCTCAAATTTTTTTGAAAATTGAGCGGATGTTCAATAAACATGTTATTGAAAAATCAATCAATTATACAAATTAAACAAGAGTGATTCATATGAGCGTAAATAAATCACTTATTACAAATACAATTAAACCTGTTAGTGATGAGGAAAAGCAGATGGCAAAAAGCAAGGGCGAGAGAGATAAGCGGATTGAGCGCTATCTTGAAGCGTTAACTACGCTCTCTAAACGGGATCCAGATGCCTTTGAATCGATGGCGCCCGACCTCATTCGCAAGAGTGTGTGGAACATAAGAGGAAGCGACCCTTATTTCTCCAGCAAGCTGTACAGGTGGCTTGAATCTGATTGCATGTGGACCAAATTCGACGAGATCCTGCCACGTGAGGAATTAAAATCATCAACAAAATTAGGCGCTTTTACAAAAATGAATTTACCAAAGCAATATATTCCATTCTTGGAGAATTTAGAAGAACGATTTATTGGCGATTTTAACCGCTGGGATGCATCAACTAGGGACCAATTCATCATATTGGGAATGGTGGCTATGGGTGGCAAAATTGGTGAAAAGCAGGGACGGATAATCCGTTCCCTTGGTCTCAGTAACGGGACAGATCTCCAAGGTTCTAATGCAATCAGAGCAGCCAAAATCGCATTGACAAAATATGCGAAACCAATGACGCTATTCGATAAAGCAACAGGAAATGGGATGGAACGTCTCCATAAGTTCAATGATGCAAACTTAGCAGACATCGTTGTTAGATTCGTAAATTCCCACCCTGCATCTTTACTTCTGCCTCCTCCATCAATCTTGATGACATAATCAATATTAATGGTATCAGAAATGTGCAATAAATCGCACCTTTCATATAGTATCGAGGTTACTTCTGTGATTAGAGGGAACGCTGGGTTCCCTATGAACGACCCCGTGAACAGCGATGAATTTGGAGGAAAATTACACACAAACATCAACTCAAGCACACGATTACGCACAACAAGTAAGTGCGTATGCTAATGCTAGTGAGCAGTGCTTGAGCAGTTTGAGTTTAGTTCCATTCAGCGTAGCATCGCTTTCCTCCCAAAGCTCTAATTCGAACATCTTCGATTTAGATTTGGATAGAGAGAACAGCGGGTTCTCTATGTAAACAACTTAAAACAAAACAAAAGGAGTGAAAAAACATGAAAAATAACGTAGTAAATAAGAACAAATTGATGAGCGTACTAATCGCTCTATTCCTAGCAGTCAGCGCTCTATCCGCTGTTTCCGGTGAGGGGTCTGATCCTCTAAACGGAGAAGATGGTGGTGCTGATTACGATGGCGACGGTCTAACCAACGCTGAGGAACAGAGCCAAGGTACAAATTGGCAAAATGCAGACAGTGACAGTGACGGTTTGCCAGATGGTTGGGAAGTCAGCAATGGCTTGAACCCAACTTCTGGTGGTGACGCAAATGCAGACCCAGACGGCGATGGTCTAACCAACGCCCAAGAGTATGCAATGGGAACCAACCCAAACAATTCTGACACTGACGGTGACGGCAAGTCTGATGCAACCGACCAATTCCCAACAGACCCTAATGACGGTGAGTTCTCCGACTCCGATGGAGACGGAATCCCTGATGCATACGATCCTGACTTCCAGGAATCTAACGCAGGTTCAGGAAACGGACAAACCGAGGGCGGTGGCGAATCTAACGATCAAGGACAAGGTGAAGGACAAGGTCAAGGACAAGGTCAAGGACAGGGTCAAGGACAGGGTCAAGGACAAGGTCAAGGACAGGGTCAAGGACAAGGTCAAGGACAAGGTCAAGGACAAGGTCAAGGACAAGGTCAAGGACAAGGTCAAGGACA
>Ga0066825_10000400_pt1 | contig 14099 bp, 6 predicted proteins | sample ETNtaG_6_FD_65608 | JGI IMG/M metagenome (GOLD analysis project Ga0066825, IMG submission 65608) | Marine microbial and viral communities from oxygen minimum zone, Eastern Pacific Ocean - ETNP201306SV45 | ecosystem: Environmental > Aquatic > Marine > Oceanic | place: Pacific Ocean: Eastern...
GGAGCTTCGCCTTCACGAGTGAAGGCTTTGTCCGTGCCGTTCAGCCATTGGGTAATGCCATGGCGAGCTGGATTCTTGCCGGTAAGAATGCTCGTTCGAGTGGGGGAGCACATAGGACTGGGCGTGTACCCAAATTCGAAGCGCATCCATTCTTGGGATAAAGCGTCGATGTGGGGCGTCTCGTAGAAGGAGCTGCCGTTGTAGCCTACGTCGTGATAGCCGAAATCATCGATGAGGATAAAGAGGACGTTTGGCGGCGGTGGCTTGGCGTCGCCGAATGTTGTTCCGAGGAGTGACGCGACGACAAGACCGGTTCTTAAAGAAACCGGATCAATGTAAGTTTTGATTGTGGAAAGAAGAAGGAGCGCGAAACAGCGTGACTGAGTCATCGGGGCAATGCTCTTAGCGAAAGATTGGAGAAATCGCCTGCCCGTTTGTCGTGAGGACGTGGACTTGGTGGGCCTTTACTTCGGGGTGGAAGAATTCCCAGACGACTTCGTTGTTAGGAGTGACCTCGAATAGCTTTACCTTGGTGGGATTCTTTTGTCCGTAGCTCGCAACTACAGTGTTGCCGTTGGGGAGGCGTTGACCGCCGCAGGGGTCGCTGAAGCGTCCATCGACATGGCTGTTGTCGCTGACCCAAGCGATCGAGCTATCGGGCGCGAATTCGACGGTTTTGTTTCCGTGGGTTAAATTGACGACGGTGTTCCCGTTGGGAAGGCGGATCGCGGTGAAGGGCCAGTTCTCGGCTTCCCGTCCGCCGATGGAATCCAGGTCGGTGCGAATCGTATTAACCACGCTGCCGGAAGGATCGTACTCTTTCACCTTGAACGCAAGCAGGTGCGGTACCAGGTAGTTTCCGTTGGGTAGCTTACGGGCCATGCGGGTCTGCATGTGGTTGTTGTCGGTTTCGGGCTGGAGGGGTACGGAGACGACTATTTTGCCTCGTGAGTCCACTTCCAAGAGTCGAGGCAAGGGACCTCGTTCAACGACCAGCGTATTGCCGGATGGAAGGCGATACACAGTACCCAATTCCTTGTTACGCTTGTCGAGCGCGTATGACCAAACGATCTTGTGACTGTCCTTGGCGTATTCTCGGGCCTCGTTTTTGACAGAGAGCAGAATGTTGCCGTTCTCGAGAACCATGCCATCTCGGGCTCCGCGCGGACCGAGCCATGCGACCTTGCCGTCTTCGTCGAAAAGGGCGGTTAGGCGTCCGCTTACGAGAACCGAGTGACGGATTCCGGAGGCGCTGACTTGCCGCGCGGGTTCGATTTCGGGCATGGGATTGAAGGCGTTGGAATTTCCTCGAGCGGCTTCGACGATGTCGAGTGTCTCATTGAGATTGGGAACTCCGTGGATGGTCCGTTGGGGCGCTGCGGTCCTCAGCGAGGGAAGGGATCGTGGCCTGACCTTAGTCTGACCCAAATAGAGCGAACCGCTTTCGGGAACGGCCAGCGCTTGTGCACCCTCATCCGTAACCTGGGTACCGAAAAGAACGAGGCGATTCAGCTGGGCTAGCTTGTTGAGCGAAGACACGATGTTGTCGCCTAATCTCGAGTGACTGAGGTCGAGGCGCTCCAGCGATTCGAAATCGCTTATCCAGCTTAGCGAACCCATGCTTGCAGGCAAATGCCGGGCTATGAGTTCCGCGACGAAAGAAGCGATTGAATTGAGATCCGCGATTTCATCGGATGACAGAGATTTGGAGAGATCTTGAAGATCGAGGAAGAGGAGGGATTCGTTCTCTCCGCGCTTGTGGATGATCGCGCCTTTTTCCCGCAAACGTTCCACGGCCGCGAAGGCATTGCCGTCGAGCATCTCTTCGATGGGGAGGCGAGCGAGCTTGTCAACGGCGCTGGGGGCGCCTTGGTAGATCCAGTGCGAGATTGTCAGGATGTCGTCTGCGCTGGGACGATCTTCGTCCTCAGGAGGCATGGCGTAGTCGTCGCTGGGAGGCAGGAGGAGATACTCCAAAAGCGGACTGTCCATGGGATAGTGAGCCTCGATGGGGTCTTCGTCGCTGTCGCCTGCCTTGAGTAGCCGTTCGTAGGTATCGAGTCGATACCCGCTCTTCTGCTTGTCGGGTCCGTGGCACTTGACGCAGTATTGCTCGAGGATGGGAGCGATGTCGGATGCATAGTCGAGCTCGTCTTGAGCGAATGTGGGAAGGGTATTTAGCCACAAAGAGGCGCAAAGAGGCGCGAAGAGTCGGAGAGTGGCTTTAGAAATGAAACTAACCACAAGAGGCGCAAAATTCACAAGAGATATGCAATGGGGAAATGGAGAAGACATTTGGTATACGAGGACGCTTGGGCGCGTATGCGCTTTCTGTGGTTGAAAGTCGACTACGCTAGAATCTCGGGGACGATCTCGCCGTGGACGTCGGTAAGGCGAATGTCGCGACCGCTGTAGCGAAAGGTGAGACGCGTGTGATCGATGCCGAGGAGATGCAGCATGTTCGCGTGCAGGTCATGAACGGTGAGCTTGTTCTCGACGACGCGATAGCCGTACTCGTCTGTGGCGCCGTAGATCGTACCTCCTTTGATGCCGCCACCGGCCATCCACAGGCTGAAGCCTTGCGGGTTGTGGTCGCGACCATTGGTGCCCTGGGCGAAGGGAGTGCGGCCGAACTCGCCACTGAAGACGAGAAGGGTGCTGTCGAGCAAGCCGCGGGACTTGAGGTCCTTTATCAGGCCAGCAATTGGCTGATCTACTGCCATGGCGTTCTTTTGGTGGCCATCGACGAGTTTGCTGTGCTGGTCCCAGCGATCCCCATTGCCTGGATTGATTGTCAGCTCGACAAAGCGGACGCCTTTTTCGACGAGGCGTCGCGCCATGAGGCACTGGGCTGCGTACTGACGCGTGTTTCCATAGGGAGCGTCGATGCCGTAGAGTTTCTTGGTCGCTTCGCTTTCCCCTGAGATGTCGGTGACCTCCGGTACCTCCATTTGCATGCGATAGGCGAGTTCGTAGTTTTGGATGGCGGACTCGATCGCTTCAGCGTGACTGAGCTTAGCTTCCAGGTCGCCGTCCATTTCATGGAGAAACTCGAGCTTCTTTCGCTGAATGGCGGCGCTATTCTCTTTGTGGGTTGTGTTGTTGAGGATGGGATGCTCGGGAAGGAACGTAGAGCCTTGATGGTTAGCGGGCAGAAAACCACTGCCAAAACACTGCATGCCGCCAGCGGGAACTTGTCCGCCATGAATGACGACGAAGCTAGGCAGATTCTGGCTTAAAGTGCCGAGCCCATACGAAGCCCAGGCTCCCATGCTAGGTCGACCGGAAAGAACGTGGCCGCAGTGGAGGGCGTAGTTCGCGTTTGGGTGATTGGGCGAGAAGGCGGTCATCGAACGAACGACGGCGAGCTCGTCCGCGCAGGAGCCGATGTGGGGAAAAAGATCGCTGATGGGAATGCCGCTCTTGCCGTAGCGATTGAAGTCCCAGGGGCTTTTGAGCAGATTTCCGTTGTTGTTGAAAACAGTCGCGTCCACTTGGAATTTCGGCGGTTGGCCGTTTTCCTTGGCGAGCTGAGGTTTGGGATCGAAACTGTCGACTTGGGAGACGCCACCGTCCATGTAGAGGAATATGACGCTCTTGGCTTTGGGCGCGAAGTGGGGCGTTTTTGGATACAGAGGCATCTCGGCTCCCAATAGATCGCTTTGAGCGATGCCGGAGAATGCGAGAGCTCCAAAGCCCATGGAGCTGTTTTTTAGGAAGTCGCGTCGCGTTATCATTGAATCGAGCTAAAAATGAAAGTGAGTTTGAACTACGGAGAAACGGAGACCGGATCTTGTCGGGCTGTCGCTTGCGACATGCCGCGAATAACTACTGGTTTCCGACGGTTGCGGCGCTTCGCCAACGAAGGCCCTACGATCGGGACGAATGTAATCCGACTCACGTTTGCAGAGGATCGAGCCGATTCTCCTTCCCTTATTAAGCGGTTCAAAACACATAGATAAACTCCTTGCGGTTGTAGATCATGTGGCAGAGATCGGTCCAAGCGTCGTTGGCGTTTTCGTATTCGCTTGAGAGCGAGTCGATGAATCGGCGAGACCACGCTTTCTCTTTGGCAGTGGCGGGACGAGAGAAGGCATCGATATGGATCTGGTCGATTCGCTGATCGAAGCTGTCTTCGGCGTCCAATATTCGAGTCGCCCATGCAGTCGCTTGTTCGTGAACGAATGGATCGTTCATAAGAGCCAATGATTGAGCGGGCACATTCGTCACTTGGCGTTCGCCGGTCGACTCCGTCGCATTGGGCATGTCGAAGGCTCGAAGGAAAGTGGGGAGGAAACTGCGGCGCATTTCCAGGTAGATAGAACGGCGCCCCATGCCGTCGACGGGGCCGCCATTTGGGATCGCGCGACTCTTCGGGTAGTCGCCGACGTAGGCATCGACGCTTGGGCCGAACATACTCGTATCGAGCTCTCCGCTACAGGCGAGGATGTGGTCGCGAATGGCTTCCGCCTCTAATCGTTTTACGGGCATGCGCTGAAGCAGCTCGTTTTTGGGGTCCTCCTGTTTGGCTGTCTCGCTGGGAGTCGAATCCATGCGGTAGGCCCGAGTGAGGACCATTTTGCGGATCATCGATTTGATGGACCAGTCCTGGTCCACGAGGTCTGCCGCCAAGTAATCAAGCAATTCGGGATGGGTGGGGGCAAAGCCCATTACCCCTAAGTCATTTGTGGTCGATGCTATGCCCGCGCCAAACAGATGTTTCCATAGTCGGTTGACGAGTACGCGAGCGGTTAATGGATTGTTTGGGTCAGCGACGTGTCGAGCCCATTCCAGGCGTCCACTGCCTTGGCTATTGATGGCTGCGCCGCCTAAGCCATCCAGGAAGCGGCGTTCTACGCCTTCGGAGGCTAGGTTCTTGTGGCTGCCGCGAATGTAGACGGGTTCGGCGTGCTTCACGCCATCAGTCAGACTGCGCACGAAACGCGGCTTGGGTATCTGGAGGGCGATCTCCTGATAGGCTGCGATATCCCTGCCCAGCGTGGAGTTAGGTTCGATCTTAGGTTGAAGAATGCCGGACCCGATGCATGCGGCGAGCAGATCGATCGCCTCGTTGTCTGCCTTGCCGCTTCGCGCCGCTTCCAATGCGTCTTCGATTGCGCGAATGAACGCTTCTGTGGTTTTTCCGCGCTTGTTCCAAAAGGCATTCCAGTCGGACGAATCCTCAAAGCGAATGGATAGGTAGGCGTTATCGTTGTACTCCGGAACCTTGTCCTTGGGCCTTACCGAATGCGTGGCTTGCCCGTTTTGGAAGATCTCGAAGTATGCGGGCTGGCCTTCCCACAAATAGGTTTCCATGCGGAAGGTCTTCCAGGCGTCACTGTCGATGGCGACGTAGAGTTTAGCGGTCGTTGGACCGCGCCCCGTTAACTCGTAATTGCGGACCACAAGCCGTGCCGATGCGTATTTCCCCTTGGCCTGAAACTCGATTGGCTTTCCGTCGAGAATGAAGTCGGGCGATCGGAGGGCGCCGCTTACGCGCGGCGCGAGTTGACCGGATGATAGGTCCGTCCCGAGTATCGTTTGAATGACATTTTGTCCTTTGTTTTCCAGGACGAATTTTCCTGGTTTCGAATCGCGATTTTCGAAAGCAAGCCCTTGAGGGATCCAAGCGTTCAGTTCGGAGGCGACATCGGCAAAGCTCTGGCTGAGTTCCGATTCAGTGCGGGTTGATCGGCTTTCGGTAGGCATCTCTAGTAGCCAAGCGGCGATTTCCGGCCAATCGGCGGAGGCTTCGGGTCTTAGTTTAAGGTCAAGCCAAGGGTAGAGGGCGTCAGCCTCCAGATTGTGGGACGAGGCGATCGCGACGCTATGCTTGCGGAGAGTCGTTTCGAAGCGCTTTTCCCAAGCTGCCTTGCCTTTAGCGCTCTTGGGCTCCTCTGCCAGGAGGGAGTCTATTTTGCTTGAGAGTGAAGGATTGGCGAGGGCCGCGTTCGATGCGGCAAGGTAATTCGGAAGAGAGTTCAGTTCCTTTTCGAGCGATTTGTAGAGCTTTGATTGCAGGGCCTTTTTCTTCGCCTCGAGTCGCCCTAGCGTTTTCTTTTGAATGGATTCGGGAACGGTATTGGTTATTGCAAGACGCGAACTGCGAAGCATGCCGTAGAACGAATAGTAGTCTTCGGTGGAGACAGCATCGAACTTGTGGTCATGGCAGCGAGCGCAAGCGACCGTCGTTCCGAGGAAGGCTTTGGTCGTTACGTCGATCATGCCGTCGAAAATGCGAGCCTCGTCTTCGTGAACATCGGGCGGGCCGTGTTGGCCATCGGTTAGATAAAGGTAGCCCGGGCCGGCGATGGATTGGTTGACGCCTGTTTTCGGATCGATTCGCGGCTCATTCAGGAGGTCGCCTGCGAGCGCTTCGACGATGAACTGGTCGTAGGGGAGGTCGGCGTTGAAGGCATTGATCAGGTAGTCGCGATAACGATACGCATAGGGCATCGTGTAGTCCTGTTCGAATGACTTGGACTCGGCGAATCGTACTAGGTCCATCCAATGGCGGGCCCACTTTTCGCCGAATCGAGGCGAAGCCAACAATCGGTCTACTTGCTTCTCGTATGCTCCGGAAGAGTCGTCTTTGAGAAAGGCCTGCAACTCGGATCGAGTAGGCGCGAGGCCAGTTAGATCGAAGCTCAGTCTGCGCAGCAAGGTTGCTTTGTCGGTTTCGCGGGCCGGTTCCCAGCCTTTGGATTCCAGTTTCTCCAATAGAAAGGCGTCGTATTCGTTGGCGGGCCAGTCGTTCCTGGAGACCGTAGGGACTTCGGGGCGTTCGACGGGTTGGAGCGACCACCATTTTTTCCGCTCTTCGAGATCGAATTCCGATTCGTCCGCGTGGGCCTCAGGCTCCTCGATCCGTGGATCCGGAGCGCCGCGATCGATCCAAGCCATAAGCGTTTCGATGTCTTGGGGATCGAGCTTGGACTTGGGAGGCATCGCTTCGAAGTCGGGGTGACGCTGGATCATTTGCGTCAGGCGGCTATTCGTCGCGTCGCCGGGAACGATGGAAGGTCCACTCTCGCCCCCGCGCAGCATTCCTGGTTGAGAGTCGATGCGGAATCCGCCTCGAATCTTATCTCCTTCGGCCGAGTGGCATTTGTAGCAATTTTCGACCAGTATAGGACGAATTTTCGATTCGAAATAGGCTGTGTCCTCGGGACTCAGCGCGAGGGCGCATGGAATCGCAATCGAGGCTAGGGCGGCTAAGAAATTGATGCTAAGAAAGTTGCGTGCCATGAGGGGGCGTTCTCTTGGGAGTCTGCAGCAAAGCGAGCCTACTGTATAGCGGAAAACAGTAGCTTCGTATACTGGTATATGGACAAAATCCGGTACTATTTTCGCCAAATGGTGAACCGATTAGACTGGAAATTTGGGCGATATGCATCAGTTTTGGATAAGTTAGCGCAATGAGTATCGATGTGAGCGGGGGCATTGCCCCGATTGGGATGGAGGCGCAGCGGGAGATAATCCCCGCATGCGAAGCCCAGCTTTTTCACTTTAAGGCGGACACGGATATGTGGACGACTTGGCACTACCACCCTGAGATAGATATCCTGTTGACGCTCAAGAATACGGGATATCACATCACGGGCGATTTCATCGGAGACATCAAGCCTGGCTCATTGATCCTCAACGGTTCGAATGTTCCTCATGCCTTCCATCCAAATGAGCCGAGCGAGGGGGATCCTGCCAAGCCGGCCATGCTGGTGCTGCAGTTTTCCGAGGAATCGCTGGGAAACGATTTCCTGGGCAAGCTTGAGATGTCGCGCATCAAGAGCTTTTTGGAGACGACGGGCAGTTCCTATGAATTCTTTGGGCCTACTCGGGATCGGGTGGAAGCGATGATGCGGGAAATGATGTATCAAAATGATGCTCAGCGATTCGCTCAGTTCATCCTGATATTGGATACGCTTTCGAATTCTCCCGAATGCGATCGGAAGGCCTTGGTCAGTCGAGTATACTCGCCGTCGCTTAATGAAGAGAATGTCGGACGAATCGATCGAATTAAAACCTGGATCGTGGACAACTTGGATCAAACGATTACCTTGGAGGCGGTGGCTCGGCAAGCTCGCATGACGCCCAAGTCGTTTTCGCGCTTTTTCAAAAAGAATACAGGCAAGACCTTGATTCAGTACGTTAACGAATTGCGGGTGGGTTTCGCATGCCAGGCCTTGCTGCAAAGCGATGCGAGCGTATCCGAAATTTGTTACGCCGCAGGTTTCAATAATCTATCGAATTTCAATCGGCGATTCCGCGAGACGCGCGGCGTTTCGCCAAGAGAATTCCGAGGGCGGTACCGCAAGGTGGAGGTGTGAAGGTTCAGCTTGGGAACAGGCGCTTGAGGGCTCATGGAGCGCGGCGCCTTGATGCGATTCGAGCTCCAGCAGAGGTCGTGAGACAACGCCACTCTTTGGGCAGCTTAATGGGGATCGCTTTTCGCTGTCGTCTGCGCTGTCTGCAAACTCGTAAGATCGTTCGCTAAGCTCACTGGATCGGACCGTGTCCTGTTCGCGATTGCTAATTCCTTCAGCCGAGATTCTCGGAAACGATGGCTTTCATCTTTCCGAGGCCTAGCTTGGCGACTTCGAGCGGATCTTGCTTCCAGTAGTCGCGATTGAAGAGCTCGAGCGAGAAGACCATGTTTGGATTGATAGCGTGCAGTTGCGGGATGATTGTACCGAAATCCGCAATACCGTCTCCGGGCATGACGCGATGACTATCGTTCATTTCCGTCCGAGCGGGCGTTCCGGGATAGTCGTTCATGTGCAGGACCGGCATGGCTTTGGCGCCGAGCAGAGAGAGCCCTTCGTAGGTCGATCCGCCTTTGTAGATGTGATAGATGTCGAGTAGGAGCGAGGCGTCGGGATGTGAGCTTTCCGAGGCAGCGAAAAGCGTTTGACCGAGACGGTGCAGATTTTGGGAGTGACCCCAGACCTCAAGGAGCGGAGTGACGCCTGTTTGGCGTCCCACTTCAAGCAAATCGTGGTAGCGTTCGGCGACGATTTCCAGGTCGATGAGCGGTCCGTTCTGGGCGCCGAAGGGCGGGGCTGCAATACGGCTGCCTCCGAGCTCGGCTACGATTTCCATGTCGCTCTTGGCTTCCTCCAGACCTTTGGCTCTTTCGGCATCGTCGTTGAGAATCCAAGGGGCGAAACCGATTGCGCTTTCGACTTGCACGCCGTGATCGTCGAGGCGCTTGCGCAGATCGCTCAGCTTGCCGCCTTCGTCCATGTAGGCGCGAATGGTCCGTATCCAAGGCTCAATGCCGGAATAGCCCGCTTCGGCGGTGACGTCGATCTCCGCCTCGATGCCGATCTTCTTTTCGCGAATAGTACTGGTATTGAGGCAATAGCGGAAGGAAGACATGGCTTTAGGGCTTGAGGATTCGCTGGCGCAGCCGGCGATGGCTGCTGTGGAGGCAAGAGCGCCGGAGGTAGCGATAAATTGACGACGTGAGGGCTTGTTGGGCATTAGCGAAGGCTTAAGGTTGAAGGCTCAAGGTAAAAGGATTGAGAGAGGGGAATCAAAGAGGGGGAGAATGGGAACTGCAATGTTTTTGGGAGGAAGTGTGTAGGATTGGAATTAACAGGATGCGTCCCGTTGGAACGGGACTGATGTGATGGCGCTCTGCGCCTACGTGATGATCTGATAAGTTGTTTTAGAGCCATGCGAGCGAAGCGCATCATGTAGTCCGGCTAAGCGGGTCGTCTCCTGTTAAACTCCAGGTAAAATCTTCAGCTGAAGAACGACTTTAGGCTTTGAAGGTCGGCGTCGGTAGGCTTATCGGGCTCGGACTTGTTTTCGGGTTTCGTCGGTGTCGCTTTGTTGGACTTTTGAATAGCATCTTCGCCTGCGTCTTTGAATTTCTTTTCGATGCGCTTGGCGGAAACCGGGAATGCGGTTCCCAGCGACTGGGCATAGAGAGACAATGCGTATTCTTCGATTGACCAGCGAAGATCGTCGAAGACCTCCGATTCTGCTGTGAGAGTATTCAGACGCTGGTGGAGTCGGTCGATCTCGGAGGCTCGTTTCCGATCTCTCTCGGGATCGCGTTCGCGGTCGTTTGCGCGACGACGGATCGCTTGCAAGTAAACCGGCAAGCGCTTCAAAGCCCAGTGAGGGGTCGATTCGATGAACTTCGGTGGAACGATGCGATCGACATCGGCTTGGAGATCATCGGGGAGTTGGGCGTCGACTTTCAGTTCTTGGCGAGCCTCGAAGATCGCTTTCAGCAGATCGATGACCTTGTAGGTCAGGCCACGCGATTCGGCCTTGGCGGCTTCAACCCGTTTCGCGATAGCGGATCGATCGATCGTCTCGATTTCGTGAGAACAGAGGTATCGCCTCATGTGCTCGTAACCTTGTTTCTTTATCGTTTCGAGCGAGGCGAAGGCAACTGCGGTGGGGCCCAGTTTCGAGAAATCGCGGAGATCCTCTTGGATCCATGCGAGCTCGCGGCGGAGTTCATATTCGATAAGTCGAGCGATTCCTTTTCTCGTAGCGATCCGAGCTTCGTCGGGCGAGCGGAGCAAGGTAAGCGCGATACGATCTTCGAAGTCGCGAAGAGCGGGAAAACCGGATACGGGAACGCCGGAAAGGTCCCCGACTTCGATTCGTTCCGGTTGCGATTCCAATTCGTTGAGGCTCTCGATCGATTGATTCCACTTTGCGAGAGCTTTCTTCCAGATCGCTTCCGCTTTGCCTTCGTTCGACGGAGCGGAGCGGCGTTCGAGCTTTTTCAGTTCCTCGTGAACGGCTTGGGCTGAGCGTTCTTCGAATACGGTTCTGCCCTTCGCGTCGTGGACGTCGATGCGGACTTTCAAGTGCTGAGGTATGGAATCCTCTTTCCAGTCGCTTGCGTAGGTCTCGATAGCGTATTCGCGTTTGAGGTACGCGGCGAGCGCATCGCAAAGAGAGGATTTCGAGGGCTTGAGCTTCGATGCGATTCTGGCGGCTGTTTCGGCAAGCGGCTGGAGGCGTCGCCGATGGTCTTTCGGCAGCGCCTTAATGAGGTGAAGCACCTTGGCTTCCAGGTGTCCGGGCACGAGCCAATCGAGGAGAGGACTGTCGATCGACTTGGCTTTGGCGTAGGGGACTTTCAAGGTGACTCCATCGTTCGCTTCGCCGGGCTTGTACTGGTACTCGATGGGCAGAGCGGAGTTCTCCAGCTGAGCGGTTTCGGGGAAGGCGTCCAAGTCGATAGGGTCGTCGCTAGGAGGCGTCAGATCGGCTTCCGACATAAGCAGTTGGTCGCCGAGCGGGTCTTTTCGCGTCTTCAGCCAGCGATTGAGATCGGCTGTGGAAGCAACGCTCTCGAGCCGCGTTGCGTAGAAGCGGAAGGCCGCTTCTTCGATGCCGATCCAACTTTGCATCTTAGCCAAGGTCTGGGCGTTCTGCAGACGGTTTTTGAGCTTCCGGTTGGTGTCGGCGAAGGGTTGTATCAACTCGAATTTCTCGTTGAGCAGCCCTTCGCGAATGAAGATCTCGGTCGCTTGCTTGGAATCGACCTTCAAATAAGAGACGGTTTTTCGCTGCAGCTCCAATCCGTGGATACGCGTGCTCTCCAAGCAGGTGACTCTGCCTTGATCGGCGTCGAAGTTCGGTTGACTGTAGGAACGCTTGAGGATGTGGGAGCCGACTTGGACGAGCCAGCCGGGATCGATGACCGCGACCGTGCGCGCATAGAGGCGATTGGTCTCAACGATCTCGCCTGCGAGAATCCAGCCTGGGCTGGGGATCTTCGCTTCCAGCTCCTGTTTCTGGATTTTTTTCTTGGCGTACTGGGCCTTGCGATTGAAGAGGCAAGATCCTGGAAAGATCAGCGCTTTGCGGTTTCCCGTGGCTCGGTAAAGGTTCGGCTCGTCCTTGCGGGCGGGATTGGCCAACAAGCCCGATGCGAGGCAGCAGTGGATGGAGCGATACTCGATACCGCCGTATTTACGCAGTTCGAAGCGCTCGTCGGCATCCTTGTATCGAGGCGGTGTATGCTTCAAGCGTTCCGACCGTTCGAAGTCCGCCAGCGATTGGCTAAGCTGTTTCTTTACATCGATCCATTCGCGGATTCTCAGATAGGAGAGAAAACGCTTCTTGCAGAATTTGCGCAACTTGCTTTGGGAGAGTCGCTCCAGTTCGTCGTGCAGGCTTTCCCAGATATTGAGCAAGGTGAGAAAGTCGGATTCGCGATGGACAAAGCTCTTGTGGGCGATGCGAGCCGCTTCTTCCTTGCCTAGGGGACGTTCGCGCGGGTCCTGTATCGAAAGAGCGGAGGCAATGACGAGGATCTGCTCGACGACGTCTTCGCGCTCGGCTTGCAGAAGCATGCGTCCCGCAGTCGGATCGATGGGGAGCTTGGCGAGCTTACGTCCTATTTGAGTGAGTCCGCGTTGGCTGTCGATCGCTCCTAGCTCTTCGAGCAGAGCGTAGCCGGACTTTATGGCGGTTGGCGAAGGCGGATCGATGAAAGGAAAGGACTCGATCTTGCCCAAGCGGGCCGCCTTCATGCGGAGGATGACCTCGGCGAGGTTGGCGCGCTGGATTTCGGGGGTCGAGTATTCTTGGCGCTTCTCGAAGTCGTTTTCCGAATACAGGCGAATGCAGATGCCATCTTGTACGCGCCCGCAGCGTCCTTTACGTTGATTGGCGCTGCTCTGGGATATCTTCTCGATTGGCAGTCGTTTCGTGCGACCGCGGGGATTGTAGCGACTGATGCGAGCAAGTCCGGTATCGACGACGAAGCGAATGCCGGGGATGGTGAGCGAGGTTTCGGCGATGTTCGTGGCGAGAACGATTTTGCGTTTGGCGGATGGGAGAAAGATGCGTTGCTGATCCGCATTGGATAGGCGACCGAAGCAGGGTAGAATGTCGAGGCGTCTGCCGAGCCTTCCAGCCAGGAGGTCCATGCATTCTCGAATGTCCTTCTCAGTGGGCAGGAAGGCGAGAATGTCGCCTTGAGCGTAGTCGTCGAGGATGCGGTCCACGGATTCGGCGATGCCGTCGATGATGGTGAAGTCGCCGCTGTCTTCCAGCAATTCGTCCAAGGGAGCATAGACGACGTCGACTGGATAGACGCGTCCGGAAACTTCGATGACCGGGGCGTCGTCGAAAGCCTGGGAAAACTTGTCGATGTCGATGGTCGCCGAAGTAATGATGATCTTGAGATCGGGGCGTCGCTTGCGGAGCTGATTGAGGTGGCCCAACAGAAAATCGATATTGAGGCTGCGTTCGTGGGCTTCGTCGACGATGACCGTATCGTATTCGTTCATACGCGGATCCGACTGGATCTCCGAAAGCAGCATGCCGTCGGTCATGAACTTGATACGGGTGCGCTTGCTCGTTTGATCGGCGAAGCGAATCTTGCAGCCTACGTCCTGCCCGTAGGTGGCGCCCAGTTCTTCGGCAACGCGACGGGCGATGGACAAGGCGGCAACGCGGCGCGGTTGGGTGCATGCGATACGTCTTTTCCGACCCAGGCCCGCATCGAGACACATCTTGGGGATCTGGGTCGTTTTGCCAGAACCGGTCTCGCCGGATAGGACGATGACCTGGTGCCGTTTAATGGCTTCGACGATGACGTCGCGCTTTTGGGCAATGGGCAGTTCCTTGGGATAGCGAATGGGGTTGCTTTCCCACGGGAACGGCTTCGGACCTTTGGATCCGGCTTTGGGTTCGCTGGACATCGCTCGCTACTGGGAAGGGGACTGTTGCCGTTTCGCTAGGGCGACGTCCCAGTCATTATCGCTTGGATACGATGCGCTGTTCCAAATCGTTTCGCCCTTCGCATTGAGCAAAGCGACGAGATTGCGAGGAGAAATGGATTCGTCCAGGATTGCGCAACGTTCTCTCATGAATTCGCTTTTGATCAATCGCTTCGCAGCCAGACGTTTAGCGAATTCCGATTGCGGCCATGCGAGATCGATCACCCATTTCGGCTTGTTTGCAAGGCTCTCGAGATAGGACGCGCAGCGCAGGGCATCTTTGAGATCGGATTCCGATTTGGTTGTAATGATGAAGAGGGGCTGGCTCTCGATGGAAACAACTTGGCCTTCCAGGTTTTCGTATGAGAATTCCGCGGCTTGGGCTTGGACGGC
>Ga0066825_10000401_pt1 | contig 14061 bp, 27 predicted proteins | sample ETNtaG_6_FD_65608 | JGI IMG/M metagenome (GOLD analysis project Ga0066825, IMG submission 65608) | Marine microbial and viral communities from oxygen minimum zone, Eastern Pacific Ocean - ETNP201306SV45 | ecosystem: Environmental > Aquatic > Marine > Oceanic | place: Pacific Ocean: Eastern...
AGGTTTTGTAGGATTTAAGAGTGGTTCCTGGGGAATTATTTTAAATTATATTTGAGTTGAAGCAAGAGAAATATTGGGGTGATTGGGTTTTTCAGGATGGACTATTTTAGCTAGCTTAATTAAACATTATAACAAATATTGTATTTGCTATAAAAGACCATTAGAAAGAGGAATTCAGGAATTTTCCTAAAACGACCAGAGACCTGGAGATATTACAATTCCGAAAAGCAACTTCAACAATTATTGTGCAGCAAATAATTGGCTAGAAAAAGTCATATGGTGTTTTAGATTTTTATGAAAATTAAATTTTAAGAGCGCAGCATGTCCATATATGTGAGCACCGAAAATTTAACTTTTAGGTAAACATGAAATATCAGATGGCTTTTGCTAGCCAATTATTCGACGAATTCTATAATCGCCATTGGCGCAGAATCACCATATCTGTATCCTGTTTTAAGGATTCTAGTATATCCTCCGTTACGCTCTTTAAATTTAGGAGAAACCTCTTCGCATAATTTTTTTGCTATAGACTTGTCCTTAATTTTCGATATTAGTCTTCTTCTAGTATTAAAATCATCTTTTTTACCTAAGGTAACTAATTTTTCTGCATAAGGTCTTAATGCCTTTGCTTTAGGTAATGTAGTTTTAATTCTACCATGTGTGATTAAAGCATTAGCTAAATTAGCTAATAAAGCTTTTCTATGTGATGATGTTCTATTTAACTTCTTATTTGATTTAGCTAAATGCTTCATTTCTAAAACCTTTAATTATCTACTTTCTTTGATAGTTCTTCTATATTTTCTGGTGGCCATTCCGCTACATCTACACCAAATCCTAAATCCATGCTTTGTAATATAGCTTTTATTTCATTTAATGACTTTCTTCCGAAATTAGGAGTTTTAAGCATATCATTTTCCGATCTTCTTACCAAATCACCTAAGTAAATTATATTCTCACTTTTTAAACAATTTTGTGATCTCACTGATAATTCAAGCTCATCAACTTTCTTAAGTAATAAAGGATTAAAGCTTAATGCTTCTTCTTCACTTTCTTCCTCTGCATCTAATTCAATATTATCATCAAAATCGATAAACAGTGTCATTTGCTCCTTCATTATTTTAGCAGCTATTCCAACAGCTAAACTAGGCTCTATCGCTCCATTAGTTTCAACATTTAATGTTAGCTTATCGTAATCTATTACTTTACCAACTCTACTACTTTCAACATTGAATGACACTCTTTTTACAGGACTGAATACTGCATCAATATTTATAAGGCCTATTTCCTTATTATCATTGGCAACATTACTACTATCTCTATAACCTTTGTCAGACTCTATAACAAATTCAGCTTTTAAGTTAGCCCCTTTATCTAGATTACAGATCACTTGGTCTTTATTTATTATATCAACCCCTTCTGGCAAAGAGATCATATCAGCAGTTACTACACATGGACCTTTAACATCTATTGTAGCTTTTTTCTTAGCTGCTGATTCTGAACATAACACTATTTTTTTAATGTTTAAAATCATATCCACGATATCTTCAGATAGACCTTCTACAGTATCTTGCTCATGAATAATCCCTTCTATTTTTACTGCAGTAATCGCAGTTCCAAAGATTGATGATAATAAAATTCTTCTTAATGTATTTCCTACTGTTGTACCGAAGCCACGCTCTAATGGCTCAACTACTATTTTAGCTGATATATTGTCAGAACTCTGATCATATGTTACCTTTGAAGGCTTAATAAAATCTTTCCAATTTTCTGCTAGCATGTCAAACCTGTATACTAAATTAATTAAACTCTTCTCCTTTTAGGAGGCCTGCAACCATTATGTGGGATAGGTGTAACATCTTTTATGTATGTCACCATATATCCTAACGATTGTAACGCCCTTAATGCAGACTCACGTCCTGCACCTGGACCTTTTATTTCCACTCCAATAGTTTTCAAACCATATTCTAGAGCTTCCTTACCCGCTGATTCTGCTGCTATTTGTGCGGCAAAAGGTGTAGATTTACGAGCTCCTTTAAAACCACACTTCCCTGCTGACGCCCATGTTAAAGCATTACCTTGCACATCAGAGAAAGTAATTATAGTATTATTGAATGATGCATGTATGTGCACCACTCCTACTGAAATATTCTTTTTATCTTTTTTCTTAGATTTTACTTTTTTCTGTACCATGACTATTTCTTCTTATTAGCTATTGCAACTGCTTTTCCTTTTCTAGTGCGAGCATTATTATGAGTATTTTGCCCTCTCACTGGCAATCTCGATCTATGCCTTAACCCTCTATAGCAACCTAGATCCATCAATCTTTTAATATTAGTTGCAATCAATGATCTTAGAGTACCCTCTACCATATATTCTGCATCTATTTTTTCTCTAATTTTTATAATTTCGTTTTCTCCTAAATCCTTTACTCTTTTTGAGTGTGGTATAGAAAGCTCATCACAGATCTTAGCTGCAGATGAAATACCAATACCGTATATATAAGTTAGAGCTATAGGAACTCTTTTTTGAGTTGGGATATTAATTCCTGCTATTCTGGCCAATTTAATATAAATAAAAAGTTACGATAAATTTTGTTTAATCTCTAAATATAAGATCAAACTGGCTTTTACACCTACTACCTTACTAACTTTAGTAAGGCACTTATAACAAATCTTAAGCAAAACTTAAGCAAAAATTTGTTATAAAAGAAGAGTGGATTATCTAGATTTTATTAGTTATGTCAACCTATTTTTATAATAATTTTACAAATAGGAAGCGCCATAAAGCTACTATATATAACTTCTTAAATCCTCAAATACCTTCTTCATATTCTGCTCCCCATCAATTTTATTGAGCATTTTTTTCTCTTCATAAAAATCAATTATTGGTGCAGTATCATTATAATAACTGTCTAACCTTTTTTTAACGGTATCTTTATTATCATCTTTTCTTCTAGTGAATTCCGTAGAACCACATTTGTCACATATACCAGGTTTTGTTGTTGGTTTAAATTCATCATGGTATCCTGATAGACATTTACTGCATGAGAAACGTCCCGAAATTCTTTTTACTATAGAAATGTCATTTACCTCTATAGATATTATATTTAATTCTGAATTTTGCAGTTCTGAATTTTCTAAAAGTAATTTTTCCAGATGACGGGCTTGAGCAAGAGTACGAGGAAAACCATCTAATATTATTCCTCCTTTACAATCATATTTTGCAATTCTGTCTTCTATTACTTTTATGATTAGCTCATCAGATACTAATCCCCCCGAATTCATTATTGTTTTAATTTCTGTAGAAAGTGGAGAGTCTTGCTTTGCTATATCTCTTAGCATATCACCAGTAGATAGTTTCTTTAAACCTAATTCACTTTCTAGGATTTCTGCCTGTGTTCCTTTACCGCATCCTGGAGGGCCTAGTAGTACAATTATCCTCATGCTCTAATTCTAATTCTATTTTTCTTAATCACACTCTCATAGCGGTTACTTATCACATATGATTGCACCTGAGATATAGTATCCATCGCAACATTAACCACAATCAGCAAACTTGTTCCCCCAAGATAAAAAGGAAGTGAGTATTTTGCTATAATGAATTCCGGAATAATACAAATGAATGTTAGATAAGCTGCTCCTAGAACTGTAATTCTAGCTAACACATAGTCCAAATGGTTAGCAGTTTGCTCACCCGGTCTAATTCCTGGTATAAATCCACCAGCCTTTTTTAGATAATCAGAAGTCTCTTTAGAATTAAAAACCACAGCAGTATAAAAGAAACTGAAAAATATAATTAGTGCAGAGTATAATATAACAAATAGTGGTTTTCCATGTGCTAAGTTTGTACTTACAAAAGAAGCAAATGCAGATGGATTTGTAGTATTACCAAATGAAATTACTGTTATTGGAAATAACAATAATGCACTAGCAAATATAGGAGGGATGACTCCCGAAGTATTAATTTTAAGCGGAAGATTAGAACCTTCTACATTAGCCATTTTATTTCCCATATTTCTTTTAGGGTATTGCACTATTATATTTCTAAAAGACCTCTCAAAGAACACTATGATCGCTATCAAAGAGATTACCAACAAGATTATTAGCAGAATAAAGAAAGTTGAATAAACCCCTGTTTTACCTAACTCTATTGTACTAATTAATGCAGATGGCAATTCTGCAACTATACCAGCAAATATAATTAGTGAAATTCCATTACCTATTCCTCTAGCAGTTATCTGATCACCTAACCATAATAAGAACATTGTAGAACCTACCAATGTTACAACGGTTGTTAACCTAAAGAATGTTCCTGAATACAATACCGCTGCCCCCGCATCTATAGATAAGTTTTCTAAACCCACAGCTATTCCATACCCCTGAAATAAAGCCAGAAATATTGTTAGGTATTTAGTATATTGACTCATCTTTTTTCTACCTGCTTCTCCTGATTTCTTTAACTCCCCAAGACTAGGAGTGGTTGAAGAAAGTAGCTGCATTATTATTGATGAGGTGATATATGGCATTACATTTAATGCAAATATCGTCATTCTACCCAAAGCTCCTCCGGAGAATACATTAAGCATTCCTAAAAGCCCAGACTCATTTTGACTACTTATTTGCCTGAAAACTGCAGGATCAATACCAGGAATTGGTAAATATGTACCAATTCTATAAACTACTAGAATTATTAAAGTGAATACGATCCTCTGTTTAAGATCTTTTATCTTGTCAGTAGCTTTCGATGTACTTGTACCTGTTTTAGCCATTTATTTTGATTCAGATATAGTGCCGCCTGCTTTCTTAATCTTCTCTTCTGCGGATTTAGAACATACTATATATTCAACACTTATTTTTGTCTTTATTTCTCCTTGTCCTAAAATTTTTACTGGCTTATTTGAATTTTTAATTATTCCGCAATCAATTAATAATTCCAGATTAAGAACTTTACTAGAATCGATTTTTTTATTGTCGATTAAAAACTGTATTTTATCCAAATTAATGGCCTGATATTTAACTGTAAAAATATTGTTAAAACCTCTTTTTGGAAGCCTTCTATAAATAGGCATTTGACCTCCCTCAAACCCTTTTATAGCAACTCCTGATCTGGATTTTTGCCCTTTATGTCCACGTCCTGCTGTCTTACCTTTACCAGAACCTATTCCTCTTCCTAATCTTTTTCTTTTTTGAAAAGAGCCTGTATTTTCTAAAATTTGTGCTAGCGACATATTACTATCTCTAATTATTTATAATTTTTACTAAATGAGGAATCTTCCTTATCATACCTTGAGTAGAAGAATTATCCTGCAATGTAGAAACGGAGTTAATTTTTTTTAACCCTAACCCCCTAACTGTAGATTTAATTGACTTTGTTTGACCAATTAAACTGCCAATCAACTTTACTGTTACTGTATTTTTTTGTTTTGTCTTAGACATGCCTTCTAACCTTCTTCACTTTCTGATTTTGCTTCTTCTACTGAATTAGCCTTTGATGATTTATTTCTCTGATTAATAATATCACTAATCTTCTTATTTCTTTTCGCAGCTAATTTTTTAGGTGAATTAGTTTTCGACAAAGCATCAAACGTCGCTTTTATCAAATTGTAAGGATTAGATGTTGATAATGATTTAGCTACCACATCTTGAATTCCTACCGCTTCAAAAACCGCTCTCATCGCACCACCTGCTATAATACCAGTTCCAGAAGGTGCATTTCTTACAATTACTTTACCCGCACCGAATTTTCCATATGTATCATGATGTACAGTTCTCCCCTCTCTCAAAGGAATTCTTACTATATTTTTCTTTGCCGCCTTAGTAGCTTTTGCTCTAGCTTCAGTAACCTCTTTTGCCTTTCCAGTTCCGTATCCAACTAATCCCTTCTTGTCTCCAACAACTACCATTACTGCAAAACCAAAATTACGTCCTCCCTTAACAACCTTTGTTACTCTATTAACGGAAACTAATTTTTCTACTAATTCAATATTATTATCTATCATTTAAATCTGTATAAAATATTAAAAATTTAACCCTTCTGCTCTAGCTTGCTCAGCTAATGCTTTTACTCTACCGTGATAAAGATATCCACCTCTATCAAAAACCACATCCATAACTTTGATTTGCTTTGCTTTTTTTGCTATATCCGCTCCTACCTTTTTTGCAGTTTCAACATTTAGCTTTTTTTCTTTCAATTGTAAAGATGACGAAGATGCTAACGTTTTAGAGTTCACTACATCTATTAACTGTACATATATGTGACAATTAGAAATAAAGACACATAATTTAGGTTTACTACTTTTAGACCTTAGCTTATATCTTACTCTTTGTTTTCTACGTTCGAAATTTATATTAGACATTTTTTACCTAATTACTTTTTACCTTCTTTTCTAAATATATACTCTCCTTCATACTTGACTCCCTTACCCTTATATGGCTCAGGCAACCTAAGAGCCCTTATTTCCGCAGCAGTTTGACCTAATATTTCTTTGTCATACGAAGATAATTCAACTACTGTAGCTTTTGGACATTTTACTTCTATAGCTTCTGGAATAAAAAACTTAATCTCGTGACTGTAACCTAAATTTAAATTTAAAAAGCCATTTTTAACAATAGCTTTGTAACCTACTCCTTCTATATTTAAAACCTTCTGGAACCCTTCCGTAACACCAACTACCATGTTGTTAACTAACGTTCTAGATAGACCCCATTTTTGGCTAGCCATTTTACTTTTATTACTCCTTTCTACAAGGATGGCATTATCCTCTTTTTTGATTCTAACCTCCTGATCAAGGGTACGATTTAACTCTCCCTTTGGCCCTTTAACAGAAACTAATTGACCATCGATTGAAACTGTTACTCCTTCAGGAATATTTATAGGTTTTTTACCAACTCTAGACATTTTTATTAATTACCTAAAACACTGTGCACAAAACTTCTCCACCAACATTTAGCTGTTTTGCCTCATGGTCGGTCATTACCCCTTTTGGAGTAGATAAAATACTAATCCCTAAACCGTTATAAAACTTAGGTAGGTTTGAAATCTTAGAATACACCCTTCTACCTGGTTTAGATACCCTTTTAAAAATACTTATGATAGGTTTCCCCATATCATATTTTAGATTTACCTTCAAGAATCTTTCTTCTTCTTCATAAGAAGTAATAAAACCCTCTTTCTTTAAAACTTCTAAAACACCAGCATTTAATTTCGATTTAATTACTTGAGTTTTAGATAATTTTGATTGCTGTGCATTATTTATGCGAGCAACCATATCTGATAATACATCGTTTACAAACATATTTTTACCAACTTGATTTTATTACACCAGGTATTAAGCCAAAACCAGAATGCTCTCTTAAAGCAACTCTACACATTCCAAAATCTCTGTAGTAACCTCTCGGCTTTCCTGTTAAATTACATCTATTTCTATGCCTTATTTTTGCTCCATCACGAGGTAATTTTGCCAATTTTAATTGTGCATTGAATTTTTCCTGAGTACTAGTTTCTTTACTCATTATTATAGCCTTCAATTTTGCACGTTTTTCTGCATATTTTGCTATTAACTTTTTTCTTCTATCGTTTTTTGCAACTGAGCTTACTTTTGCCATTTCAATATATAATTAATTTCTAAAAGGAATATTAAATTTCTTTAACAACAACTTACAATCACTATCTGTCTTAGAGCTAGTAACAATAGTGATATCCATACCAATAATATTATTTATATTGTCATAACTTATTTCTGGAAACACCAATTGCTCCTTTAAACCAAAGCTATAATTTCCCTTACCATCAAAGCTTTTAGCTGATAAACCTCTAAAATCTCTAACTCTTGGTAACGCCACATTCACTAGCCTGTCTAGAAACTCATACATTCTATCTCTTCTAAGAGTCACCTTACAGCCTATAGGCATACCTTGCCTAAGTTTATATGTTGCAATAGATTTTTTTGCTCTAGTTAAAACAGACTTCTGCCCACTAATTAAGGATAACTCCTCCTGAGCATTTTTAAGAATTTTGTTATCATTAACAGCCTCACCAAGCCCCATATTGATAACAATTTTTTCTAATTTAGGAATTTGCATCACATTTTTGAACCCCAGCTCTTTCTGCAAATCCTTTTTTATTGTTTTGTTGTATAAGTCTAATAATCTAGGCATCTTATTTTATAACCTCGCCAGTTTTTTTATTAATCCTTAGCTTCTTTTTATCCTCTATGCGGTACCCTAATTTGACACCTTTAGAGCTTTTTTCATCAAAATATAAAACATTTGATAAATTGATTGATGATTCTTTAGTAATTATTTCAGATTTTTCGTCTGACTGCGTTGCTTTTTTGTGTTTTTTCACTAAGGCAACGCCTTTTACTATGCATCTATTTTTTTTATTCATAATAGAAACGATTTCACCTTTTGCACCTTTGTGCTTTCCAGATATCACTATTACCGTATCTCCTGTTTTTAACTTTGTCTTAAATTCAGTGTTTAACATTTTATAATACCTCTGGTGCTAATGAAATTATTCTCATAAAGCCTTTAGTTCTTATTTCTCTTGCTACTGGACCAAAAATCCTGGTACCAATAGGCTCTTTAGTTTTGTTGATCAGCACAACTGCATTTTTATCAAATTTAATCGTACTACCATCTCTTCTCTTCATTTCCTTAGCAGTTCTAACAATCAAAGCTCTAAAAATTTCACCTTTTTTCACTTTTCCGTTAGGAATGCAGTTTTTAACAGAAACTACAATAATATCACCTAGTTTTGCAATGTTGTGCTTAGATCCACCAAGAACCTTTATACATTGAACTTCCTTTGCTCCTGAATTATCAGCAACGTCTATCCTACTTTGCATCTGTATCATGTTATGCCTCTACTTTACTATCTAGAACGTGCCATCTTTTACTTTTAGAGATCGGCTTATTTTCTATAATCGAAACCACATCCCCAACTTTATACTTATTTTCTGGATCATGTGCACTATATTTCTTTTTCCTAGTAATAAACTTCTTGTAAACTGGGTGCTTCACCTTTCTGATTACAGAGATAACAACAGTTTTATCACTCTTATCACTTATTACTGTACCTTCTATTACTCTTTTTGGCATATTTCTTTTTTATAACTTTTTCTGACTGTTCAAGAATGTTAAAATTCTAGCAACATCTTTTTTAATTTTTTTTATACGAGATAGGTTTTTATATTCCCCATTTGCTCGAAGGAGACCTATATTATATAATTCTTTCTTTAAATCAATAAATATCTTTTGTAATTCATCCTTAGTTTTATTTTTTATATCACTATATTCCATGATTTACCCTTCTATTCTTGTTACAAACTTTGCATCAAAAGGTAGTTTAGCTTTAGCTCTCATTAAAGCTTCTCGCGCAACTTCTTCTGAAACACCATCTAATTCAAATATTATTCTGCCTGGCTTTACACGAAATACATAATACTCAACAGAACCTTTTCCTTTACCCATTCTTACATCTGTGGGTTTTTTTGTTACTGGAATATCAGGAAAAACTCTGATCCACATTTTTCCAACTCTTTTCATATATCTAGTTGCCGCACGTCTAGCCGCCTCTATCTGCCTTGAAGTTATTCTTTCTGGTTCTAGGGCTTTCAATCCATAGCTACCAAATGCTAGACTATATCCACCTTTAGCGTTACCTTTGATTCTCCCTTTATGGGCTTTTCTATATTTTGTCTTTTTAGGAATTAACATTTTTTAACCTCTATTCTGTCTCTTTTTTATAGACCCAAACTTTTATACCAATTACACCATATGCTGTATTGGCTTCTGCTAATGCATAATCTACATTTGCTCTTAATGTATGAAGAGGAACTCTACCTTCTCTGTACCATTCCATTCTAGCTATTTCTGCACCAGACAATCTTCCAGAACAATTAATTCTAATACCATCAGCTCCTAATCTTAAAGCAGATTGTATAGATTTCTTCATAGCTCTTTTATAAGAAATTCTTCTTTCTATTTGCTGAGCAATACTCTGAGCTACTAATTCTGCATTAGTTTCAGGTTTTTTAATCTCAACTATGTTAAGACTTACCTCAGAATCAGTGATACTATTTAATTTATTTTTAATTTTTTCTATATCACTCCCTCTTTTTCCTATGATAACTCCAGGCCTTGCTGTCTGAATAGTAACAATCGCCTTTTTAGCTTGTCTTTCAATCACTACTTTACAGATCCCTGCGTTCTGAACGCTAGACTTTATATATTTTCTGATCTTAAAATCTTCATTTAATACTTGTACATAACGATCCCCTTCTGCATACCAGCGAGAATCCCAAGTTTTATTATATCCGACTCTAAATCCAATAGGATTAACTTTTTGACCCATTCTATTCCTCTATTTCTTTTACTACGATTTCTAAATTACTAAAAGGTTTCAATATCCTAGCTCCTCTACCTCTTGCTCTAGCACGAAAACGCTTCATCACGATTCCTTTACCAACATTTACCCTAGATACTACCAAATTATCTACATCTAAGTCATGGTTATTTTCCGCATTAGCTATAGCAGAATTTAAAGTATCTTTAACTATTTTAGAAACTCTTTTTTTGCAAAATGTTAATTGATTAATCGCATCTTGTACTTTTAAGTTTCTAATTAGATCAGCTACTAAATTCAATTTAGTCGGGCTAATTCTAATCGACCTGGTATAGCACCTAGCTTCACTTTCTTGAGTTCTTGTTTTATTTTTAGCTTGTGACATTTGATTATCCTCGTTTAGCTTTTTTATCACCATGGCCACGGTAAGTTCTAGTAGGAGAAAACTCTCCTAACTTATGGTTAACCATTTCTTCCTTTATCCTTACTGGGATAAATTTTTTCCCGTTATAAACGCAAAAAGTTAACCCAACAAAATCTGGAATTATAGTAGATCTCCTTGACCAAGTTTTGATCATCACATTCATCTTACCAGAAGAAATAACTTCTTTAGCTTTTTTTAATAAATGTGATTCTACAAATGGTGGTTTCCAAACTGCTCTAGCCATATATTACCTAATTATTTTTTATATCTTCTTCTAATTATAAATTTATTTGTAACCTTGTTACTTCTTGTTCTTTTTCCTTTTGTAGGCTTACCCCAAGGTGTCACAGGATGACGCCCTCCAGAAGTTTTCCCCTCTCCTCCACCATGTGGGTGATCGACAGGATTCATCGCAACTCCTCTTACTTTAGGCCTTCTACCAAGCCATACTTTTCTACCAGCTTTACCATATTTCTGATTTTGATGGTCTGGGTTTGAAACAGCACCTATTGTTGCCATACAACTTTCAAGGATTACTCTAAGCTCACCTGACCTTAGCCTTATTTGCACATATCCAGCATCTCTACCAATAATCTGAGCGTATGCACCAGCACTTCTTGATAGTTGGGCACCAGCTCCTGGTTTCATTTCAATATTATGTATTATGCTACCTACTGGGATATTTTTAATTATCATAGCATTACCGATATTAGCCTCCGCCTTCTTGCTAGAAATTACTTTATCTCCTACTTTTAATTTTTGAGGAGCTATAATATAAGAATATTCCCCATCCGCATATTTAATTAAAGCAATATGAGAGGTTCTGTTAGGGTCATACTCTATTCTTTCAACTACCGCCTCTACATCGTATTTTTTTCTGTAGAAATCTATTGTTCTATACTTTCTTTTATGACCACCCCCAATATGACGTGAAGTTATATGTCCATAGTTATTTCTACCTCCAGTTTTAGTAAGACCAACGGTTAGCTTTTTATTCGGCTTTCCTTTCCACAGGTCATCCGATACTAAAACCAAATGTCTTTGAGATGGTGTTACTGGTGAATATTTTTTTAAAGCCATTACTTAATACCTGTAGTTATATCGATTGTTTTATCAAGTTTTACAAAAAACTTTTTATAATCAGCTCTTTTTCCGATCTTTCCTTTAAATCTCTTTACTTTACCCTTTACTAAAGTGGCATTTATTTTAATAACTTTTACATCTTTGTAAAGAAACTCTATTACTTTTTTTACAACATCTTTACTTGCATTTGTAGGGGCTTTAAAAACCACATAAGAATCCTCTGAATTCTTTAGCGCCTTTTCCGTGATTAGAGGTGTTACGGAACCAACAAAGTTTAAAATATTCTTATTTATCATTTACTAACCTTTTTTCTATATCGTCTAAAGCACCATTAGTTATATAAACTTTTTTATGGTTCATTATATCATATACATTTGCACCATTTACATGTAAGCAATTCGCATTTTTTACATTACCTGCAGATAAAAGAAAATTCTTATCAGTTTTTTCTGAATATATGAATAATGTTTTACTTTTTTCAGAATCAACCAAAGATGCAACTTTTTTAGTTGATACCTTAGCCATTTTTGGATCTTCAATAAACTCAATAGATTTATTTTTATAATGATAAGCTAGAGAGCTTAAAAGACCTAATTTACGAACTTTCTTAGGTAACTTTGTTGCATGAGACCTTACTACAGGACCGAAAGTAGTTTGACCACCTCTGTGCTGAGCAGCTCTTCTACTACCTTGCCTTGCATTACCAGTTCCTTTCTGTCTAAATGGCTTAGCAGTAGTTCCGCTAATTTCTGATATGGTTTTTACTTTATGATTCCCAGACCTAGCCTTATTTAGCTGCCATATAATAACTTGTCTTATTATATCTTTTCTAATCTCTGAGCTAAGTAACGGCTTAGAAATCTTTTTTCCAGATACTTCTTTTTTTGTAAAAATATCAATAATTTTTACTTCCATAATTATTACCTTTATTTATCTTCTTTAGCTTTATCAGAAGCTTTTTTCTGAGACTGATTCTCTACAGTTTCCTTTTTCTCCTGAGTTATATTTTGATCAGATGCTGACTTTTTATTTTCAACATTTTTTTCTTCCCTCTTAGTCTCTGCTGTTTTTACTTCGGATTTCTTCTCCTCCTCTTTCTTAAAAAAAGCAGGCAACGGAGCATTTAATGGAAGATTTCTTTTAACCGCATCAGTTAACCTAACAACCCCACCAGGCTTACCAGGAATAGCCCCTTTTATAAAAATTAATGATTTTTCACTATCGATTTTAATTATTTCCAAATTCTGAATGGTAACATTAACATTTCCCATTTGCCCTGCCATCTTCTTTCCTTTAAATACCTTTCCGGGATCTTGACATTGACCAGTGGAACCATGAGACCTATGAGATACAGATATACCGTGGGTCGCCTCTAATCCGCCAAACCCATGTCTTTTCATTCCTCCGGCAAACCCCTTACCAATATTTCTTCCTCTGACATCGACATATTGGCCTTCAACGAAGTGATCAACAGTGATAACACTACCAGCTTTGTAGTCTGCTGCATCATCTACTTGAAACTCTATGGTATGTTTTTTAGAATGAGTTTTTAGCTTTTTAAACTCTGCTATTTGAGGCTTGTTTATTGATTTTTCCTTTATATTAAAAGAAGCCAATTTAACTCTATTTTTAGCATTATGGCCTGCGTTCATTACAACAGATTCTGGACACTCTACCACAGTCACAGCCTGATGAGTACCAGTCTCATCGAATATTCTTGTCATTCCTATTTTTTTTGCAAGTAAACCTACTCTCATTTTTTAAGCCTCTAATAACTTAATATCAACATCTACACCAGCTGCCAAGTCCAGCTTTCTTAAAGCTTCTACAGTTTGAGCCGATGGAGTTATTATAATTATACATTTATACACTCTAACTTCGAATTGCTCCCTAGACTCCTTATCTACGTGAGGAGACCTGTTAACAGTATATTTTTTTAATTTCTTTGGCAATGGAACCGGACCTTTAACCTCAGCCCCAGTTCTTTTTACCGTTCCAACAATTTCCTTAGCAGACTGGAATACCAACCTATAGTCAAAAGATTTTAATCTGATTCTAATTTTTTGATCTAACATATTTATATCTGCTAATTATTCAATTATTTTAGTAACAACTCCAGAACCAACCGTACGACCTCCTTCTCTGATCGCAAAACGCATACCTTCGTTCATCGCTACTGGACTTATCAAATCTATCGTCAACTCTAC
>Ga0066825_10000405_pt1 | contig 14044 bp, 10 predicted proteins | sample ETNtaG_6_FD_65608 | JGI IMG/M metagenome (GOLD analysis project Ga0066825, IMG submission 65608) | Marine microbial and viral communities from oxygen minimum zone, Eastern Pacific Ocean - ETNP201306SV45 | ecosystem: Environmental > Aquatic > Marine > Oceanic | place: Pacific Ocean: Eastern...
GGAATAGTTGCTCTAGAGCGATCGTTGCGGCCTTTTTGAATTCACGGGAAGCGATTCGGTGCACGCGTTGTTGGTTGCGGACACTGAGCATGTTCATTCCCGGTTCCGTCGCGTTTCGTAGGCGTTGATGATCTTCTGCACCAACGGATGCCGCACCACATCGTGTTGGTCGAACTCTTTGATGACGACACCTTCAGTCTGGCGCAACGTCAGCAGCGCCTCAATAAGACCAGACTGTTTCGATGGCGGAAGATCGATTTGTGTGGGGTCACCTGTGACAACAGCTTTGGAGTGATAGCCAAGGCGGGTTAGGAACATAAACATTTGTTCATTGGTCGTGTTTTGCGATTCATCCAGAATCACAAACGCATTGTTTAGCGTGCGGCCGCGCATATAGGCAAGCGGAGCGATTTCGATGGTCTCGCGTTCCATGTGTCGTTGCACTTCCTCGGCCGGGACCATGTCGAGCAGGGCATCGTGCAAAGGACGTAGATAAGGGCTGAGTTTTTCGCGTAAGTCGCCGGGGAGAAAGCCTAGTGCCTCGCCTGCCTCAACCGCGGGGCGGGTTAGGATGATGCGGGAAACATCGCCGCGCTGGAGGGCGCTGACAGCCATGGCCATGGCGAGATAGGTTTTGCCCGTTCCCGCTGGGCCTACGCCAAAGGTGACATCGTGGGCTGTGATCGCCTGTATGTACTGTTTTTGGCCAACTGTTTTCGGAATGACCGAGGGCTTTCTCGGGGAAGTCGTTATGGTTTGATTCTTTAATTCCTTGAGGGCCTCGCCTCCGTCCTCTTTGACGGTTTGGATGGCTTTCACCAGATCACGTTGGCGGGGCCGCTGACCGGAGTCTAGTTGATCTTTGAGAGAGGCGAATACATCCTTAGCATGCGTCAAGTTTTCGTCATTTCCTTCCAGCTTTATCCAACCATCCCGGGAGGTGGCTTGGATTTCCAATTCTTCTTGGAGTAAGCGAAGGTTGGCCGGGTTGTTATCAAACAACTGTTGGGCTTGGCGGGCGCTTTCGTACTGAAGGGTGACGGTGGGCATCTTATTGCTCGGCCAAAGCCTTTCGAAGTTTAGCAGCGGTTTCGTTGAGTGCCTCAGGCAGCACAGTGGTTTGGCCGATTGCGGGCATAAAATTTGTATCCCCAGACCAGCGCGGGACGATGTGCCAGTGGAGGTGATCTTCAATGCCGGCTCCGGCAACGCGTCCGAGATTAAGGCCAATATTAAAGCCATCCGGATTCATGGTGGATTGAATCGCGCGCTTGGAGGATCGGAGGAGCTGAAGTAATTCGAGATTCTCTTCGTCGTTCAATTCGTCTAAGTCCCGCACCTGTTTGTAGGGCACAATCAACACATGGCCGCCATTGTAGGGATAGGTGTTGAGGACCGCATAACCGTGGCGGGATCGACGGATCACGTAGTTTCCCACATCGTCCTCGGATTGGCCGATTTGGGTGAACACTGAAGCATCGTCTGATGGATTCTTCGGGCCGAGAATGTAATCAATGCGCCAGGGCGCGTGCAGTGCTTCCATTGGGCGTAAACTATGCTCGGGGCGGGGCGCTTGTCAAAGGTGGTTATTCGTCCAGCAGCGATTGAAATTGCACCCTTGTGCGATCAAAGGTGCCTTGGATTTCCTGTAGGAGCGTGTGGCCCACTTCGAGGTCACCTGATTTGGTGCTGGTCTCAAGTCGAGAACAAGCGTCGGCCAATTGGCTGGCACCCAGATTGGCACTGCTGCCCTTGATTTGATGAGCGATATTGGCGGTCTGTTCGTGGTTTTGATCTGCTAACGCAGTATGCAGCTCGGTTAATTGTGAATGGGTTTGGTCCAGATACATCGAGATTATTTCACGAAACGTATCAGCCTGGTCGGCGGCTCGTAATTGATCCAGTTGCGTGGTGTCCAGCAGGGGGATTTCTGATTCGGAGGTCTCTTCCTCTTTGATTTCAATCCCTAACGATTTTTGTAGGGCGATTTGCAGTTCCTTCAGTTGAACGGGTTTGGAAACAAAATCATCCATGCCAGCCTCAATGCAGGCGGCGCGGTCGTCTTCCTGAGTGTTTGCGGTCATCGCGATGATGTAAACCGGCTCGCGAGTTTTGTCTTCCAATTCCAGTTTGCGAATCCGTCGAGTTGCCTCGAGTCCGTCGAGGACGGGCATTTGGCAATCCATCAGCACGATGTCGAACTGGTCTAGGTTTGCATCCAATACGGCTTGGCCGTGTTCGCAAATCTCGACTTGATGGCCGAGCTTAGTCAGTTGCAGGGTGGCCACGCGCTGGTTGATGGGATTGTCTTCGGCGACCAAAATGCGCAAAGAATTGTGCTGGTTTACGGAGTTACTAGTGGAGGACTTAGGTTTATGAGCCTTTCCGGTCAGGGCGTTTAAAAGAGCTTGATGGAGTCGGTTTAAACGGACGGGCTTAAGCAAGGTGCCGGAAACGCCCAAGGTGCGCAGCATGCCGGGATCCACTTTCATTCGGCGCGTGGTGAGTAGGACGATTTTGGTGTTCGCGTGTTCAGTGGAGGAATGAATTTCCTGTACAAGATCCAGCGCATCCCCGTCCTTGAGATTGAGATCGAGCAGGATCAAATCGAATGGGCCCAGTTTCGCCAAAGCGGATTGGGCCTCCTTTTCGGAGTTAACAGGCGTCACATTAATCTGCATTTGGGCGGCATATTCCTCGATCGCGTTGCGAGCAAAATCGTTGGGGACAATGAGCAAGAGTGAACAACCGGATAATTCCTCTGCATATTGCTGAAGCTCGCCTTCTTCTTTTTCCAATACGGCTGTGAAGTGAAATTGGGAGCCTTCGTTCGGAGTGCTCTCCGCCCACATATCGCCATTCATCATTTCGGTGAGTTGGCGGGATATGGAGAGGCCAAGGCCTGTGCCACCGTAACGGCGTGTGGTGGAACCGTCGGCTTGCCGGAAAGCATCGAAGATTTTATCGCGCATTTCCGGGCTGATTCCGATGCCAGTATCGGCGACGGTGAACTGAAGTTTTACGTCGCCACTGGTTTCGTTAATGGCCCGAACTGAAGTTTGGACTTCGCCTTCCTCGGTGAATTTCACTGCATTGCTGATCAGATTCAGAAGAATCTGCCGAAGTCTCCCGGCGTCGCCGCGATATTGTCCATCCAGTAATGGCGGAATATGGCAGTGCAATTCAACGTGGTTTGCCTCAGCCCGGAGAGCGTGCAGTTCGACCGCTTCCTCGATCACTTGGCGGAGCGGAAACTCAGCTTTTTCAAGTTCCAAACGTCCTGCCTCGATCTTGGAAAGGTCGAGGATGTCGTTCAGAATCTCCAGCAAGGCGTCGGCGCTGGTCCTGACTGTATCGGCATATTCCTGCTGTTCCTCCGAGAGTTCAGAATCGAGCAGCAGATCGATCATGCCGATGATGCCATTCATCGGGGTGCGGATTTCATGGCTCATCACGGCAAGGAACTGAGCCTTCATCTGGGCCGCTTCCAATGCCATGTCGCGCGCACGTGCGGTTTCACGTTCAGCCAGTTTTAACGCTGTGATATCACGGGAGATTCCGATCACACCCGTGGTAATACCTGATCGATTGGTGAAGGGTACCTTGGTGACCGAGGCCCAAATGTCTCGTCCATCGGTGTCGGTTTGTTGCTCCACTTTGTTGATGATTGGATTGCCGGTGAGAATGACGCGTTGTTCGTCCTCATGGAATGACTTGGCCAAGCCGTCGGGGTGAAAGTCATAATCAGTTTTGCCAACAATATCCCCGGGCATCTTCAGTCCAAGCCGCTTGGCCAGCGCCGCGCTGCCTTTGATGAAACGAGACTCAGTGTCCTTGATGTAAATCCGGTCAGGAACATTTTCCAACAGTGCGTTGAGTAGGTCTCGCTCATACGCAAGCTGCTCCTCCATTTCATGCCGTTCGGTTACATCCCAAAACATGCACTGGATGCCATTGATGTTTCCTTGGGAATCGAGTAAGGGGGTTTTGACCGTTTCTATATAGATGTCTTCATCGCCGCTTCCATGAATCTCGGTGGTATCATAGATCTCACCGGTTTCCATTACGCGCATATCGTCACGACGGTACTTGTCGGCAAGATGTTTGGGGGAAAGGTCGTAATCATTTTTCCCGAGGATATCCTCTAGTGGCTTGCCGACAGTTTGGCAGAATTTTTGGTTGGCAAAAATAAAGACACCTTCGAGGTTTTTGCGGACTATGTTTTGCGGGATGGTTTCTACCAGTGAATGGTAGAGCAGTTCAGAATCGCGCAGGGCTTTTTCTGTTTCCTGTTTCTCCGTGATATCCACCACGGTGCCTTCGTAATACAGGAGCTGGTCGTCTTTGTTTCGTACGGCTCTAACATTTTCTGCAATCCAGATTAGTGAGCCGTCATTTTTTTTGACTTGTGAAACGAAATTATGGATCACATCCCGTTCGGTCATGATCTTAATAAATTCTTCGCGGCGTTGAGTATCCACATATAATTCCCGTGAGACATCCTCCATTTGGTTGATGAGTTCATCCGGAGAATCGAATCCATAAATTCGTGCTAGCATTGGATTGGCCGAGATGAATTTGCCATCCGCAGTGGTTTGGAAAATACCTTCCTGAACGTGGTCGAATATGCTGCGGTATTTTTCTTCAGCCATTTCCGCACCGAGTTCCTGGATGAGGAGTTCAGCGTTCTCCTCTTTCAGAAGATTGATTTGGTGGCGGTTTTCTGCAAGCGCGCCAGCTTGCATGGCCAAGCCTTCGAGTAATGAAATTTGTGAATCGTTCAGTGAATGGGTATCTGGGCTGGCGACACATAAAGCCCCGACCGTTTGGTTGTTCGCAGAGAAGGGGAATCCGGCGTAAAACCGAATGTCACCTTCGGTGACGGGTGTCAAGTGGCGGATGGCCTCGTGTTCTAGGGCGTTTTCAGCGATGATCGGGACGCTGCGTTCCACACTGACGGCGCAGGGCGATTGATCCCGTGGGGTGGAGCCTGTTGTCCAACCATATTCGGCCTTGCGCCACTGCTCGTTTGGGCCTGTGAAACTGATGGCGGCAAAGGGCACCTGAGCCACGTGAGCAGCTAATTGGGTCAGTTTGTCGAAGACAGGCTCGGGGGCGGTATGCAGTATCCCGAGGGCATTCAGCGTTTTTTGCCGTGCTTTCTCCGTGGGCAATGATTTGGATTTGTCGTCCGCCACCGGCCTTCGAATGTCGCACTGGGGCCAGTTGGTGGCAAGCGTAGTCTGGTGTGAATAAGTTGGAGGTGCGCCGCTTGACCCGCGCAGTCGCACCGCCTAGTGTTTGATTATTGCATTCGCGATCAAGGAGGAACATGAAATTTAATTCTATATTGGGAGCTGTTGTGGCGGGGGGTATGTTGTGGCTGCAATCGGGCTGCGTGGGTTTGATGGCGGTGGGTGCCGGCGCTGGAACGGTCGCTTATATCCGCGGCGACTTGGAGGTGGAATCAACCAAACCGGTTGAGCAAGTGCTAGCGGCGATTGAGCAAACTTGCACAGAATTAAACTTCAATATCGATAAGAAGGAAACCAAGGCGTTTACCGGCACGATGGTGGCGGATGGCGATTTCGGTCGAGTGGTCTTTAAGGCTAAAGCGAAAAGCCCTGAGAAGACGGAAATCTCTATTCGGGTGGGGCCGTTCGGCGACAAAGGCGCCTCGGAGTTGATTTACGAGAAGCTTAAGCCGAAGCTTTAGTCCTTCTTCAAATTCAGGCAGAGATAATCAAGGTACTCGGTGATCTTGGCCTTCAGATCAGTTCTGTCGATAATGGAATCGATCAGGCCGCGTTCCATTAGGAATTCTGCTGTTTGGAACCCTTCGGGTAACTCGCTTTGCGTGGTATCTTTAATAACTCGCGGCCCCGCAAAGCCGATCATTGCTTTGGGTTCTGAAATAATTAAATCGCCCAAGCTGGCATAGCTGGCCATGACCCCTGCGGTTGTGGGGTGGGTTAGGACACTCAGATACGGCAGGCCTTGCCGACCATGATAGGCGATCGCTGCACTGGTTTTAGCCAGCTGCATTAGGCTGAACATGCCTTCGTACATGCGTGCGCCGCCACTGCTGCTGATCACGATTGCGGGCAGGCGGCGTTCGGTGGCTAGTTCAATGATCCGTGTGATTTTTTCGCCGACCACTGAGCCCATGGAGCCGCCCAGAAAATTAAAGTCCATCACACCCAAGGCAACGTCATGATCGCCCATGCGGCCGATGCCGGTAATGACGGCGTCCTTGAGGCCGGTTTTCTCCTTATGCTTTTCCAGCTTATCGGCATATGCCGCTGTGCCAGTGAATTCCAGCGTATCCACGCTGATCATATTCGCCTCAGTCTCCTGAAACGAATCCGGCTCTGTTAGTGCATTGATGCGGCCCCAAGCGGTTGTTGGAAAATGATGATTGCAGTGCGGGCAGACTTTAAGGTTTTCCTCCAGTTCCTTGTCGAAGATCATCTCTTCGCACTCTGGGCATTTGGTCCAGAGACCTTGTGGAATCTCCCGCTTTCTGGATGTGCCGAGGCTGACGGGGGTTTTCTGAATGGCCGGCTCCACATCAGTGGCCGGCGTGACAGCCGGTTCCACCGTTTCCAAGCCAAGCGTTTTTTTGGGTGTATCTGCCATAGTGGGCGTTAAGCGCGCCGAGAGCATGATGCTGAGATTCAGGGGTAGGTCACAAGCTAAAATTAAAAAGGTAATGCACGGGCCAATGTGAGTACATCCACCAGTCGGGCGCCGGATTTTCTTAACGCGTGCGCTGCAGTACTGGCCGTGGCGCCGGTGGTCAACACATCATCAACCAGCAAAAATCGGTTTCGACTGATTCTAGTGGGCAATGGAATGATCCCATTACGTTGCGAAGCCTTTGGGTGCGGGGGAGGTGGGTTTGGGTTTCTGTGAAACGGACACGCTTCAGCAGGTTTGTTTTGATCGGTAATTCGAATAACTCACCGAAAAATCCAGCAAGCCGGTTTGCTTGATTAAATCCGCGTTCGCGTTCTTTTGTTGGGTAAAGCGGAATGGGTATCAAGGCAGTGTACGTTGTTGGCGTTAGCGCCGCGCCTTGTCGGCAACAATGTCTGAGGAACGGTTCAAAAAACTCATGCTGATCATACTTGTAGCGGTGAATTATTTCACGCATGGGCCCCTGTGCGGTGAAGACTGATCGCGCCTGATGAAACTGCCAATTTGCTTCCCGGCAATTAAGGCACGCAGAATTGGAAGACTGGTTTGAGTCAACAGGGAGGCCGCACTGGGGGCATCAAGGCGGCTTTGTCCGTCGAAGTAATTTTTGGCACGCCCGACACACATAACCCTGCGAGGCGGATGCGAAATGTTGCTCGCACAGTTGGCATCGCTCTGGATAAGCGATCGCCAGCGTGGAATTAATCCACTGGCTCAGCGGACTGTGGATCATCGCGTAAGATATACCATGTCATTGCTGCAAGCAAGGGTGTCGCTACCCAACCATCGCTGGTTTTGTTGTCTCCCCAGAAAACGTGGGTGTTTACGGGGGAGCTAATGAAACTGTTGGTTTTCAGGGCTATAATCCAGCCTGCGTGGATGCCGATGACAACAAAGAGGTTTCCGGTTCGCTGAAAGGCGCCCGCCAGAATGAGTCCGGCTAGGAAAAGGTTTACTGCGTACGCTGGCCAGTGGGGATCATTGGCAAAGTCATGGATGAATTGGGGGAACGCCGTGAAGCCGGTATTCCAAGTAATCTCGGAAATGGTAGACCTCTGATCAATGAAATGGACGCTGGCAAAGAGCAGGGCGCTGAATACAGCCGCCCAACGCCAATTCATGTCGCGGCGCAAGAGTCCGAAGAGCATTCCTCGGAACAGGGTTTCTTCCAGAATTCCCACGACGATCGCGGCGCCCAGTGTATTGAGCCAGTGCTTTCCCCATTCACCGAGCGGATGAGCCGGGCGGAATTCGCGAGCTTCGAATATCAATCCTAGGGCCGCCACGGCCATCAGGGAAGCCAGACCGATGAGAAGCCCCATGCCGATATTTTTTTTGGCATTAGGGAAATCTGCCCAGCCGAGTTCCCTCCAAGATCCAATTTTGGTGACTCGCCACAGTATGCTAAGGCCGAGCAGGGCTAACAGCATTAGGCAGCGGTTGAAGTAGCGATGGAAATCGTCGTGGGATTCTAAGAAATTCAGGAAGCTTAGAGCGGGTGCATCAGAAAACACGGCCATCCAAGCCACAGGGGCCATAATAGCGGCTCCGATAAACACAATTAACAGGTAGACAGCGATGGCAGCAGTGTTGCGCACGAAGGGGCAGTACACGTTGGTTAGGTTGGTGCCAAGCGATTTTTGTTGAACGAAGAGCGATCGGATTGTTCGATTGGCGCCGGACAGTTAAAAAGGGACGAATATCGAACTCATTGAGAACAGAAAATTCGGTGACTACCGGTTGTTGGAGCGCATAGCCAAGGGCGGTTTGGCGACCATTTGGTTGGCGAATAATGCGGAGGGCAGGCCGGTGGCGTTGCGCGTGATGCACGATACATTTCGGGTTGGTTCCTCGGGACCCAAATTGTTTCGGCGCGGCTGCCAGGTTATGGAGAGTATGCCGCCACACCCCAATGTGGTTGGATATCTGAGTCAGGGTGTGGTAAAGGGGCGCGAGTTTGAGGTGCTGCAATATGTGGAAGGCCAGTGTCTGCGTGAATTGATGGTGCGGGATGATGCGCGGCTGGGTGAAATTCTTAGCGATATTCTGGTGGAGTTGGCTGCCGCGCTTGAGCATGTGCATGATTCAGGATACATGCATCTGGATGTGAAGCCGGAGAATGTGATCATCAGTCGAGGGGGAATGACCTATTTATGTGATTTTGACACCGCGCAAGTGATCCCAGATAAGCCAATGAAGATTGAGAAGAAATCCGGCACCCCATTTTACATGTCGCCAGAGCTCACGAACGGTTGGAAATTTGATCAACGAGCGGATATCTATGCCTACGGCGTGACGCTGTATGAATTACTCACTGGCGTGAAACCGTTTGAGGGCCAGACGCAAAAGGCCATGCTCGCCAATCAGCTAAACCCGCGGTATCGCATTCGTAAGCCGCGAGAGTTTAACGAAAATATTCCGATCAAATTGGAGGAGCTGATTCTGAAATGTATTAATTACATTCCCGAGAAGCGGCCTCCCAACATGACCCTGTTAGTGCGCGATCTGAACCGCGTGTTGGGGGTTCGATGAGCGGTGGGTTTTTAAAGCGATACTGGTTTTTGGTGGCGCTGCTCTGTTTGATTCCTGTGGGGCTATGGGCACCCGAGCCGGGTTTGTATGTTAAGGAGCAGGGCCACATCATTCCTGTGTTTGTGGGCCTCATGTTGGGGATATCGGGGTTTTCAATGGATGCCTCCAGTCTAGTGCGGCAGGTGTTTAATTGGCGGGCAATTTTACCCGTGTTTTTGTCAACCTTCGCGCTGGCGCCTGCCGCGGCATACGGGTTGGCGCTTTGGTTGCGGCCGGAAGGAGACCCACACTTTCTACCAGCCATGATGATCATGGCGGCGCAAGCCGGTTCATTGGCATCCGCACTGGCGTTGACTATGATGGCTGGAGGGAACCGAGAATTGGCTCTGGTGGTAACCGTGTTATCCAATTCGCTGACCGTCTTCTTGACGCCACTAATTTTGGAAAGAGCGGTGGGGGCCACAGTGCAATTCGAAACGATTGCCATGGTGTTACGGATGCTTTTGGTTGTGCTATTACCAATCCTGATTGGCCAATTATTGCGCCTTAAATTGTGGGCGCGCGCGGAGTCCTTTCGGCCGGTCTTGAAGGTTGTGCCGCAACTGATCATTTTATTATTTGTGTATGTCGGCTTTTCCTCGGGGGCGGATAAATTGGGGCAGGGCGGGGGATTGTTGCTTCGATTTTTGGTGGCTTGCTTTGCGTTGCACACCTTGCTCTTGGGAGTGATGGTGCTCGTATCCGGGATGCTTAAGCTTTCGTCGCCCGATCGTACTGCAGTGATTCTTTGCGGGTCGCAAAAGACATTGCCCAACGGGATTTACATTTGGAGCCATTTCTTTCCCACCAACCCGTACGGGGCTGTGCCTTTGGTGCTGTATCATTTGTTTCAGTTGATCGTGGATACTTTGCTGGTTTCGAAGCTCGAGAAACTGAATGGTGTCAAGAACGTGATTAAACATTGATTCACACATCAAGTCTCCCTAAAATGGGATTCCCAACGCGCCTTGGAGAAATTCATGAGCGACAAACAATCCGACGGTCACGGTAATCTGACCTACTATATCATTGGTGCCATCGTAGCAGCGATTGGCGCAGGGTTCTTCATTCCTGAAATTGCCGTCAAATTCAAGGTTGGCGGCGAAGTTTTTCTGAGTTTGCTCATGATGATGGTGGTGCCTTTGGTGATCTCCTCCGTGATGAGCGGTATTCTCGGTTTGGGCGATGTGCGTAAGCTTGGCAAACCAGGCGGCGTCGCGGTCGGGTATTACATGTGCACCACCGTGCTGGCTGTGACGGTGGGATTGATTGCCGTCAATATCCTTAAGCCCGGGGTGAACAAGGAATTGGCTGCGGCTGAAGCGAAGTGGGAAAATGCAACTGGCGACGAAAAGGTAAAGGCCGAGGAGGAGCTCAATGCCTTAAAGGCTAGTATCCAGAAAAATCTCGATGATTCTGCTTCCAGTAACGAGGAAGCTGCTCATGCGGTTGAGGCGGAGAACAAGCGCAAGGACGCGGCCAAAAACGAAGAAGCGGCACAGGAGCGCAAACAAGAGGCGCAGGTCGCTCTAGTCAAAGCTAAGGAGGCTTTGGCGAAAGATCCTGAGAATAAATCTTTGCAACAACAGGCCGTGGAGGCAGTGGCCAACAAGGACAGTGCTGACAAAGCTTACGCCAAGGCTGTGGCTCAACGTAAGGCCGCCGGGGAAGAGAAAACGATCTGGGATATTTTGGAAAATATCCTTTTGATGTTGGTGACGGATAATTTGTTTAAGTCTGCGGCCGAAATGAGTCTGTTGCCGCTAATTGTCTTCAGCATCATTTTTGCGGCGATGCTCACCACGATGGGCGACAAGGTTTTTGCCATCACACGCATGATCAACCAGGCAAACGCTGCCCTGATGTCTTTCGTCATGCTGTTGATGAACATCGCTCCGATTGGTATTTTTTGTCTCGTGGCATCCAAATTTGGCGAGGCTAATTTAGAAGGCAAGCTGGCCGAGATGGCCGGGCAACAGGGGTTCTACATTATCACCATTTTAGTGGGGCTCGGCTTTCACATGTTCGTGACGTTGTTTTTCGCCTACTGGTTTTTCACACGCAAGAATCCGATCACGTTTTTTAAGAATATGTCGCAGGCCGTTTTGACGGCGTTCTCTACCGCAAGCTCCTCGGCGACGCTGCCTGTCACCATGGAGTGCGCAGTGGACAAGGCGGGGATCTCTGAAAAATCCACAAAGTTTGTACTGCCACTTGGCGCTACGATCAATATGGATGGAACGGCTTTGTATGAGGCGGCCGCAGCGATCTTTATCGCGCAGATTTATTTCCCGATCACCGGACAGGAGCTAACGATGCAGGCACAGGTGATTATCGCCGTGACGGCTACGCTGGCGGCCATTGGGGCCGCCGGAATACCCGAGGCCGGATTGGTGACCATGTTGATTGTGCTAAACGCCGCCGGATTGCCGGTAGAAGCGATTGGCCTGATCCTGATGGTGGACTGGTTGCTGGATCGGTTCCGGACGGCCGTGAACTGCTTCGGTGACTCCGTGGGGGCCGCCATCGTGGACGAGTACATGGAGGACGATTCCGTGAGTTCCGGAGATCTCGAGCCTGAAGGCGCTGGCGCGTAAGGTCTTAGGCCACCAATTGCGGGATCACTTTGGCGCCTTCCACGCCGGTGAGGCGTTGATCCAGTCCGAGGAATCGGTAGGTGAGGCGCTCGTGATCAATGCCCATCTGCTGTAAAAGTGTAGCGTTCAGGTCATTGATGTGCACAGGATCCTTCACGATGTTGTAGCTGTGATCATCAGTTTGACCGTGTTCATAACCGGCCTTGAATCCGCCGCCGGCAACCCAGGTGGTGAAGCATCGGCTATGGTGGTCGCGCCCGTGATTGGTCTTCGTGAGTTTCCCTTGTGAGTAGATAGTGCGGCCAAATTCGCCGCCACAAATGACCAGCGTCTCATCTAGCATTCCACGCTGCTTGAGATCTTTGATCAGGGCAGCAGCTGGTTGATCGATATCCTTGCACTGTTTCGGGAATTTGCCTGGTAATCCGCCGTGATGATCCCAGCCGCGGTGGAAGAGATGGATAAACGGTACGCCACGCTCGGCCATGCGGCGGGCGAGGATGCAGTTGCGGGCAAACGAGCCGGGCCGTTGGGCGTCGGGGCCGTACAGGTCCGTCACGCTCTTGGGTTCCTTAGTAACATCCATCAACTCCGGTACGCTAGACTGCATGCGGAAGGCCATCTCGTACTGAGAAATGCGGGTTTGAGTTTCGGGATCGCCGAATTCCTCAAACTGTTCCTGATTGATCTTGGAGATTCCGTCAAGCATGCGGCGGCGCAGATCGCGGTCGATTCCCTCCGGGTCCTTGAGGTACAACACGGGTTCTTTGCCGCTACGGAGATTTACTCCCTGATGTTTGCTGGGTAGGAAGCCGCTGCTCCACAAGCGAGAGTAAAGGGCCTGATTCGATGCTCCGGAGCCACGTGAGATCATCACAATGTATGACGGCAGATTCTTGTTCGGGCTGCCCAAACCATAACTAATCCATGAGCCGAAGCTGGGTTTGCCGAGCTGCTGCGTACCGGTGAGAATATAGGTGATGGCCGGGTCATGATTGATTGCCTCGGAGTGCATCGACTTAATGATGGTGATGTCGTCGGCCACGCTGCCAATGTGCGGCAGAGTCTCGTTCACCCATGTGCCGTGTTGGCCCATGCGCTTGAATTCAAACATCGGAGCGACACAGGGGAACGATTTTTGGCCGCTGGTCATGGTGGTCAGCCGTTGGCCGTTGCGGACGGATTCCGGGAGTTCTTCGCCATGGAAATCGCGCATTGCCGGTTTGTAATCGAACATGTCGATATGGCTTGGGCCGCCCGAGTTGAACAGCATGATGATGCGTTTGGCTTTGGGGGCAAAGTGAGGAACGCCGGGAAGGCCGCCACGTGAATTTGTTTTCGGGGCGGCGATCAGACTTGGTGCCATCAGAGAGCCAAGGGCGGCACCGCCAAGGCATTTGGCGGTGTTGAAGATTAGTTCGCGCCGGGTTTGGAGTAGGCCGTTTTGGTAAATGGGATCGTTGATGTCCATGGCGGTTACAGTCGGGTGATGACTTCGTCGAGGTTCAGGAGCATGCTGGCCACAATGGTCCAAGCCGCGTGCTCAGCATTGTTGATGGTTTCGTCACGCTTAGATTCGCCCACATTAAGGAGCTTGTCGGCGGCTTCCGTGTTCTTCTTGAAATTCTCCAATTCCTCATTATAGGCAGCTACCAGTATGTTGGCCACGATGGGCTTCGGTTTGCGGGCGGCCACGAGCCGGTAGCCGTAAGTAACGCGGTCCTGCGCGGTTTGGCCGCCTTCTTTTATCATGCGCTGGGCGAGATTGCGGGCGGCCTCGGTGAACTGGGGGTCGTTCAGGGTTACCAACGCCTGCAAAGGCGTGTTGGTGCGTGGCCGTTCTACCATGCATTTCTCGCGTGTGGGTGCATCAAAAATTGTCATTGAAGGCGCGGGCGCAGAGCGTTTCCAGTAGGTGTACATACTCTTTCGGTAGAGGTTCTCGCCAGTGTCTTGCCGGAACCGGACATTGCCGCCGAGACTAACCTCGTTCCAGAGGCCGGGCGGTTGGTAAGGCTTCACACCGGGACCGCCGACTTGATCCACCAGCAAACCGCTGACTGAGAGGGCATTGTCACGCACAAATTCGCCCTGTAAACGAAAGCGCGGGCCGCGGGCGATTAGTTTGTTTTCCGGATCCCGATTGTAGAGCTCACGATCCAGTTTGGAAGATTGCC
>Ga0066825_10000409_pt1 | contig 14024 bp, 11 predicted proteins | sample ETNtaG_6_FD_65608 | JGI IMG/M metagenome (GOLD analysis project Ga0066825, IMG submission 65608) | Marine microbial and viral communities from oxygen minimum zone, Eastern Pacific Ocean - ETNP201306SV45 | ecosystem: Environmental > Aquatic > Marine > Oceanic | place: Pacific Ocean: Eastern...
AAAGAGAAAACAAATAAAAGAAGAAGCGTTAATTTACTTCGCATACTCAGCAAGTACTAGTTTCTTAGCAATCTCAATTGAGACCTGAACTTTACCTGCAGACTTATCAAGCCACTTTATTGTATTGAGTTGTTCACTTTCATATGTAGACATTTTTACTATTGATTGTGGAATACGGGTATTCTCTTTTGCGTTCAACTCATTTGTAAGTCCTGTCTTGAATAAACCGATGCTAAATAAAAATACTGCTACTAGCACAACTACCGTAACGATTGCAGCAATCCAAATTGCTACTGCATTTGGTTCTGTTTGATCCGTAGTAATTTTACCTGTATGAGACATTATAATCCTCCTAGTGATTATGAAATGATAACGACTCGTCTAAGCGTGGATCCTTAATAGAAACTAAAGCTTTAGACTTAAGACGATTAAGGAATACACCAAAGTAAATTCCTCCAATACCGATAAAAGGAACGATGTCCATTAGCGTTACATGAATACCAGACTTACTTACGTTTGGCATAATGATCCAATACAAGTCTACAATATGCATAAAGATCAACCATGTTGCCACAGCAGCATGAAACTTTAAGTTACGTTTTGCATGGCGAGACATAAAGATAACAAATGGAATACCGAAGTGACCAATTGCTAGTAACGCAGCTACTGTATTCCAAGAGCCGTTAAAATGTTCTGTAAACCATACTGTTTCTTCAGGAACATTTGCATACCAAATCAAAAAGTACTGACTGAATGCAATATAGCTCCAAAAAATATTAAAGCCATAAAGAAACTTACCAATATCTTGGTAATGCTCTAACGTCACAATATTTTTCAAATATCCGTAACGACGAAGTAATATCATGACTAAACCTAAAACAGCAAATGCTACAACCATAGATCCAGCAAAGAAATACACGCCAAAAATAGTTGAATACCAATGTGGCGTAATCGACATTACCCAATCAATAAAAGCAAACGTTAAAGTTAAAGCAAAAATAATAATAGAAAAAGTAGCAGACTTTTGAAGGTTAAGTGTTAAGCCACCTTCACCAGATTCATCCTGATCAACTGAAGCTTTATAAAACTTACGTGCAATCCAAGTCCATGCTCCAAAGAAAATCACGGCTCTAATAGTAAAGAACGTCATATTTAAATATGGGTACTTAACTCGTAACAAATGGTCCTTAGCGACATCCTCAAGGTGAGTCCAGTGATACAAATCATGAGCTCCAATTAGAACAGGGATAAAGAACACAACCATTAATGGAATATTTTGCATTAATGTTTCTGGAATTCGTCTAACTGCTACACTCCATCCAGCTCTACTGATATGTTGCATCAATACGAAAAACATAGAACCGAGTGTCAATGTCATAAAGAAGCAAAATGCAACTAGATATGAATAATAAAAATGATGTGAATCAGATACTGCAAAAAACACTGATGCTAATAACGCGATAGCACCAACTGCAAAACTAACCTTTGGGAAAAGATCCGCTAATGGACCTTTTAACATAACATCTTGTTGATCGATTGATTTTTTACCTGCCATTACGTTCTCCTATTTAACTTCCGATCTAATATACTCTTTAGCTTTCGAGTAATCTGCTGTCTTTACTTTTTGAAGTGCACGAACATACGTAACAATTGCCCAACGATCAGATTCAGGGATCTGTTTACCGTATGCAGGCATATTACGTACACCGTTTGAAATCACATCGAAGATATAACCGTCTGTCATATCTAAAACTCGTTGCTCAGAAAACTTAGGAGCAGGGGCAAAACCTCTCTCAATAACAAGTCCTTTACCAGAACCAGCTTTATCATGACATACAGAACAATAGATATCGTATCTCTCTTGTCCTCTGTTAATAAGGTCAGCTGTTACTTCTACAGGAACTTGCTTAACCCATGTACCATCTGCATTTTCACCAAAGTAATATTGAGTATCTGATTTCAATTTATTGTCACGCTTTTCACGGTGGTACAACGCATCTTTATCACCCCAAGGCAATGTACCTTCAGGTAAATCCCGACTTAAGTGTTGCGCATTAAACTTAGATTGATAATCCATATTCGGGTTTAAGTGAACTGGAGGCTTCTCTGCACGCTGCCCACGACAACCAGAAACTAAAACTGCGAAAACTAATAATAATAGTAGACTTCTATATTTCATCTTATTCCTCAATAACCTCGATTGAATCTCCACCCAGGCCTTTTAAGAACGCCTCAACTTTAGCTTTATCAAACTGAGTATCTTGAGATTCGATACCAATAAAAAAGCCATGCGATGTCACTTTTCTAAAATTGTTACTTCTAAAAAACGGGTGGTAGAACTCTGGAAGCTTATTCAATGCAAACATGCCAAATACTGCACAGAAAGCAGAGAAAAGAACCATAAGTTCAAACGTTACTGGAATAAAGGCTTGGTAACTAAAAAGCGGTTTATTACTAATAACAAGCTTATAAGCAGCTGTAGCTACCCAAGTTTGAAGTCCAAACCCAAGAGTTAAACCAAATGCACCACCACATAGAACAATCCAACCTAACTTAGACTGACCTAATCCCATAGCATCATCCATTCCATGAATTGGAAAAGGACTATAAGCATCATAGTTCTTATAACCAGCTGCCTGTGTCGCTTCTGCAGCTTTTAAAAGAGCACCTGGATCTTTAAACTCAGCAATGATTCCTTTAACAGTCATTAGTGATCCTCCTGATGTGGGTTAGCTTCTGGCATAACCATTTTAACCTCAGCTATCGCTACCATTGGTAAGAACTTTAAGAAAAGTAAAAACAATGTAAAGAAAAGCCCGAAACTACCAACGAAAGTAGCAACGTCTACCCATGTTGGAGAGTAATAGCCCCAACTTGAAGGCATAAAGTCTCTATGTAGCGATGTTACTGTAATTACAAAACGCTCAAACCACATTCCGATGTTAACAAATATTGAAACTGCAAACATAACAGGAATGCTTGTTCTAAACTTCTTAAACCAGAACAACTGTGGAGAAATAACATTACAAGAGATCATAATCCAATACGCCCAAGCATATGGACCTGTAGCTCTGTTAATAAATGCAAACGACTCGTACTCATAACCTGAATACCAAGCCATGAAGAACTCCATCCCATATGCGTAACCGACCATCATCCCTGTCGCAAGTATAATTTTGTTCATACATTCTAGGTGATGCATCGTCATAATATTTTTCATTCCGAATAGCTCACGTGTAATAACCATAAGCGTTACTACCATCGCAAATCCAGAGAAAATCGCTCCAGCAACGAAGTAAGGTGGAAAAATCGTTGTATGCCAACCAGGAAGTTGAGATACAGCAAAGTCAAAACTTACGATAGAGTGAACTGAAAGTACTAGAGGAGCAGCTAAAGCAGCAAGAATCAAATATGCTCTTTCATAGTTTCTCCAATGTCTATTAGCACCACGCCAACCTAAGGCAAAAATGCCGTAAACGAACTGTCTACATTTTGTTTTTGCACGATCTCGAATTGTCGCAAAGTCAGGAACTAGACCTACGTACCAAAACAATAAGGACACAGTAAAATATGTACTTACAGCAAATACATCCCATAAAAGTGGGCTTCTAAAGTTTGGCCACATTGCCATTTGGTTAGGAAGTGGAAACATAAAGTAAGCAACCCACTGACGTCCAATATGAACACCAGGGAAAATCAAAGCACACATAACAGCAAAAATTGTCATCGCCTCAGCGAATCTATTAATACCTGTTCTCCAGTCTTGTCTAAATAAGAAAAGAATCGCAGAAATTAATGTACCTGCATGACCAATACCAACCCAGAATACGAAGTTAACAATAGCGTAACCCCAGCCAACTGGATTATTAAGCCCCCAGATACCAACACCTTCCCAGAATAAATACGCTAGCATTGATTTCAAAAGGAGTAGAAGTGATAACGAAATCGCTAACGCAATAAACCACCATGAAGGAGCTTTTGTCTCAACAGGCTTACATACTAAATCTGTTACGGCTTCAAACGACATCCCACCTTGAACTAGGGGAACACGTTTCAATTCATCATTTACAGCTACATTACTCATTATGCTGCCCTCTTCTTTTTCTCAAGTTTTACAAGTGTAGGATTTGGATTTCTAACACTCGCTAAATACGATGTTCTTGGCTTTAAGTGAAGTTGCTCAAGGATATGATAATCACGCTGACGCTTTTTAAGCTTTGCAACTTTACTGTTTTCATCAAGAATGTTTCCAAATGCAATACTATCAGCAGGACATGCTTGCTGACACGCTACTACAACTTCACCATCTTGAATTTCACGGTTCTCATTTGCAGCTTGCTTACGAACAGAACTGATTCTTTGAATACAAAACGTACATTTCTCCATAACACCACGCATACGTACTGTTACATCAGGATTAAACTGCATTTGAACCGTTTCAGCAGGCTCTCTCATATAATCAAATAAATGAAAGCGATCCTTCTTAACTGATTGTGGATTCTTTTGGTGATAATCAAGGAAGTTAAAACGTCTCACTTTTACAGGGCAGTTATCTGAACAGTAACGAGTACCGATACAACGGTTATACGCCATATCATTAGTACCTTCTTCACTGTGAACTGTCGCAGCAACTGGACATACTTGCTCACACGGTGCATTTTCACAATGTAAACATGTAACTGGTTGATCTACTACACGAGGATTATCTTCGTCACCTACAAAGTAACGATCAATACGAATCCAAGACATTTCTCTACCGTTTAGAACTTCTTTCTTACCAACGATAGGAATATTATTTTCTGACTGACATGCAACTAAACAAGCATTACAACCAACACATTTAGAAAGATCAATTGCCATTCCCCATTGATAACCTGAGTCATATTTACGCTCTTCAAATAAAGAATCTAATGGTGGGTGATACTCACCCATATCCTTAGCAAAGTCAGCATTTTGTTTATATTCAGTTAAATCTGCTTCTCTGTAATGAGGTCTACCTTCCATGCTTCCATGGTTTTGCGTTGAAGCAAGATCATAAGATCCTTTTTGTTTAACAAGCGTTACGCCATCAACATAATCAAAGTCAGATGTAGTACGTAAAACTGAAATATCAAAACCTTTGTTTTCACCAATACGGCCTATAGATTCCTGACCATACCCTAACGTAAGCGTCAACGCATTCTCTGCATGTCCAGGAAGAACATATACAGCGGACTTCACGACTTTGCCAGAAGCAGAAATTGAAATCAAGTCTCCAGTTTTCAATTTCAAAGCTTTTGCAGTCTTTGGACTGATATATGCAGCGTTATCCCAAGTTAACTTAGTAATCGGATCAGATAGTTCTTGTAACCATCCGTTGTTAGCAAAGCGACCATCATATAAAGCATACGAAGGCTTGAAGCTAACTTCTAAAGTGTCAGACGATTTAGATGCAGATTTCAGTCTACCGTTTAAAGCTGACATAAAACCACGATCTTGCAGAGAAGGAACCGCAGGTGTTGATGCTGTACTAACAATTCCATCATGCAACCATTTCTTCCATGACGAGTCCGTTAGACTAGCTCTAAAAGTATCTCTCACTAAAGCATAATCACTCTTATTAGAGCCGAGGAGTCTAGCAAGAACTTCTGATAGAGAGTACGTTTGATATAAACGCTTAATTAAAGGCTGAACAATGCTCTTAGTACCGTCTAAAGCTACAGCATCAGACCACACTTCAAGATAATGCGATTGAGGAATAACAACATCAGCAATCTCGGCCGTTTCATTAGAATGTGTAGTTAAATGAACCAAGTTCACTTTCGACAAAAGCTCTTTTAAGTTTAAATCTGACGGAGCCGTATATGCTGGGTTACCACCTAAGGCAATTAACGTTTTAACTGAACCCTTTTTAATAAGTCCTGAAAGCTCCTTAATTGAATCTAAACTTGTTTTTCTAACTGATTCACTTTGTGAGAATGGAAGAGCAGGATAGAATATTGTAGATCCATTGTTATTTAGAAGTTGGTTAACAATAAAAAGCAAACCATGAACCGAACTCGGCTGAGAAGGACCTGCTAAAAGAACTGACTTCCCACGTGAAGACAGCACATCTTTAACAATCGCGTTAACTACAGAATCTTCAACTACAGCACTCGCTTTTGCCGCTCTAGCAAGCTTACGCTTCATATCTTCAGATACGGCACCACCTAGCGCATTAATAATTTTACTCGCGACCTTCCAAACAACCTTTTCAACTTCAGAAGTTTTCAGTTTAAATCTGTGATCTGCTTTAGCACCAGTAACCGTAAATGTTTGCTCAAAAGCATACAGACGGTTCATCTTAGATTCATCTGGATCTCTACGATTAGCAAACTCGTTAATATGACGCACAATTGATACAGATGCGCCTAAGAAATCTGACTCAAAAGACACGATCACATCAGCCGATTTAAAGTTATAACGAGGAGAAACGTACTGACCAGTAACAGAGTAAAGGCCTTGAGTAATAGAATCTCTATTCACAGAGTCGTAACGTAACACAGAGACATTTGGATACTTACTCTCTAATGTATTAATTAACCTATGGTCTGTCTGAGATACAGACGTTTCCATAAGAATAGCAACCTCAGCACCTGAACGGTTTTTAAGAGATTTTTGAAGTTCTCTAAAAACAGTTCCTGCATTTGAAGATTCAACTGGCTTACCTGCCTTTGTCATACTCTGAACACGATCAGGATCATATAAGTCTAATACTGATGCTTGCTGGAAGTGATTTGTTTTACCCAAACTTTCTGGATGTAACGGATTACCTTCAATCTTCGTTGGACGTCCTTCAGAACTTTCTGCAAGTACACCAACAACATCTTCTCCATAAGAATATGTTGTCGCATAGTAAGTAGCTTTACCTACTGCAACATGCTCAGGCATTTGAGCGTATGGTCTAATTTTTTGAACCGGCTTACGAATACATCCACTTGCCGTTGCAAATGCTACAGACGCACCCATCAACTTAAGAAAGTTTCGTCTCGATACACCATCTTCTAACTCTGATGCACCTTCTTGGAATTCGCGCTGATTAAAGCGCTCAAACTCTGCTGAACCTTCTAACTCATCAAAGCTGCGCCAATAATGCTTATGTGACAACTCTTTATTTTCTAGCGATGACATGTGCTACAGTCCTCTCTCGGATTAATGTGGTACAACTCAACGAGTCTCTTACCTAACTCTTCTTGACTCTCCGCTGGTTCCCAACCTAAGTCTGTTACTTTATCTTTCGGTCTAACGTGCTTCTCTGGAGCTCTATGACACTCTAAACACCATGCCATACTCAGCGGCTCCACCTGATGAACAACATCCATCTGATCAACACGTCCATGACATGAAACACACGAAACACCTGAGTTAACATGCCTACTATGATCAAAATATGCGTAATCAGCCATGTGGTGAACTTTCACCCATTCAATTGGCTCGTTATTAGCATAAGCCTCTCTTAATTTGATAATGTGAGGACTATCTTTCTTTACAATTTTGTGACAATTCATACACGTTTCTACCGGAGGAATAGAAGCCTTAGCCCCTTTATCAACCTGTGTATGACAGTATCGGCAATCGATACCTAATTCTCCCGCATGCAATCTATGCGAATACGGAATCGGTTGTTCTGGCGCATACCCAACATTTAAATGCTTAGGCGAGAACCAGTACCAAAAAACAAAGATGGTAGACAAAAGTCCACCAACAACTACAACCAATGCAATGATTGGAATGTAGTTAGACCATGCCGGAAATACATACGGCTTATTATTTTTATCAGTCATTATCTAGATTTCTCCACTCAAATTGTCCCTAAATTGGCCGGCATTATAGCACCATGTAAGGAATTGGAAAACTGCTTTTTTGAGATCTTATTTTTTTTTATTATGATAAGAAAATGAAAGAAAAAATTCTCATTGTTGATAGCAATATATCTATATTAAATTTATTGGAATTTCTACTCACACAAGCAAACTTTACCCCTATAAAATGTCACACCGGCAAAAACGCGATTGAGCTCTGTAAAAACGAGCCTGAAATAAAGCTCTGTTTTATGGAAGAAAAATTACCTGATGTACCAAGTGTAGATACTCTTAAAGAAATGCTTAAGATTTCTCCAAAGCTACCCGTTATTCTCATTTCAGGAAGTAACTTTGAGAACTCTCAAAAAGTTAGCTATTCCAACGGGGCTTATGGTATCATCTACAAGCCGTTCGATGCGGAAGAAATATTATCCATTACAAACCAAATTCTCAGAAAAAAAACATGACACAATCCATGCTGTATTCATTCGACAACATTTCTCACCTTTTGTCTGAAAAAATTTATTCAAAAAAAGAAATTATGACGTTTCTGCATAAAGGCCTTATTGAAGCCTTCGACTTTTCAACAATCACAACAATTTTATTCGAATCAAACTCGGACTCTATTGATGCCACTTTATCAACTGGCACACCTATCATCATTTCAAACCCAGAAAAAAAATGGGTTTTTGACACCATAAGTGAAAAAGTTAAAAAGTCACCTAATTCCCGTTCAAATACTATTTTTTTAGAGAAGCGAGGCTCTCTAGAGTTTGTCGATAAAGAAACCCAAAAAGAAAATGAAAAAAAATTTGATTACTCATGCTCAGATGGAATTTATTTCATACTATCCTCTGAAGAAAAAGAGATATTAGGACTAACTTACGCCTGTAATTGGGATGCCCATAAACCAGTAGGAACAAAAGACTCTATTAAAAAAGTTGCCAGCAAAGCAAAACCATTTATCGCCAACATAAGCCTTGCAATAGACAACCTACAAATTCACGAAAAAATTGAAAGCTTACTTTCTGACAAACAGGAACTAACAAGACGAATCAAGCAAGATGAAGAAGATTTAAAAAGAAGAATCTTAGAACTAACTGCTCTCTACGATACCTCTAACGCTCTTGGTTACACATTAAATTACCACCAGATTGCGACAGTCGTTATGGACGCACTAACAAACGTATTAGACTTCGATGTTTGCTCAGTTTTTTTATGGGGCTTTATTCCTGAAGGGGAAATACTTACAAAGGCAAACACACCATTAAGCAAAAATGCGCTTACGCAAGTACACTCCAGTATCATCACTGCAATATCCCCATTTTTAAAACACCCTGTTAAACAGTCCGAAGTCAAAATAATTATGCAAAAACAATACGCACATGTCGGATCTCAAGAAAAGCATAAAACGATCAAGTCTTTCGCTAATGTTCCTTTAATTTTCAAGGAAGAGGTCATCGGAATGCTAAACGTATGCTCAAACATTCAAAATGCTTTCCCTAGAAACGAAATGACATTTCTTCACACTATGGCAAACCAACTTTCGTCAAACTTAGGCCGACTTAAGATTGTCAAAAAGCTTGAAGAATCTAAAATTTCAGCCCTCATCGAATCGATGAATGAGGGGGTTTTAATGTTTGATAAAAACGACATGCTAAAAGTCATTAACCCTGCAGGAAAAAACATTTTAGATATCAAAGGAAATACAGAAGTAAGCCTGGATAAACTTACAGAAAAGTTCAAACAAACTGGGCTATTAGACATATACAAAAAGGTTAACCACACAAAAAAACCGGAACTCGACAAACAGGTAAGCTTCAATAACTCTGTATACTCAGTAAACGTAACTCCGGCAAATAGCGCCGAAACAGGACAAATTGGTAACGTTATTGTATTTAGAGATATTACCGAAATTCAAAAAATTGACCGGATTAAAACCCAAAGATTAAAAGTTATATCTAATGTAAATGAAATCATTAGTTCAATTTCTGATTTAAATAACCTTCTAACTGTACTCATGAGCTTCATCATGGATATTGCACAAGCCGAAATGGGCTCTATACAATTAAAAACAGACAAGGTTTTCTTCTCGAAAGTTCACTCTAACTTTCCAGACAAAATTCGCAGATTTTACAAATTTACTAATGGCACCAACATTTCAGACCACACCATTCAAACTAAAGAAATTTGTTATATCGAAGACTACGTAAATAATAAAAGCGTTGTTCAAAACACAAAAATCTTAATCGACTCATATTTGTGCATTCCTCTATTAGTTAAAAATGAGCTATTAGGTGTAATTAATATCGTAAGAAAATACGGAAATACAGCACAGAAACTAACTGAAGACGACATCACTACTCTCACAACAATTACTTCATTGTGTGCAACCGCAATTCAAAATGCAATTTTATATCAAGAAACCCTGAGTAAAGAAAAACTAGACCAAGAGCTCAAAGTAGCTACAGATATACAACAAAAGCTACTACCAGAAGAAGTTCCTCAATGCCAAAAAACTGAATTTGGTGCTCTCTCTATTCCTGCAAGACAGATTGGTGGAGATTACTACGACTTTTTCGAATTAGAAAATGGAAACATCGGCATTGTTATCGCAGATATTGTTGGAAAAGGTATTCCTGCAGGCTTATTTATGGCAACACTCAAAAGTATTCTTCACACTCACATGAAAGAAATATCGTCTCCAAAAGAAGCCATGATCAAAATTAACAATCTCTTAGTTCATGATCCCGTAGTAAGTAAATTCGTCCCATTTTTTTATGCTGTTTATAATCCTGAAACTCACCTATTTACATACTGCAATGCCGGTCACGAATCACCATTACTTTTTTCTAATAACAGATTCAAAACACTCAATACAGAAGGATTTCCTCTTGGTGCTGCCGAAGATACGGAATACGAGGAAAAAGAAATCCAACTAAACAATCAAGACTTAGTCATAATGTTTACTGATGGAATTGTAGAAGCAAGAAATCAGAGAGAAAATTCATTCGGATACAACAGACTTAAAAAGTTAATTAAAGAAAACATCTCAATGACTGCAAGCGAAATCACTCAAGAAATTTACACTAAAGTCAAAGCATTTTCTTCCATAGAGCAACATGACGACCTTACTCTAGTCTGCCTAAAAGTCGACTCAAAATCACAACAAGCATCCAAAGAAAAACCTGAAAAAGTTATTCGTTTAAAAACCACAAGTGCAAAAAAACATGTAAAAGAAGTACGAAAAAAGCTTGATGACATGTGTATAAAAATGGGATTTGAAGAATCTGAAATCTTTGACATTAAGCTAGCAATCAACGAAGCTCATGCTAATGTTATCGAACATGCCTACTTCGGAAGTGAAGAAGGAGAAATATTATTCAAATTTGAAGTATTTAAGGATAAACTAAAAGTCAGTATTAAAGACTACGGCCAAAGCGTTGGCCAAAAAACAATCAAAGGCAAAGAAAAAGACTTACAAGATTTAGAAGGTTCTGGACTAGGTGTACACTTAATCAATACTATAATGGACAGCGTTAAATTCGAAAGAAATGCGTCTGGAACAGAGTTAAAGTTAGAAAAATATATTAAAAAGGGAAATCAAAAGGAGTCGTAAATGGAAATTATCAGACAATCACTTGAAGATGGAAATATAGTAAAAATTAACATTGGAACAGAATTAAACGACGGTGGCACAGACGTATCTGGAAGCATAGAGCTAGACATCGAAAACCAATCCCAATTTGTTGAACTCATTAACACAATTTTTGATGAAGGCGTTTCAAAAGTAATCGTAAATATGGAAAACATCAGCTACATCGATTCATCAGGCCTTTGGGCATTATTTGAAGGTCACAAAAAGGCAGCTCAACGTGACGGAAAAATGGTTCTGTTAAAACCAGCTAAAGATGTAAAACGTGTACTCGACATCACTAAAATGTCATCAAAAATGGACATTGTTGATAGCGAAGAAGACGCAATAAACACGCTGAAAGCCTAGTGGAAACAAAAAGTTTCTTTGAAATAATTGTTGAAAACCAGCTCATTCCAGAAGAAAGTCTGGAAGAGACAATTGCAATCGCCAGCTCAGAAAGTAAGACTCTCTTTGAAACACTCCTAAAAGGTGAATTCGTTGAGGAGGAGCAATTACTCGAAATAACCTCTTCATATTTAAATATTTCTTACGAAACGATAGATAAATCAACGATAGACTATAGAACATCATTATTAGTGCCTGAGAACATAGCAAGAGAGCGTCATGTACTACCACTATTCCAACTAGGTTCAACGTTAACTATAGCGCTTTCAAATCCGTTCGATATTTCAACGCTAGAAGAACTTGAGCAAATAACAGAGCTTACAATTAATCCTGTCCTCACTAAACAAGCACTCATCGATGAGCTACTACCCTACTGCTATTCATACACAGATTCTATTCAGACATCAGAAACAGGGTCTATGTCTAGTCTATTTGAGCTTGGAATGAAACTTGTAGAAGAACAAGATACAGGTGATGAGGATAATTTTGATTTAGCACACGAAGCTCCCATCGCAAAACTAGTAGACTCTTTTCTTCAACAAGCAATTAATGAAAAAGCGTCTGATATCCATATTGAACCAGAAGAAACATGTGTAAAAGTACGATTTAGAATCGATGGAATATTAAAAGACGTCATGTCTCCACCAAAAAAATTAGAATCCCCTATTATTTCTAGACTTAAAATTCTGGCAAACCTGGATATTACTGAAACCCGAAAGCCTCAAGATGGACGTATTACATTCACAGGTAAAGATAAAGACGTTGATTTTCGTGTTTCAACTGTAAGAACGATAAGCGGAGAAAAGGTAGTACTTCGTATTTTAGATAAATCAGGAGCATCTGTAGATATAGAAAAACTAGGATTTTCAGACCAAAGTCTAAAAGAAATAGACTCATTAATCGAAAGCTCTTCAGGCATCATTATTGTTTGTGGCCCTACAGGATCAGGTAAAACATCTACGCTTTATTCAGCCTTAAGTAAAATTAATACGCCAGACAAAAACATTATTACCATCGAAGATCCAGTGGAGTTCAATTTAGATGGCATTAATCAAATTCCTGCAAACCCCAAAATTGGCGTCGATTTTGTTACAGCACTATCTGCTGTTGTTCGACAAGACCCTGATGTCATTATGATTGGTGAGATTCGTGACTTTGAAACTGCTAATATCGCTATCCAAGCAGCCCTCACTGGTTACCTTGTTTTCAGCACCCTTCACACTCGAAGTGCATCAGGTACTATCTCACGACTTATTGATATGGGAGCAAAGCCGTTTCTAATTAACAGTGCGATTATTGGGATCATAGGACAAAGGCTCGTACGTACACTTTGCCCGAACTGTAAAAAACAAGTTGATAGAAAAAGGTTTAAAGGACTAAAACAGAAGGAATTACTAAAAGATATAGACAAATTAGTTAGTAATCCTGACCAAGTAAAACTTTATGAAGCTACAGGATGTAAATTCTGTGATAGTGCTGGCTATAAAGGACGACTTGGAATATTTGAGATTCTGATTCCCTCAGAGGAAGTTCGAGAACTTGTCGTACAAAAAGCAAGTGCTGACGAAATTCAAAAAGCAGCAATTGAAAGCGGCATGGTAACAATGAAAAACGATGGACTTCAAAAGGTAATTAACGGACTCACTACACTTGAGGAGCTAACACGAGTATTGGACGTGTAAATGAAAGAGTTTAATTACAGCATAGAAGTAAATGGTAAGGTTATCAAAAAAACCATACGTGCTTCTTCTATAGCTCAAGCAAGAAACTTTTTAAAGAAAAAGAACATTGATCTTGTTTCTATTTCAGAAAAAAAAGAAAGTCTATACGAAAAACTTTTTGTAGATAACACTGTGCGTCCAGACGATATCGTCTCGTTCTCTCAACTTTTCACAGGATGTATTCAAACAGGGCTAACCATAAAAGAATCTCTGGGGATTTTAGAAAAACAAATACAAAACAAGCGTATGCAAAATGCAATATCTGACATCGTAACAGATATTAACAGCGGAACCTCTCTCTCCGACGCTTTCGGAAGCCACACCAATATCTTTCCAAAATATTACCCTATGACAATAAAAGCAGGGGAAGCATCTGGAAACTTAGCCGAAGTATTAAATTACATTTCTGAATTCATGGAAAAAACAAACGAGATTAGAAAG
>Ga0066825_10000411_pt1 | contig 13970 bp, 6 predicted proteins | sample ETNtaG_6_FD_65608 | JGI IMG/M metagenome (GOLD analysis project Ga0066825, IMG submission 65608) | Marine microbial and viral communities from oxygen minimum zone, Eastern Pacific Ocean - ETNP201306SV45 | ecosystem: Environmental > Aquatic > Marine > Oceanic | place: Pacific Ocean: Eastern...
AGGAAGGTCATCAATACGTCCCTTCTCGTCATCATCATCGCTTATCTCTCGTACTTGTTGTTCAATTATGTGATTCTCACAGAAATCGGCATCCTCCTTGGCCTTGATTGGGAATCAAGTCGATTCTGGAACAAATGATCATCCATTGTTACGAACAGTTGAACATCCAACCGTCCAATCCTCACCGGAATTCATCGCCGTTCGAGTTGCATCCAACAAATCATCCTCGGATGTTCGAATTGGCTGTGAATCAAGACCCCATGCAAGCGTGATTTGATAGCCATCAGTTGGTAAATTTTCCAATTGGAAAATCGAATTTTCAATTCGAATTTCATTTCTATTGTTTGCATTGGATACGACAATGTCTCGAGGATTAAGATGCATCCCTAAACGAGCTGCTTTCTGAACTGCTTCTTTGGCAGTCCAAGCCCAAAGGGCATCGAGTTCACCTGATCGAAGGTGGGCCAATTCTTCACCCTTTGCCATCATATCGTAAACGGTTGGTTTAGGAGGTCGTGCAAGTGGCTCTGCATCGACCCCTACTGCCCATCCATGTTCGATGAGAGCCACACAAGCGAGTTGCTTACTGTGCGAGATCGAAAGACTCGGCAATTTTGGCTGAATCCACAATCCCTGAATGGCTTGCAGATAGGGCGCCCGTTCTTCGGTTCTCGATATCATCAGTTGTGAACAGTCAAGATCGCCCCATTCGTTCAATGCTTCTTCTAGGAGCCAACGTGCGGAAAGATGTTCATTGCGACGTTTCTCAGTCTTGAACGTCTTGATTTCATCCCAATCAATGAACTGCAAAGAGGTTGGATCTCGTTCGCCAATTGCACACGTTGCGACGAGACATCGTGGGCCTTCTGCAAGAGTGACCCATTGAAACGTTGCTTGCAAAGAATCACACTCAACGATCGAAGGCAAATTTCTGATCATCTGGAACAGGTGCCATCGCCTTCAATCGAAGACCCTTCAATGCAAGGATTGGCGCATCATCTGAGCCAACAACAAGGACATCATGCACTGTAACACCTGCTTCTTCGACTGCAACTCGGATTGAACGCAATCGAAGTTGTTCATCACGTTCAGGAACTCGTAGCATCGTCGACCATTCAATTCCAACAGGTAAACTACTGAATCCTTCAGATTCCATCGCAACCAGACCAGCATTCTGGAATCCTGCTTCAATCAACATTGGTAGAGCTTCCAAGAGTACATCCTCGCCATCACGTTCATGAGCGAATTGATCCGTTGCTGGCAACTGATGGCGCATGAGCGCGATTCCATCAACACCTGGCGCGGATGCGTCACCAACGCCACGTAGAACGCCACCATGTGATTGGAAACGCGGACCGTGGAAGTATCGCAGATAGATGAAGGAGGGATGATGTTCAAGACGACCCGCAGGCGGCGTTCCAATGGATGGAAGTTCACCTATTTCGGATTGTAAGAACGTACTAAGGTCATCTGACTTCTTGACGAGGCGAACCGTTGCTTGGTGATGTTCACGTTCACCGAAGACAACGCCTTCAGAGTTTGTTAGATCTGATACGAGTCGACATTCAACCCACGTTAAGTCGCCTTGCGTACGAGCAACCTTTGCTTCAACACGTACACGCATGCTTCCTTTCATGACCTTGACAGGCAGTCCAAACGTCACACCTTCGAAACCTGCAAGACATGCATCAGGACAAAGCAACAATGCATTTTCTGCAAACATCTCCAAAGCCATCACACCGGGGTGATAAGGAACGCCTTCAATCGCATGGTCGCTCAGGAACGGATGGTCTGCAACGGAGAGTGTGCTCTGTGTCATGACCATCTGATGTTCTTCAAAGGCGAGTACTTTGTCAATAAATGGGAACCGAGTAGGATCTGCCATAACTGCAGCCATTTCTCCAGGTAGCATCAACGGTGCTTCTCTGAATGAATCGAAACGATCCATCAAGCCAAGAGATCCACAAGCAATAACTCGACGCTTACCGCCTCGAAGTGCTTCATCAACGAAAATTTGGACACCTACATCAACGGGCAGCGTTTCAATTCCTGCCGCTTCAAAGACCGCTTCGATGCTACCACGTGTAGCCATACCGACATCACGCCAACCCGTCCATCCAATGGCAACGGCTCTGCATGCTCCTTTCGCTGTTTGGCGAGCCATTTCAGCATCAAGAATCGAGTTCGCTGCAGCATAATCGGTTTGACCACCATTACCGAAACGTCCAGCAACGGAGGTGAATGCTGAAGCAAATCGTAACGTACCCTTCGATGCTTCAACCGCCTTCATCAACGAAGACCAACCATCGATTTTCACACGAACAACCTTGTCAAAGGTTTCCCATGCCTTATCGGCAACGAGTTTGGAATCTTCCAATCCTGCTCCGTGGACGACACCCGTAATCGGGTTTGCGAGTGATGCGCCAAGCGTTGAGAGCGCTTCAGCATCCGTCACATCGATGGAATGGTAAAACGCTCGATTGCCTGTCGATTCGATGTTTGAGAGTGTTTGGTAAACATCGCGACTACGGGTAAACTTCTGCCAAGCCTTGTTCCATTCAACCATGGTGACTTTACCATCGGATGATGCTTCCGTTAATCGTTCGCGTAAGGCCATCTTCTCCTTCATCAGATCTTCTTCGCTCCAATCCAACCATTCTGAAGTCTGTTCAATAAGGACTGAACGTCCAAGCAAATGGAAGGTGGCTTCAGCATCTTTACTGGCTTCTGCTACCCCGACAATGCATGCCGCAGTTACACCAGAACCGCCGCCTGAAACAAGCCATACATCATCGGATTGGAGTGGTTCAAGTTCACCTACAACATCTTCAGCGAAGGCGACAAGAAGCCACCGACGTCCGTCTCGATCAAGTCCAATCTCTACTTCACCAGCGTGCTCAAACAATTCCACTTCGATATGTTCTGCTGCAGTTGCAGCATCGAAGATGAGTTCAGGATGAACATCAAGTGCTCGAGTTCGCAAGTTTTGACGTTCAAAGGCATAGGATTTGGTCACGCCAGATGCTGCACATTGAATGGCATTGAAGCGCTCTCCAATGTTTCCATGCCGTCCATCCATCGCAGTAACGCTCGCAACGAGACCTTGACTCAATCCTCCAAGGTGTGCATCCATTCCTTTCAGAAGACCAAACCAGCCATGAGCTGCGAGTGAGATTTGGGCAGAAGGCAGTGTATCTTCCGACCATGCTGCAGATGCGAGTTTCATCGGAGCAAGATGAATCAGACCGACAACGTTCATCGTTGAAAGCGACGTTGTAATGGATTCAATATGTTCAGCATTTCCAGGATCCCCTCGATGGACTGCTCGACCTTGTTCTGTTTGAATGGAAACATCGCGAATACCGACTTCAAATCCGACTCGAACGGTTGAGAGTCCTCTCGCCTCAAGACGTGCACAAAGTTGTTCGGCAATGCCCCAACCATCATCGGTAACAACAACCGTTCCGTCAAGCGACAGTGATGCTCTGACAGTCTCCGCTTCCTCAACCTCAACCTGCCAACGTCGGCAACCATCGTGTTCTATTGAAGGTGTTTCGACTGGCGTTGGTTGCGTCGTAGTCTCGACAACAGGTGCTGCTTCGGTCGCAACCGTTCCACCTTTCATCTTCAGAATATAAGCCACGAAGTGGTTGAGTGTCGGATGGTCTGAAAGCAGGAAATCTTCGTCGACTGGAAGAGTGAAGATTTCACGGACATCGACCATAATTTCGGCTTGCTTCACCGTATCAATACCGAGTTCACCTTCCAAATCTTGGTCCATTTCGATGAAATCAGCAGGATAGCCAGTGTGTTTGACGACGACTTCTACCAAGGACGCTTCTATACCAGCATCCGTTGGCATCGATGTTGATGCTTCAATCGGCGGTGGTGCTTGTTCCTGAACGGGTTCAGAGGCTACTGGAGCGGTGGCAACAGGCGTGCTTACGACAACATCACCGCCGGTCATCCGAGCAATATAGGCGATCATATGATTCAACGTTGGATGTTCTGAGAGCAAGAAATCCTCATCGACAGGGAGATTGAACAATTGACGTATATCGACCATGATCTCTGCTTGCTTAACCGTATCAATACCCAATTCACCTTCCAAATCCTGATCCAATTCAATGAAGTCTGCAGGATAACCGGTGTGCTTGACAACGACATCGATGACTTGCTGCGTCATCCCTTCATCAGATACTGGTGCTGCTGCAACAGGAGCAACGATTTGAGGTGCTTCGGGGACAGGCGCAGGTGGTTCTGGCTCAGCCATTGGAGCAGGTGCTGCAATCGTTGCTTCTCCACCTTGCATTCGTTGAATGTAACCGATCATGTGATTCAATGTTGGATGTTCTGAGAGTACGAAGGTTTCATCCACGGGCAGATTGAACTGCTGACGAATATCGACCATAATCTCTGCTTGTTTGACCGTATCAATGCCCAACTCACCTTCCAGATCTTGATCCAATTCAACGAAATCCGCTGGATAGCCAGTATGCTTGACGACGACGTCGATAACGGTTTGAACCATATCACCTGATGCAGGACTGCTTGTTGGAGCAGGTGCAGGTGGTGTTTCGACCACAACTTCTGGCTCTGGACTTGGTGAAGGTTCCTCTGTAGGCGGCTCCTGAACTTCAACAGGTTCGCTCGGTAGACCTTCAAACGGTGCAGTGATGCCATATGGTTCTCCTTGAATTCCTCCATGTAGATTGTCATCACCATCAACATAAGCGACGAGTTTATTGTCGAGAATTCGTAATTGTATGTCTTGAGAACCAGCAAGACCACGACACCAAGTCAGGAGGCGTTGACCATTGATTCGTTCCCCTTCAATTGGCCATGCTCGAACGAATGACAGCCCAATTTGTGATCCAAAGCCAGCAGCGAACCGTAATCCGTACTTCAAATTCGGATAATCGCCACCCTTCGACAGATGGAGGTTTCCAAGTTCCTCATCAACGACTTTGTGATTCGCAATCGGTGGAATTCGCTTTGTCAACAAACCATAGAACATGCTCGCATCTTCAATGCCGACACCCATTGGATGGCCAGTAAATCCTTTCGTATTGGCAATAACCATCGAATCCGTACTTTCGCCAAACGTCTGACGTAAGGCCTTGACCTCGCTCTGAGCACTTCCTCCACGAGCTGGCGTGTAGGTTTCATGCGAATAGAATACCATATCGTTTGCAATCGAATGTCGATTGAGATTCCAGCGCTCCTCCATTTCTCCCACGAAATCATCGACTGTTTTTGCGACGTGTTCAACATCGAGTCGTGTTCCATGATAAGCGGAATTTGCTGTTTTTGCACCGAGTAATTCAGCGATCGGCTGCACACCGCGTTCATCCGCTGAACTCTTTCGTTCAACTACGAAGGAAGCTGCACCCATACCCAAGACAAGCCCATTTCGTCGCTTGTCAAATGGCAAAGCCGCCTCTTCAACGATGTTGCTCGTTGATGCTGCACCTGTTGAAGCAAATCCGCTTCCAATCCACTCCCATAGATCATCTCCAGTTACATCATCTGCAGAGAGAATGATTACACGATCCACACGATCTGCTGCAAGCCAATCTTCTGCAATTTGGAATGCACCCGTTGCTGAAGCACAGGCGAGATTAATCGTTGTGGTTGGGCCGCGAATACCCGTAAATTGAGCAAATTGTGAATGACCCATCGTCAACGTTTGGAACAAATAACGGCGGTCGAACTTTCCTTCACCATCATCGCCATCTGTCTTTGCATGCTTCATCGCCATCTGCAATCCAGGGAAACATGATGCGAAGACAATACCGGTTCGATCACGATGGACACTTGGCACCTGCCAGTTACGAATTAATCGAAGACCACCCTTTCCTGTTTGTTCTTCAGGTGTCAGTGGAATTCCAGCGTCGCGTAATGCGAGTAAACCAGAAGCCATGGCAAGTTGCGTTGTAATGTCCCACGCCATGATCATCTTTGCATCGATACCGAACTCTTCAGCGAGATCAAAGGCTCCTTTGACCCCTGCAAGTTGAGGAATATCGCCAAAGGTGGTGGCTTGTTCCATGTTGACGGAACCATCACGTCCTTTGATGAGTCGGGTGATGTTCTTGTCGAGTAGTCGTTGCTTGTATTCGCCCGAAACCTCTTGAATACACGTTTCACCACGAACCAGACGTTCAAACACATCCTCATCGAAGACCTTCTCGCCACCTGGAAGACCGAGACTGATTCCAGAAACCACGTACGGATCTGCTTTTCGTTGCATCATTGGATCGTGTGTGGAGTGAACTTGAACCGATCCTGAAGTTGTTGATTTTACAAGGTGAACACGAGGCGCCCAGCCCATTGGTGGTTGTTGTACCCATCGTTCAATATCTGCTGCAGTGGTTGCTGATTGAACATCGACTTCTGCATCGATTTGAGCTTCTGAACGGATGGTTGCAACGATGTTTTGAATGGCTTGATCACTGAGACCCAATCCAAGGCGGAGATTGACCATTCCTTGACAGAACATTGCTGGATAACCACAATGTTGAGCGATGCGATCGCCAACATAATCAGCGATCGTTGGTTCTTTCTGAGCGGGTGCTGCGACGGTATGAACGACACTTGTCGTACTTGCACCGCCTTGATTTGGAAGAGGTCGTGCACGGACTCGAAGGTCTTCCTCGCTTGAACGCTGTGGAAGACTTGATTCTTGATAGGCTTCGATTGGCCCTGCTCGGAATGCTTCGCTGAATACATTCGATGTTCCTTCGATTGATCTCGGAGGCCGCCCAGCGAGTGCTAATGCTCCAATCGCTGTCAGGAACGAAGCAATTCCACCTTGTTTCGGATGATTGCTCATCACTGCAAGATGCGGTTGTTCCTCAAGGATTTGTGAAGCGAACATGGTCAATGCTCGCTTTGGACCGACTTCGACGAAAATGCGTGCACCTGCTTCATACATGGTGTTGATTTGAGACGTCCATTCAACAGAGGATGCCATTTGAGGAGCGAGTTTCGAAAGGATGCTCTCTTTCGCATCGGCTCCTTCATTTGGATAGAAGGTTCCATCCACGTTGGCTGTAATTGGGATCGATGGCCAATTGATTTCAAGCGATGAAAGGAAGCGCCGTAATGGCTCATTTGCTGGTGCTACAATACTTGAGTGGAATGCGTGACTGGTTGCGAGTGGAACACAATTGAAACCTTCGGATTCGAAGGCTTTCATCACATTCTGGACCGCTTCTGTTGCTCCAGCAATAACCGTCATCTTCGGCGAGTTTTTGTTGGCAGCAATCACATACCCGTCCGCAGCATCAAGGATTCGTTCAACGTCTTCATATGGAGCAGTAACGCTGGCCATGAGGCCTTTATCATCGATTTCAACCGAACCCATCTCAGTTCCACGCGCAGCAGCAGCACGGAGTGCTCCGTCCATGTTCAGAATTCCAGAGGCCATCAATGCCGCATATTCGCCAAGTGAATGTCCCGCGACCATATCTGGCTCGTAACCATACGCATTCAGAGCGTGTTCAATCGCAAGATCCGCCGTCAACATTGCAGGTTGTGTGTACTCCGTTTGCTTGAGCTTATGTTCAGCAGCTTTCCGCTCCTCATCATCAAGACCGCTTCGAAGGACAAAGGAAGAGAGTGTTTCTCCATCCAAGACCTCGACCATTGTAGCATCTGATGCCTCCCATACCTCTTGTACGGGCGTATATCGTTGGTGAAGATCGAGCGTCATTCCAACATATTGTGAGCCCTGTCCAGGATACATGTGTGCTACCTTCGCACCTTCAGGTAGCGAGGGTTGATCGCTCAAAAGAACGCCTTGTGCTTGCAAGAAGCCCCATTTGCCTTGATCTGAAATCGATTTGAGCGCTAGCGCCTTACGCTTCTCAAATTCAGTCCATGAGGTTGCAACCAGAGCCATTCTGCATGGATGAGTTGCATTGAAGGAAGCACTCGCTGACTGAAGCGCCATCGACAAACGAAGGCCTTTGGGATCATCATCAAACAATGGACCATTGAATGTGGTCGATTCAAGTGCTGTTGCAAGCGCATCGATCGAATCTCCTGATAGAAGAAGAACACCGCCTTCAATGGCTTTCAGTTGATCGTGTGAAAGCGATGCACTTGCAGATGCATCGAGAATGGATAATGCTGAAGCCGAACTTGACTTTGAATAGGCCTTCCAACGCTGTTGCCAATCTTCTGCCATTCCTCGATGGTAATCTGGATCGTAGCCTTCTAAGGCGACGTGGAAGTTCGTTCCTCCAAAACCGAACGCTGAGACACCTGCTCGACGCGGGTGTTGTTCGGGCTGAGGCCATTCAAGCGCAGAAGTAGGGACAAAGAAGGGTATATTTTGCCAATCAACGGTTGGATTGGGTGTCTTGAAACCAGCAGAAGGAGGAATTGTTCTGTGGTGAAGTGCCATGACCGATTTGATGATTCCTGCGATACCTGCAGCAGCTTTCAAGTGCCCAATCTGTGATTTGATTGAACCAACTGCGACATTATCACCTGATGCAACATCGGTCCACAATCGAGTTAATGTTGACAATTCCGTTGCATCACCAACCTTTGTCGAGGTTCCGTGTGCTTCAACCAATTCGACAGAGGATGCAGGATAGCCTGCTTGATTGTATGCTCGTGCAATGGCTTGAATTTGACCACGTTGACTTGGAGCAGTGATGCCTTTCCCACGACCATCGCTTGAACCACCAATACCGCGAATGACGGCATGGATTGTATCATCGTCTGCGATGGCATCGCTTAGACGCTTAAGGACCATGACACCAGCACCTTCGCCCATGACGAAGCCATTTGCTCGTGCATCGAAAGGCGTTGAATGTGTTGGAGAAAGAGCGCCGATTGCGCTAAATTTTGCATAAGTTGCTGGATCCATGGTTCGATCGGTTGCACCTGCAAGCATGACATCGGCTTGTCGTGTTTGAAGCAAACGACATGCATCCATGACCGCTGCCATCGATGACGCGCATGCAGCATCCATTGCGTGGTTTGGACCTTGCAAATCCAAGAGGTTTGCAACACGTCCAGAGACGACGTTTGCAAGTTCTCCAGGCATTGTATCCTCATCGACCTTTGGAGCATGTTCGTTCACTGCATCGATGAAAGTGTCTCTCGATGTTGTTGGCATTCCGTGTTCTTTGGCGAGTTCTGCAGTATGGTTCGACCATACGCGGATGTTGGACATGTTTCGGTTTTCACCACCAAGAGCATTTGCAAACACGACACCTGCACGTTCACGGGGGAACGCTTTGCCATCTTCTCCATACCCTGCTTGTTCAATGGCTTCTGCTGATACTGAGACCGCCCACAGTTGACAAGGATCGATTTGAGGAAGGGTTCCAGGGGGTTGCCTCCATCGCCGCCAATCGAATTCATAGTCTTCAACAAAAGCACCAATCTTTGCATAGGTGTAACCTTGAGCAATATCACCGGGTTTGCCTTCAGCCCAGAAGTGATCAACAGGACCTGGCCATCGGCCTTCACGAATTTCCTTGATGCTCACATGTGAATCGATGATGTTCTGCCAGAATGCTTCCAAATCTTTGGCATCGGGCATCATCGCAGCAACACCGATGACTGCAATGGGTTCAAACGGACCCTGTTCGAGTCCTTCGCATGGTTTTCCGTCATCGGTTGTGATGGTCATCTGTTCACCTCATACGTCCATGATGCTCTGCGGCACCATGGTGATTGAATAGCCTGCATCGACGTGGATGCATTGCCCGGTTACGCCTGCAGAAAGAGGGCTAGCAAGCCATAATGTCGCCCCTGCTACATCGGATTGGTTGACGTTACGTCGAAGGGGAGCGTTGGCCTCAACGTGATCTAAGATTCGATCAAATCCAGGAATCCCTGAGGCTGCAATGGTACGTATTGGGCCCGAGGATATGCTATTCACGCGATGGCCGTGAGGGCCGAGATGACAGGCGAGTTCACGCGTCCAACACTCAAGGGCTGCTTTTGCCATCGACATGATCCCATAAGAAGGGACGAAGCGCGTTGATGCAGCATACGTGAGTGTAATGGTTGATGAGCCATCACTCAAATATGGCATCGCAAACTTGAGACATCGTTGAAGTGAATTCGCTGAGATGGTCATGGCCGTATTGATATCAGCATCTTCAACGAAGAGAATCGGTCTGTCAAAGCAACTACGTGGAGCGAATCCGATTGCATGGACAAGAACATCGATTTTACGTCCGGGATGTTCCTTCGAAAACTCGTCAAAGAATTCACGTGTCGTCGCATCATTGGCTACATCGAGCGGATAGAATCCTTTGATGGCAGGTAGTTTATCCTTCAATTGAAACACACGCGACATGAAGCGTTTTTGATAGCCAAGAAAGAGGTCTGCTCCGGCTTCAGCTAACTGTTGACAAATGGCCCATGCAATCGAATCTTCGCTTGCAACTCCAAACACGACGGCGGTTTTTCCTCGTAGACCTAGCATCCGCATCCCTCAATACGCAGGTGTTACCGGGCACACCACGTCTTTGAGTATTCCCCTTCATTTCATGGAAAAAGGGGGCTTCCGAGAGGTTTCAAAATCAGCGGACAGCGTTACAAATCATCCAACAATGTGTCAAGATCATCTTCAGGGAAGTCATCATCATCAAAATCGAGGTCGAAATCAAGTTCATCTTCATCCTCAATCTCGATCGGTGGCTCGGTTGGAGGCGCTGTTGCAACCTTGCTTCGAGAAGTTCGCTTAGAAACGCGACCGAGGATGACGAGCAAGAAGATGAGAAGGAGTACACCTCCACCGATGGCCCCGTACACTGCGAGATCATCTGTGCTCACTTCTGAGAGGCCTGCTCCAAGACCGGCCGAATCCTTTTCGGCAGCGACGATGAGATCGAAGTCAACAACGTCGTTTGAGTCGTCAATGCCACTACTCGCTTCGATAACGATTTGATTTCGGATTTCTGCCGAAGCTTCACTTGGAGCCCGAATAACAAAGGAAAGTTGGTCTGAAATGCCGCCAGATTGGACATCTCTTGCAGCAAGATAATCGCCGCTTTGGATCACAAATCCAAGTTGCTCCAATTCATTGGCATTGGTAATGTAGATGTCAATGTTATCGACATCATTGCCATAATTTTCAACTTGGAAGGTAATCGAAATTTCTTGACTAACCTCCATGTTTCGAGATGATGTATCTGGCATATCCAACGTAACCATTCCATACGGCTTAATGGCGACCTTTCCGGTGTGATTTGCAGTGTTTGAAAGTGGCGTGCCATCGACTGGAACGAGGTCCTGCCATGTGGTCACTGTAGCCGTTATTGTGAAATCATGCTGAACAACCTCGGCCCGATCGTTTGCTGAAAAGGTCACAGTGAAATCTTCCGACTCACCTGCACCCAGCGAGAACGAATCTTCAGAAAGCATCAGTGATATGATTGGCCCCCCGCTAAAATCATTTGTGATTTCAATTGATTCAGCAACGATGGACCCATCATTGGTGACAGTACAAATTACCACTCCGTCACTTGATTCTCCTGGCTTGACAGTGATTTCCGGATCGTCGCCACAATCCATCGAGATGCTTCCTGGAAAGCCACCTTGGGCTGCTGTTGGCGATGGAAGTAGACTCATGAACAGGAGTGCTACTAGCACCGCAGCGAACGTCCTTTCTTTGCCTGCCATGAACCTTCGATACCAAAGGATTTGATGAATGTGATGGATGGATGATGTACAAAAAACCGATTATTCTGCTTCCCCATACAATGCGTTCGGTATGTCAACATGACATTTCCACAGAACTTCTTCGTCCATCCCCGCTTCCATCAATTGCTGGGTTCGTTTTGGAACCGTCTTGGGGCCTAACACAGCACCAGGGCGACGTGGATCGTCCATGTAATCGGTTTCAAGCATAAATCCAGTTTGATTCTGTTCATAACTTGCAAGAAGCGGTTCAAGCGCCCCTTTTCCGACCAAAACACTGGAGGTTAATCCACGCGTAACCGATTCGTCAATCTGCGGAGGCGAATAATGACGAATCAATCGATGCGTTGGAAGACCCGTTCGAGCCGCCATTTCAGAGAGATCACGATAGGTTGATTCCAGTTCACCTTCAACGTGAAGTTGCAGCGGAATGCCTTCTTTCGTTGCAAGCGCCATGGTCTCTTCCAAGAGTTGATTCGAAAGATTCCAAACTTCAGGTGATACTTCCCAATGAGGTCGTCCAACTTCACCGATTGCATGTGCTTGACCTTCCTTGACAAATTCAAGGGCTGCATCGATGCTGTCTCGATAATTTTCACAGGCTCGTTCGATACCATCGTCGCCATCCGAATCCATCCAATCAATGAACTGATGCGCAAATGCTGCTGGATGAGGCCCAAGTACAACACGTACGTGGAGATCATGGGAGCGACGTACCTCCTCTGCCATTGCAATCGTATCCGCATAGGTCGCTCGATGTTCTTGGAGGGACGTTGGAGGTGATGCAAAATCTGGGCAATGAACAAGAACGAGATGCGTACCTCCTACATTCTTGAAATCCTTGGCAGCATCCAAGAATCTACCATTCCGATTCAGATGGAAGTGATTATCGAGAATTGGGCCTTTCCAAAGGCGATGAGCATCGACCATGCTAGAACCCTCAAAACGTTGCAATTCCAAGATCTTTGAATTTTGATTGCCAATAGACTGCAGCCATTGCTACCATTTTCGGATGACGTCCTTCGGTTACGACACAACGTCCATTTTCCCAAACATGAAGGACAAGGTCGTGCCGTTCATCCTTGATGATTCCACAATCGAGGCGATCGTCATAGTGACCTTCACCTGCACCCAATTGACCAGCAATGGATTGAACCTTAATCGGCGTATTGAAGAAGAACGAGGCGATGATTGGACCAAGTTCAGTTTTAAGTCCAGTATCTGCTTTACCAAGACGAAGAAGAAGTTCTTTCGCAGCATCACGAGCTGCTTCGATTCGATGGGTTCCATGAACGGTAATACGTCCTTCTGGATCGATGACAAGTGTTGCACGTGGTCTGCGCAGGGCCTTGATGACCATCTTTCCGACACGTTGGCCGTCAAGATGTTCGACCACTGCATCCCCGTCAATGGGTTCAGGTGCGACAAAACGGACGAGTTGATTCTCAACCGTTACGTCGATGTTGCCGCTCATTCTTCCTCCTCCTGTTGATGCGAGGGCCCTGAGGATGAAATAATCTCCTCTGGTTCGGGGAGTGTGTTAAGCATTGCAAGAATTGCTGGACGCCATGTTTGAACCATCGGCAGAAGTATGTTCACTTCATCACCATGTTTCGTACGTTCAGCTGCTAGAGCGCCCCGTAATCGTCGAGCGAATCGCTCATCGCGTGCACTCGATAACTCAGGTGAAATTCTCGATTCCGTCAAATCCCACCATGCTGCAGTGAGAACCGATGCAGTTGCCATATCTTTTGGTACGTTCTTTGGAGGAGGGACGGCATCGAAAATACGTACTTTGACGGCCTTTTTCCACTTCTTTCCAATCCGAACCATGGAGAGAAGTTTACGCCAATGTGTTGACACCTTTGCTTCCTGTGTTCTCTGCTCTTCCCAAGCAGGGTCGTCAAGTGTAGGTTCAATGCAATAGACGGGGCGTTCATGACGAAGAGCAAGACGATGCAAACGTCTTGGTTCAGGATCGGGGAACCGTCCTGTTTGAATCTCTTCGAGTTGTGTCAAATCGTCGATCATTGCGGAATCAAGACCGCCCCCTAAAATGGCTGATGCGAGATTGATACCTGGTGATTCCTTCTCCGATTCTTCTTCAAGGAGCCAAACATCCTCGATTTCCGGACCTTCCAACAAGGCGAGAGCATGCCATTCAACTCGAGGTCGAAGTGCTTGAGGGTGAACGGTTGTAGGAAGCACCCCATGTAGGATGATGCTTCCTCCATCTGGATCGTTCCAGACGATGTCTTCCCAAGACAATTCCACACTCAAGTGGTCACGTCCAT
>Ga0066825_10000415_pt1 | contig 13921 bp, 13 predicted proteins | sample ETNtaG_6_FD_65608 | JGI IMG/M metagenome (GOLD analysis project Ga0066825, IMG submission 65608) | Marine microbial and viral communities from oxygen minimum zone, Eastern Pacific Ocean - ETNP201306SV45 | ecosystem: Environmental > Aquatic > Marine > Oceanic | place: Pacific Ocean: Eastern...
AATACATTATAGATATTAGTATCTCTATTACTAGAATCTATACCAAGGCCTGTCGATGCATTACCTTGGGGATCCATGTCTATTATTAGAACTTTCTTCTTAATTACGGCAAGAGAAGCTGCTAAATTCATACATGTTGTTGTTTTTCCAACGCCTCCTTTTTGGTTTACAACGCTAATTATTTCCATTTTTTTCTGTAACTTAGTTCACACCGTCAAACTATCTGATTTTATACTGTAAAATAATCTATTAACTTTGGTTAACGACTCTTGATATTAGTAATTTCTAGAATAACACTTTCATCAGAAGTTATACTAGTATATCTTTTATACTTAAATTTCCATAATTTTTCTGCATTATTTATTTCTTCTTTGTATTTTTTACCTTTTAAAAACAAGCATTTTGTATTTTTTTTACAAAGTGGAGCTATTAAATTAAATAATTTATCAAGAGAAGCCACGGCTCTTGCAGTAATTATATCGAAGTTACAATTATCAATGTTTTCCACGCGGTCATTAACAATGTTAGCTGTTAAATTTAGATCCTTTTTTACAAATTCTAGAAAGTCACATTTCTTTTTTATGCTTTCAACTAAAGTAATATTATTAAATCCAGCAATATTTAAAACTATCCCGGGCAACCCAGCTCCAGTGCCAAAATCCAATATTCTTTTTTTTGTAAGCTGGTTAGCGCTGCCAGATGTATCTAGCTTTTTACCTTCCATCAATCCATCAACCTCAGAAGGCAGCTCTTGAGTATTAGTAGAAATAAATTTTGATAATTGTATTGAATCAATAATATGGCGTTCCAGAACATCATCCTCAGTATGTTTACTAATTAAATTAATTTTCTTATTCCATGAGAGAAGTAATTCAATATATCGATCAATTTTCTTAGATGTTTCACGTGAAACATTTAATTTGGCATGCTGCATTATTGTTCAAAAATTTGTTATATAATCATTTAAGCCTAACAATTAAATTTAGTAGCATCAACCTAACTTTTTAAGGATTTGTTACATAAACACTGCAAGCGATAGTCAAGGGAACGCGGCGTTATAGCTAATAATAAAGGGAAACACTTGAGGAAGGGGGGCGTAGTGTCTTTACGAGCCGTTTTACGGCGCGGCCCTTCCGCAGAGGTGATATGCCTTCTGGCAGTGCCCTAGTTGTATGAGACCACCGCACCTTCGGCTTGCAGAAAAAAATATTAGGACTTGTATTGTTAGCATTTATAATATAATAATACGCCTCCATATTAATTGTTGTAATTATATATTATGAAAGCTTATAGTTTATTAGAGTTATCAATTGTTGTTGTTATTATGGCATTATTGATGGCCGGTATTAGTAGTGGTCAAGCAATACTTAAAAAAGCGAAGTTACACGGTGCAATTACGGAATTAAAAGAAATAGAGGCTTCAATTATTTTATTTAAAGAGCAATATTCCTATTATCCAGGAGACTTTAACAATGCATATTATTATTTTGGAGAAGATAAAATATGTGGCACAGAGTCAGAATGCAATGGAGATGGCGATGATATAATAGAAATAGGCTCTAAAAATAATAGTGAAGTATATAGAAGTTTCCAGCATTTAAATCTCGCAGGCCTTATAAAACAACAATTTAACGGGGTTTGGGGTGAGTCTCACTCTGTTATGCAAGCTTCAACTGGAGGTAATTATACAATAATTTACGATTATCAGCTTGAAAATATCATTAAATTAGGAAAAGAAATATCTATTTCAGGTGAAACAAGTGATGGAGGTATATTATTACCTAAAGATGCAGAAATTATAGATAAAAAAATAGATGATGGCTTCCCAAATAAAGGAGATGTAAGAGGAATGATGGGATTTTACGGCGGAAGTTCCACTAATTTAGAAAATTATAATAAAAATTGTCTATCCGAATCTATGTATAATGTCACCTTCGAAGATAATAAAGCCTGCGCAATAGGGCTTAAGATTTAACAACAGTGTCTAAATCAAAAGATCCCTGATATTTTCCTGACGGAAAATTCTGGGATTGACGCAAGCACAAGCATTAAAGCTTTCTTTTAAGAAGTTATATCTTTGATATATTTTTGTGGATTTACAGCTTTACGGCCTTTTCTAAGGCCAAAATGTAGCTGAGGAACTTCTACGTTTCCAGTTGAGCCAACTGTTGCTATAACTTCACCTTTTGCTACTTTTTGGTCTTTTGCTACATATGTTTCATTATTATGTGCATATGCGGTTAACCAGTTATTAGGGTGTTTGATGATAATCAAATTTCCGTAACCTCTTAATTCGCTTCCTACATACACCACTTTTCCTTTGGCAGCAGATTTTATAGGTGAACCAAAAGTTGCCTTAATATTTATGCCATCATTATGAACTCCATTAGATTTAGGGCCAAATTTTTCTATGATTTTTCCATCTGATACAGGCCATGTGAAAGTAACAGGAGCTATATCGGTTACCTTAGTTTTTTTAGCAGTTTTCTTAGATTTTTTATTTACTTTTTTAGATGCAACAGATGTAGGAACAGATGTACCAACGTTTAAATTTGCGTTATATGGCAAAATTAAGATTTCTCCGGTCTTGATCTTATAATTTCTAGAAAAATTATTTACAGTTGCAAGTTCTGTAAGGCTCACACCATATAAAACAGAAAGACGAGTTAAATTTTCACCAGATTTAACTAAATGAGTTTTTCTGCTAGAAGCATATAACACATTTCCTGGATATATAGTATATGGAGGTTTCAGATTATTATGCTCTATTAAACCTCTAATTGCTAATTTATTCTTTCTAGCAATTGAGTATAAAGTATCTCCGGTTTTAACAACTATCTGATTAGGAGCAGATTTTGCAGCTATTACAGATTTATTTTTATTAGATGAATTATTTGATGTAGCGCTAGAATTTAAATCGAAATTAGTATGGTTATATAATCTGCCCTTAGTAAAGTATAAATGCCCTTTATAAACTACTTCTGCAGCTTTTTGTTCACAAGATAGAACAAATAAAAAAGCAACAAATAACGTAATTCGCGTTAAATAACTCATCATCTCAACAATTTAATATCGGTAAATTTATATACTAATTTATTCTCTCCACTAACCAAAGCCTAGTATTACGAATTTTTTTTGATAGTATAGTATTAATTTACATTTTTTTTAAATAGCAATTTAATATATATCTGATATAATATACGAACTTTCGCTCAAGAAGCGTAAAGAAGCACTATCGCGGGGTGGAGCAGCCCGGTAGCTCGTCAGGCTCATAACCTGAAGGTCGTTGGTTCAAATCCAGCCCCCGCAACCAAATACACACAAGGCTTCCTTGTGATTCTACTTTCTGGCTATATTTTCTTGGTTCCGCTGTGGTTCCATTTTGAATAGATTAATATTCTAAGTTAATCTGAACAGGAGTATCATTTATGATTTTATCAATAATATCTTCTAGTTTTTCTCTTAGGGTGAAAATTTCCATATTAAGCTGAAATATACCAAGCTCTTTATTTCTAGCCTTTTCTTGATCTAAATAATTATCAAGGATTAGGTTTTGGTTTTTATCTATTTTGTTGTAATATTCTTTTGATATTTCTTGTTGTTTTGATTTTGGAAAATTTGGAATTGGGATTTTACATAAATGTTCAGTATATAATATTGGCACAATACCAAAATTTCTTCTGACCATCTGCATTTTCTTAGCAATACCAGAAGTTAGAAAGCATAATAAAAATAATTGCCTCTCTTTGTTTTTAAATTGATTAATTACCAATGTGTTTTGGTTTGAGAAAATTACTTGCTCATCATCTACAAAAACTCCATTTCCAACATATCTTATGCCGTTTAAAATAAGGCTATATGGTTTACTCTTTGTGGAAGATTTTGTATGAATATATGTTTGGTAAGCAATTTGCCTATTTTCAACATTTTTTGGGGTGACCCATTCATAAAAATTGCTATTCCTGCGGTTTTCTGAAAAATGGTAATCTTTCGGCGTAACTCCTGGCGAAACTTTTTTACTATCTAGGAAATAGTGTCCATCTTTATAATTAAGAACCGTGTATTCATCTTTTTTATAAGATCTTTCATAAATACCAGTATCAAGCCTTGATTCTTTTTTGATCTCTGAAATTTTAGGGTAAGCATATTGAAAGCTATTTTCTGGCCTTTGGCTTTCTTGCAACTCTTTCTCTATTAAGTAATCAATCTTACGATTTTTAGCTTTTATTTGCTCCTCTTTATCAATTATGTTTTGAGTAACAATTGAAACTAGTTGCTCTATTTGTTGTGGTTCTTGGTGGTTATTTTTGCTTGGCAAGGGTATTTTGAGCTGATCAAAGCTATCTTTATCCATTCGTGGATACATTGAAGCGTTTAGAATTAAGTTAGTTTGCTCTATAAAAAAAGAGCTTCTTAATATGCCAAACAAATAATATCTGTTAATTGTTTTATCAATTAAGTCTCTCAATACTATTAAGGCTTTAGATGAAACAAGATTGTCATTATTATGCGTTATTATTCCTATTCCTCCAAGATATGTTCTGACGGTTGAAATAAGTATATCATCTTTTCTTAGTGAAAAAACGGAATCTGTTGATATGTCTATGGATTTTTTGTAAATAGGGCTGACGTATCCTGTTGAGCTATTTATACTTCCTATCTCAACATAATTGAAATATTCTTTTTTATTCTTAGTGCCTACACTACTTTTTGATATTTTAATTAAATCAGTTAATGGCTTATAGTTTTTATTAATATGGATTTTGCTATATCTTGGAGCAGATAAAATATATTCTTTTTGTAGAATATCACTTCTTCTAATTGATGTTGACTTAATGATGTAATTTTTCATTTTAGCCCATTGAATCAATATGAAAAGCCTGCTTGATCTCTTCCTCTTGTCTTTTTAGGAATTCCTTAAACTCATTTTGCATTTGGCTAAAATCTTCATTTAAACTATCGGTTTTTTCAAAAGTCTCCTCATTTATAATGTATTGAGGTTCAAAATGAACTGATCTTTTAACTGTCTTTACTTCATAGCCAATATTTTGAATCTCTTTAACGAAAACCTCGTAATCTGAATTTAATAAATGTTGTTCACTTTGTTTTGGTTTGTAGGCAATAATAATTGTTGTGGCAACGCCAGTTTCTCCAAAAGTATTAGCGGGCAAATCAAAAGTAGCAACAACACGCATTCTATCAATAAACCACTTTCTAACATTCTGCCATTCTTTGATTGAGGCGATAGAATTTGATAAAACTATGCCCATTCTGCCCCCTTTTTCCAGCAATTTATAAGCATTTTCTAAAAACAAAGCACCCATATCCATTGAAGAAGGATATTCTATTTTTCCATTCTTCTTTGGACTATTTTTAATTTTATAAGTTTCGTAAAGCTCAATAGTTTCTTTTGGTAAATCCCATTTACCTTTTGCACCAGTTTTTAAATCTCTTCCCTTACCAAAAGGCGGATTTGTAGCAATAATTTTGAATTTCTTTAAGTCTTGATCGGCTTGATTCTCATGTTGCCAATTATTAGGATTATATAGGTTTATATCTTTCTTTTTAGTTACGAAATCACCTTCTTTTATAATACTGCCATTTGTTAAAAACTTTTGAGAAAGAGAATTCATTGTATGCAAAACTGCCCCACCATCACCATTTAAAACAAGATTTAACTCTGCAAGCTTTAAGTTATCTGGCTCTAAATCAAAACCATAAAAATTATTAGCATTTGCAGGATAATCTTTATCCTTTCTATGGGAGTGTCTAAATGCCATAGCTGGAAAATCGCATATCCCACAACAAGGGTCGCAAAGCTCTTCTCCTTTAACTGGATTAAGCATTTTAATGATGTTTTTAACTACTGGAATTGGTGTAAAGAATTGTCCTTTTTCTGCTTTTTGTTTTTCACTTCCAAAATTATTGAAAATTATCTGATTAAAACTCTCATTTTTTGCCTTTAAAATTGCTCTTTGTTGAAATATCTCAATTAATGCGATTAGGAATTTTTCATCATTTGGTTTATTTGGCCTGCTATCATTATCAAAAGTAAATAATCTTCTTGAGCCACCTAAGACATTTCTATATTCTCTTTCTGCATCTTGATACAATTGGTTAATCCTTTCTCTAAAAGGCTTCAGATTATCTTTTTCTTCTACAGTAATGTAAAACTTTAAGAAAGAATTGTCTCTTTTGCTTCTTTTCTCATCAAAAACTTTAAGGGTCAGAAACTCTACAACAAGAGGGTGTAGAGGGCTTTCAGGGCGTATAGAATCATTTGCTCGCTTTAAATTATTAATTAGATCTGAGAAATTAACCTCATCTATTGCGTCAAGAGACTCTAGCTTTAGTTTTGCTAGGTCTGATATGCTTTGGTTGTTTTCAATTAAATCTTTTTGACTTGGTAATTCAATTAATTGATCTCTATTATCTAAATTCCAACCAATAATACCATCTTGCTGAATTTCTCTTTCCTCATTAAACCTCCTAATTTCAGAATTACCAATTTTCTTAAAAATCAAAATATCAGGCTTATCATCAAAATAGATGCCAAAAATCCTGTCTTTTGAAGTGTTTAACTCCATTGCTGAACGAAGTTGATTTTCAATAGCGCTTTCAACTGTTTTGTCATTTTTCTTAGTTTCAAAGATAGCTAAAACATTTTTACGAATAGCTAAGAAACTCTTGCTGGATTTAGCCTGTTCATAATCTTTTAACCAATCTTTACTCTTAAAAATTACAATATCAGGATTTAAATTTTTTCCTCCATTTCCTTTTGGAAAACCAAACTCAACGCAAATATATTCTTTGTTATATTTACCAGAATTAACCAACGCCCAAACAAATCTAGCTCTCAAATACTCTTCACTAAAACTCCCTTGCTTATCTCTTACTGACTCTTTCTTGTTAAACGCAATAACACCAATCTCATTTTTATAAAACTCTCTGTCTATTTGTTTTAAATCTATAAATTTGTTATCAAATTCTAGTAGATATTGTTGAAAATTACTTGCCATTATTTCTAATTAAAGATCAATTTATTTTATTAAGATAATATCCGACTTTTTACCTAAATTTACAACTATTAATAAAAATTCTTTGACCTTTCTTTAGCTTTGATACAATATGGTTAACAAGGACTTTATAATCCTACTAGAAGCGTCTAGCATAGCGTCAAAATGCCATTTTCTTTTGTATTTTGATTTATTATGCTGGGAAGCCTTATGCGGTAACGTATAGGGGGTCTACTTCTAGTGGCTTATAAACTTCCCAGCTCCACTTTATAATGGGGTGACAATTTTATAACTAACTAGAAGGTAATCATTATGACTAAAACCAGTCTCAAAAAAGAGCTAGAATCTTTTAAATCTCAAATGCAGGAGGTTAATAAATCAATTGAAGATTTAGAGTGCCAATTTCATGTTGAGCAGATAAAAATTCATAGTTTAAGAGCTTCTTTTGCTAATATGGTTAAATTAATTAATCATGAGCTAGTACAATCTCTTGATAATACTAATAACTTAATTGAAAAACTAGCAAGAAAATAAGCTTTATACTGCTAAATAGGGGGCTTGGTTATCATAATTGTAAATCAAGCCCCCTAACTAATTCAACTTGCCTATAAGAATTCATTTCTCCACCATAGCTCCACATGCTGGTTAATATATTACTATGTCCAAAACTTAGGCTCCACGCCTTATATTCTTCAATATTTTTGCATTTTTGTTGAGCAAGTAAACCCAGAGTATCTCTGAATGAATGGGGATTATAATATTTCATGCCTGCATTTTCAAAAGCATCTTTAAATATTTTTCTAATTTGGCTGGTTGTTTTCCAATGTTCTGGTTCTATACCATCTGCTTTAAATGATTTGTTTTTATCATGACCTAATTTAGTTCTCGGAAATAAAGGGTCATTTACGCCATAGAGCCTTTCTTTGGTTAAATAATTTATCCAGCTAGTAACTATTTGCTCTATGTCTTCACCTATTGGAGCAAAGGGGGTTATGATTAATTTATTTCTTTTAGTTTTCACTTCTTTTGGGTCTTGGGTGACTTTCTTTTTATAAATATCAACATGCTTAATCTTCAGAGTTGCTAAAGCTCCATCTCTTGCACAAGTTAATATGGTGAAAGCTATTAAAGCTTGGTTGCGTTTATCAACTTCATTATTAGTAGGCATAGAAAAAATAACTTTTCTAACTTGTTCAATAGTGGGAAAATCCTCATCTATTTTAACTTTTGCTATTCGTTTTTCTCCGTCCAATAAATTAAAATAATCTATATCAGTAAGAGAAAATTTTGACCTATAGCCTTTTTGACAAATTAACCATGTAAAGAATTGTTTTAAGTGATTAGTTACATGTACCATTGTTGAGGCACTTAATAAGTTACCTTTAGTATTTTTCTGTTTTGCAAGATGCTTTTTAAAACCCATTGCCTGCTGTTTATTGAAGCTACCAAGATCTTTAAATTTATTATAAATTTCAAAGCGATATAAAGCATTTCTTACTTGGTCTATTGTATCAGAACTACGACCTTTAGATTCACCTAAATATTCATAATATTGTTTTTTGATTCTTTCATTTTTTGCATTGTATTTAGTCATAATTTTACCTATGTTTTGTTAGTCACAATTACCGCTGTTATTGAAGCATTCTATTAAGTGTGAATTATGCACCTGCTGGATAACAAAATATTTCTTAATATTTATGATGTTTTTAAGTCCAAATGTTCGGTTTATTATTCCTTCGCAATCAGGACAAATTGCCTGTAAATTCCCTCCCTTTTCATTTTTGATAAATACATCAACAGTTCTTTCCCACGGCTCCTTAGGAGTTTTGCATTTAATACAAAAAATCTCATTATCTTTACATTTGTTTTCTATCTTTGACTGTCTTTCTTTGATGAATTTCTTTAGAGTTTTACCATAAATTAAGCGTGGCTTTTGATTGTCAATTACTTCTAGGCCTTCTTTGTTTATCCAACTCAAAATAGTATTTTTATGCTTGCCTAAAAGCTCACATATTTCAGGAATAGAGTAAGGATAATTCTCTTTAATAATATTGGGATTAACCTTTTTTGTGTAACGCTTCTTTTTAAGCATTAATTAACCTTATATTATTTCTGAGGATCGGTTCTATCGTCTAGAAATTTCAGCAAATCTGACATGCGATATTTTGCTAATCTACCAATTTTTACCACTGGTAAATTATAACGTTTAACACATGCCCAAACGCTTAGAGTTGATTCTTTTACTCCTAAAAATTTTGCAGCTTCTTTTCTGCTTAGTAGTTGGTTATAATTATTTGTGTTCATATTATTAAATCTAAAAAGGTTAATTAATAAATGTTAAGCTAACACTTAACATTATGGTTAAATTTTTTTATAATAGCTCTAAATCTCTAAGGCGATATTGCATTGATTCTCTAGACACCCTAAAAAAATTAATCATTTCTGCTATTCTCTCATTTTTATTTTTTATATGAGCGAAGTCTTCTTGCCATTTTCTTTCAACTAATTTGTACGGCATTAATAACATTGCTGCAAACATGTTGGCTTGCGTTTCTATTTTTTTTGTTTGTCTGTCTAACTCGTTATGAAAAGCTATTAAATTACCTTCTGCATAAGAGCTATGATTTAAAGCATGATGTCCTATTTCATGTGCGATAGTAAAATTACATCTAGCTTCATCGCAAAATTCTTCAGTCTCGTAATGATTTAGTGAATTATCAAGCCATATAGCTTTATTTTGAGTATCTAATAAGCCAATAACACCTTCTAAATCTTTGTCTAATTTGGCTTCAAAAATAATTCTTAATTCTAATATTGATTCAGCAATTAAATCTAAAGGTGTAGGGCTGTTGAAGTCATAAAACCCTTCTTCTTTAGCCTTTTTTAAAAGTTCATTTGCTTTTTCTGCAATCAAACTAGGTTGTAAAAATTTAATGCTTTTAGTCAAAATCTTCCTCTTCTATATCATTTAAACATTTTTCTATTTGATGCTTTTTAGCCTTTCTAAGAAGAGAAGCATATAATTTTGGTTTTGTTGCTATAATTTCCTGTAAATCTGTTGCAATTTTTCCAGCTTTAGCAAGCAGCTCATCTGGATCAATTTTTAATATCTCTGCCATTTTTCTAATATTTTCTTCCTTTGGGGGGGCAAAGTCACCTATTTCCATTTTACTAATAAAAGCAGGGCTTATATCTAATAATTTTGCAAATTCTCTTAACCCTATATTTAGCTTTAAACGTTTTTCTCGTATAAAATTACCAAAGCTTTCTTGCAATCTCCTCTTTTCCTTTGCTGCATTTGTCATAGTTTCCATTCTCTTAACGTTATTAAAACTCATAAATAAATATAGTGTTAAGTAAACCATAATCAATAAAGATCAAGTGTCAACTAGTAACTTAACAATTAATTATTTGTGGCTTTTGATAAGGGAAATGGCTTTTTCTACACTTTCACGTACTGGGTCTAAATGTAATCTTGAATAAATTTGCGTTGCTTGCCCTGACTTATGACCTAATGATTTGCCTATTACTTGTAAGCTAGCTCCTGTGATTGCTTGATAACTTCCTAATGTTCTTCTTATATCATGTAGCCTTAAATCAACAATACCAGCTCTATTTAATACTCTTTGCCATGCTTTTTTAGGATCTGCTAAATGACCTGAGCTACTATTGCTAGAAAATACAAAACCGTTCTTATTTTCTAGCCCTTCTTGCTCTTTTTTTCTGGTTTTAAGGATTTCCATTGCTTCATTTGGTAAGGGGATTGTTAATGACTCACCATTTTTTGTTTCAGGAATTTTCCACTCTTTGCTGCTTAAATTAATCTCCTCCCATTTCATCTCAAGAACGTTGCTTTTTCTTGCGCCTGTATAAAGAGAAATATAAATGTAGTCTCTTGCCGTATGATTATGCTCTTCTTCTAATGCTTTAAAGAATTTTGGCAATTCATCAGGTTGAATAAAGCGATCTCTGGATTTTTCCTTAAATTTCTTAATACCCTTAGTTGGATTCTCGCCTTTCCAACCCCATTCTATGGCTTTGTTATAAATAGCTCTGATGCGTTCTAATAGTCTATTTGCTTGATATAAACCGTTATTATTTCTTGTTTTTTCATGAAGCAATTGAATTTCTTGTTTTGTAATTGTTGAGATTTTACGGTTAAACCAATGCGACAAAAACCTATTAACTTCTCTTTCGTCATATTTCCAAGATTTCTTTTCTCTCCTGCTATAACGCTCCATATATTCTTGAAATAGCTCTTTAAAGGTTATTTCCTGTTTTAAAGCTTGTTTTTGTTCCATAGGGTTTTTACCCTGCGCAACCTCACTTTTGATCTTTAAAGCTAGTTTTCTGGCATTCTCTATGCTTATTTCTGGAAAGCTACCAATGATTATCTTCTCATCCTTACCATTTATTCTTTTTCTAAGATAAAAGCTCTTAACTCCGTTGTTAGTCACATAAAGAGCCAATCCCTTTTCTTTTATATCCTTATAATAATCTCTACCTGTTTTTGGGGTAGGGAGGCTACTTATTAATGATTTGGTAAAATTAATTATTTTTACTGCCATCTTATTTGATAGATTTTAGTATTTTATCAAAATCAGATTCTATTTTTTGGGTTTTATTAAACTCTTTATATTCACCAAGAGCTTTCTTATCTGCTTCTTTTTTGCTAATCCCTCCTTTACCTTCTAAAATTTTAAATTCATTAAAGCTTAAAAATTTATTAACAGATTCGGACATTGAGGCCATTTTTATAACAGTGCGTTTTGCAATGATGTTCTCAATATAATCAAAAAAGCTTGAGATTGTACGCTCTAGGCTTTTGATTTGTTTTTCCTCAAGATAATTTTTACCTATTGTAACATCACTTGCTAAAATCCTCCCTTTAGGAGAATTCTTCCAGCTTGTTAATCCCATATTAGGAGCTTTACTATCTGCTTTTTCATTAATAATTTCTGCTGCTGTCTTGCCAGTAATAGCATAATGAAATTTATTTTGTACGGTTGCATAGAAATCCTTCGTGAGCTGTGAATCTTTGTTGTAATCCTCGCAAACTTCTTCAAATATATCGGTGATTTTCTGATAAATACGCCTTTCACTTGTTCTGATTGAGCGGATTCTTTCAAGTAATTCATCAAAATAATCTTGACCGAAAACCTCCTTTCCTTGCTTCAATCGGTCATCATCCATAGCAAAGCCTTTAATGATATATTCTTTTAAGATTCTAGTTGCCCAAATACGGAACTGCGTTGCTCTTTTTGAGTTTACCCTATACCCCACTGCAATAATTGCATCCAAGTTATAATACTCTACTTTTCTTGAAACCTCTCTGTTTCCTTCTTTTTGAACTCTTTCCAAAATGGAAATAGTTGCTTTTTTATCTAATTCTCCTTCTTCATAGATATTGTTTAGATGCTTTGAAATAGCAGGGATATTAACATCAAATAGCTCTGCCATCTGCTTTTGCGTAAGCCAAATAGTTTCATTATGTAAAAACACTTCTACTTTTATTTCTTCATTATCTGATTTGTATAATAGAAACTCAGCTTGATTGATTGAGGAAGGAAGATTTGTGTTGTCCATAGTTTAATAATATTTTACAGTTCCGTTTTAGTTCCGCAATATTGGTAAAATTTAGTAAATTATAATTAATATTGCCAAACAAATAAATAAGCTTTAAGTCTTGTTATGTCAATGATTATAAAGATAAATTAAACTTGGTAAAACAATAGGCTATGTGGCTCATAACCTGAAGGTCGTCAGTTCAAATCTGGCCCCCGCAACCAATTTTCTTTGGTCTATTCTTGAGACATGGTATACATATTATACCGGAGACATGGTATACACATTTACGAGGCAAAAGGGTTATTAATAGTTTCTAGCCTACAATTATTTTCATCAAAATATCCTAACTCATAATTCATAAAAGTTACAAGCCAAATTTTATCCTCCACTTCTTTAATTCCCACTTTCTGCCCAGCAAATAAGGTACTAACATTAATTTTATTACTCCCCATACATATTCTTCCACACCTAGTAATAGTAATTACTTTATCAGCAAAGGGGTAATCTATATCAGGTAATCCACTATATTGTTTTATAGAAGGTGTATACAGTTCAGCAGGATATTTCATATTTATAGCCTGATGGGGACGTTGGTTGTTGTATACTTCCTGAAACGCATCAAACTTACTTTGTTGTTGTAAAAAGTTAAAAGCAGCAGGTTTAGTAGCTTCTTTTTTTAAAGTTAAATGCATCCTTTCATGCCTACCATTTTGTTCCGGATGTCCAGGTTTGATTCTCTCTATTCCTATCCCCAACCTTAACCACCAAACTGATAATTTACTTAAACCATATAAGCTATTAGGTGATGCAAATGGAATTCCATTATCTGTTCTAATTGCATTTGGTAAACCATATTCCTTAAATATCCTTTCAAAACCTGCAAATGCAAACTTCTCCTTAGTAGAATCTAACCCCTCTACTGCAAGCAAATAACGGGAATAATAATCTGTTATTGTTAAAGGATAACAATATTGCTTATTACCTAATAAAAACTCTCCTTTATAATCAGCGCACCAAAGACTATTTGCTTTATTAGGATTCGAAAGATATGTGCCTGCTGCCTTGTATTTCTTTCTCTTCTTACGTTTTACTAAACCATGCCTATCTAATATTGCATGCACCGTACTAATTGCAGGATAATGATGCATATCTGGAAATTGCCTCATTAGCTTCTCTCTGATCTTCGGAGCTCCCCAACTAGAATATTCATGCTTTATACCAAGAATTGCTCTTTCTACCTGATAAGGTAATTGATTTGCATGACGATAAGGGCGACGGGATCTATCTGATAAACCTTCTAAGCCACATGCTTTATAACGATTATATATCTTATATCC
>Ga0066825_10000427_pt1 | contig 13651 bp, 16 predicted proteins | sample ETNtaG_6_FD_65608 | JGI IMG/M metagenome (GOLD analysis project Ga0066825, IMG submission 65608) | Marine microbial and viral communities from oxygen minimum zone, Eastern Pacific Ocean - ETNP201306SV45 | ecosystem: Environmental > Aquatic > Marine > Oceanic | place: Pacific Ocean: Eastern...
CTACCTAGCCAGATTTAACAGAAAAACCAAGCGTTACAGCAAAGCTATAGATATGATAGAAAATTCCTTGTTAATGCTATTTCATAGCAGGGGCGAGCTGTTAACAACTAATGTTTAGCAATACCCTATATTTGTTTAAGAGCATCTACTAAACTTTCTACTAGATCATCCATCATTTGGTCTGTATGCAAAGGGCTGATCGTGATCCTTAACCTATCCTTTCCTCTTGGTACTGTTGGGTAATTAATGGGCTGAATATATATTTGTTTCTTTTCCAATAAATAATCTGAGATCTCCTTACATCTTTTTGAATCATTAATCATTACTGGTATGATATGGCTTTTAGTTTCTAAAATCGGTATATTCTTATCTTTTAGTTTTTGCTTTAATTTGCTTACATTATAAAAAAACTTCTGCCTTAAAGTAACATTAAATTGAACAAATTTTACACTTGAAAGTGCAGATGATGCTATGATAGGAGGAATTGCCGTAGTAAAAATAAAACCTGGTGCATATGACCTAATTGCATCAATAATATTTTTAGATGACACAATATACCCACCTATCACTCCGAACGCTTTGGCAAATGTGCCTTGTAATATATCAACTTCCTCTTCCAAATTATATTGAGAAATTATTCCTGCTCCCCTGTCCCCATATAGTCCTACTGCATGCACCTCATCAATATATGTCATAGCATTATATTTTTTAGCTAAGTTAATAATCTCTTTTACAGGAGCAATGGATCCGTTCATAGAATAAACTGATTCAAAAATAATCAGTTTATTTTTTTCTATTGGTATGGATTTTAGATGTTTTTCTAAATCAGAAATATCATTATGTTTAAATATTATTTTTTCTGTTTGAGCATGTTTTATGCCTTCAATAATTGAAGCGTGGTTACAACTATCAGACAATATTACACATTCTCTTAATACTTTTACAATTGTAGAAATAGAAGTTTGATTTGCTACATAACCTGAAGAAAAGGCGAGGCCAGACTCTTGTTTATGAAATTGTGCTATATATTTTTCTAAAGTAACCAGAGGATGATTATTACCTGAAATATTTCTCGTACCCCCTGCTCCTACTCCATATTTATCAACGCTATTATGCACCTCATTGATTAACTCCTGGCTTTGCCCCATACCAAGATAATCATTACTACACCAGATAGTGACATCCTGGTTTGTTTTAAAATTTTTAGATATCGGATATGTATTAGGGTTACGAGCAATTTCGACAAACTCTCTATATTTATTTTCTTGCTTTAAGGATATAATAGATTGCTCAAAGGCCTTATTATAATTCATATTTTAATAATAATCTTATTTATACTAAATCCCATCTTAAAAGCGGTTTTAAAATGGGAGCGCTCAATTACCGCGCATGCTACGTTCTACGGTAAATATAGCACATCATATTTACTAATACCAATTCAAAATTTATAGTATTAAAGATGGGAATTGGTATTAGATCTTGTTATACGTAATGTTTTCAATTTTAATTCCTTATAGAAGGTAAATATTGTAGCATATAATATCAGTGCACATAATTGATGTAAAACAGCTACATTAATATTTACCACTGTTAGAATGGTGATTACTCCGAGTAGAAATTGTAATAATACTAAAGACGAAAAATATAAAGTCATAGACTTAATTATTCTCTCATAATTTCCAGAAAACACTTTTATAAATAGCATGATATTGAGCCCTATAATAAAAAAGGCTATTGTGCGATGTATAAATTGTACGGTAGCTGGATTATAAAATAGCGCCTGAAAAGCATTCACATTTAATAATTCTTCTGGATATATTTTATCTGCCATTAGAGGAAAATTATTATAGATTAGCCCTCCATCTAGCCCAGCTACAAAAGCGCCATATATGATTTGTATAGTTAAAACAATTAACATTATTTCAACTAATTTATAAATAATATTATATTTTTTATGACGCGGCCTGTTACCTAAATAGTTAGGGAATATATTATTTAATGTATGGTGAGTGATTATAGAAAATAATATAAATGCAACCAGCAAATGTATTGCTAAACGAAAATGACTCACCGTTATATTTCCTTGTAAACCACTCGCAACCATAAACCAGCCAAGTGCACCTTGAAATATTATTAATATCATTACAGAGAAAACAAATTTTTTGTTACAATTTTTCTTATATTTAAGAAAAAACAGTGCAGGTAAGATAACTACTATGCCAGTAATTCTGCCTATTAATCTGTGCAAATACTCCAACCAAAATATTTGTTTGAACCCTTCTAAATCCATAGCAAAATTCACTACTATAAATTGAGGTATTTTTTTATATTTGTTAAATAATGTATGCCACTGTTCTTCATTAAATGGCGGGAAAATTCCTTCTATTAAGTCCCATTCAGTAATTGATAAACCTGAATTGGTAAGTCTAGTATACCCTCCTAATACTACCATAGCAATTATTAGGCAAATACAGCTTATTAACCATGATTTATAAAACCCGTTATATTCCTTTACAAGAATCATATTACAAAAAACTCTAGAATTACTGTAAAATACAAATATACTAAACTATGTTCTAAAAGACAATTTTATAGCTATACTCTCTAAATAATAACCATAACTAACACTTCTCAGAAAATGTCTAGTCCTAATATTAATATATACCGTAAATGGCTTTTATTGGCAATATTATCGTTACTATTAGCAGGTTTGCTAACATTCATAATAGTCTTTTCTAGAACTCCTATTATAAAAGAAGTGTTTTTCTTCAAAGATTTCTTTGCTAGAGCGCTGATTTCACATGTTAATTTATCACAATTATTTTGGACTTTTACCATGGGACTGGTAATCACTATAATGTGCTTAAAAAAATATCTATTTTATTTTCAAACATTTTTTTATATAGCCTTTTTTTCAATTCTTCTGGTATTTGTATCTCCTTTTTTAGGCTCAGGCGCTGCGATATTAAATAACTATATACCGATTATAAATAACCTCCCCTTTGTTGCAGCAATTTCCTTATTTATGACCATAATTTTTTTATGTTCATGTTATTACATTATTTTCTGCAAATCGTTTTTTTCAAATGATAATATAAAATCCTTATTATACACATATCACCTTATTGTTGTTATCGCCTTTATTAACTATCTTGGGAGCATTAGGCTAGTATCAAATTTGAATATCAGCATTGAGTATTATGAAATAATGTTTTGGTCATTTGGACATATTATCCAATTTGCTTATGTGGTTTTAATGGTAATGGCATGGTTAATAATTTTGAAATCTACCAACTGCCGTATGATTTTTTCTAATAATTTCTTACAGGTGATATCGTTTTTCTATATTACCATTGCTACTATATCATTAGTCGCCTATGGAAGCTCTAAGTCTTCTATATACCAATTTAAAGAGTTTTTTACTAAACATATGATATATGGATGCAGCTTTTTGGCTATTATTGTAGGAATAGGACTGATTTATAGTTTTTTTGATAAAAACCTTTATAGCAAAAATCCAAAAAATAGGGTTTTGTTAAATAGCTTTATAGGATCCTTTTTATTATTTTTCTATGGAGGATTTTTAGGTCTTAAGATAGCTGGAAATAATACCATTATCCCAGCGCATTATCATGGCCAAGCAGTAGGAGTAACAATTGCCTTAGTAGGGCTAATATATTATTATCTACCCAAATTAGGTTACGGAGAAATAAAATCTAGGCTTGCCATATGGCAACCTGTTCTATATGCGTTTGGTCAATTTATTCATATTTCTGGACTAGCAATATCTGGAGGGTATGGAGCTCTTCGCAAGTCACCTGATTCAATTTATGGGTTTAATGCAAAATTTTGGATGGGAGTAATGGGATTTGGAGGGTTAATCACCTTAATATCAGGTATTATCTTTTTTATTATTTGTTATAAATCAATTAGATCAAAGACCTTAAATTAAGAAAATCACAACACCTGCCTTTGACTAAAAAATGTTTTAAACAATTTGATTTCGCAAACTAACCTAACTATATACAATGGGTAACTCTTAAAAAATTAAAGGTAAAGTAATTATGGTAAAAATTAAAATGTACAAAACTCCGGTGTGCCCTTATTGTGTAAGAGCTAAGGCGTTACTAGATCAAAAAGGAGTTTCTGAGAATATAGAAGAAATTGATATTACAACTGATCCAAATCTACTATCTGAAATGTTAGAAAAAACTGGAGGAAAAAGAACGGTACCACAAATATTCATTGGTGATAAATATATTGGTGGTTGCGACGACCTTTATCAATTAAATGATGATGGTGGCCTGGATCCATTATTAAATAATTAAATTTTACTACCCCTTAAGTTATGAAGGGATAATGTAGTATTTTTTATTCAAGAAAGACAAACTGAGGAATAATGGGTTGTTTTTTGGGGTTCTAAAGATATTTTCCGTTTTACAGAAGATCAAACATAAAATTGAGGGGTTAGTGTATATATTAGGAATAGAATCTAGTTGTGATGATACTGCTGTTGCAGTAATCAAAGATAACAAGGTTTTGAGCCATACTATATCTTCACAAATAGACCAACATCGCCCATTTGGTGGAGTGGTGCCGGAAATTGCCGCACGTAGCCATATATCCGTTATTGACAAATTAGTTGAACTATCTTTAGAAAAAGCCAGCTTATCTGCTACTGATATAGATCTAGTTGCCGCAACCGGAGGACCAGGACTGATAGGAGGAGTTATCACATCTGTAATGTTTGCTAAAGGTTTTTCGATCGCAAACGACATTCCATTTTGCGCCATTAATCATCTAGAAGCTCATTGTTTAGTAGCTAGAATGGATAACCCTGATATATCTTTTCCTTTTTTGTTATTTTTAGCCTCTGGAGGACACTGCCAGATTCTTATGTGTTTAGGAGTGGGAAAATATATCCAATTAGGGGCTACCAGAGATGATGCTATAGGAGAAGCTTTTGATAAAACAGCAAAAATATTAGGTTTACCCTACCCTGGTGGCCCAGAAATCGAAGAGATTGCTAAAAATGGCGATTCTCAGCGTTACAACCTTCCCAACGCTATGAATAAACAAGATAATTGTGACTTTTCATTATCAGGGCTAAAAACAGCAGTACGGTATTTGGTAGATTCCTTTGATAGCAAGCTTTCTAAAGATGATATTGCTAATGTTGCATCATCTTTTCAACTAGCAATATCTAATCAAATAGAAAGCCGTTTAAATAATGCTATTCAGAAATTTAAGAAAGAGTACAATACCAATAACCTGGTATTCGCAGGCGGAGTGGCGGCTAATTCTTTTCTAAGAGATAAAATATCAAAATTATGTAAGCAACATGATTTTGAATTAATAGTACCAAAAAAAGAATTATGTACTGATAATGGTATAATGGTAGCATGGGCAGGGTATGAAAATTATAAAATTAATAACCTAAGTGCTATTAATTTTAAGCCTAGATCAAAATGGTTGTTACATCAGATGTAATCTTTTTCTATGAATCTCTGGTTGATGTAATTAGATTAACTAACCACTTTTTTAGTTTCGATTGATGATTGTGTTATATTGAAGATCACAGATTTTATCTTTTTTTGACTTATTGAAGCTATCATTACATTCAGAATTTGTAACTTTGATATTACCAGAGTTTATATTTTCATTATCATATTTTCTATCTATCCCTTCAATTTCCATAATATTAAATACCCCTAAATAATCCTTAACCTCACAAGCAATTCCTTTCTTTACAACAAAACTAATTTGGAAATAACCATTATCTAATAAATTATATTGATCTATTAATATTCCCGCTCTTCTTATCTTAAGCATTGGAATATTATATCCTATATGTTGCACTGGAGCATTATTACATTGCATTCTATTTCCTCCAATAACATTTTTGTTATTAAGATTCATATCATTATTATTATTAAATTTAATTAACTCAGCTTGATATAAATGGTACCAGGCAAGTATTGATTCTCTACCATCAGTACTATTTAAAATTTTAGAATTTATTTTTTGATTATGATTACCGTTGCAGCCTTGGTTATAAATTGCGCTATTAATATGGTTTGTACAATTTTTATCGCCAAATAATTTGTACCCCCTATTTATATCACCTGGAATATCTTTATAGATATTATAAAAAACTTCAAAAATATTTTTGTAATTATTTAACTCAGACATAACATGTCTCATTTCATAATTAGATGTAATATTCCTGATATTTAGTGATGCTGATAATATTATAGCAATAATTACTATTACTATCGAAAGCTCTAATAACGAAAATGCCTTTCTCATCTAGAAGAAGATTTTGAATATGGCTTGGAATGTTTATTAGGTCTTTCAAAAAATCTTTTTCTCTTAATAGATAATAAGGTAATGGTTAAATGTAATATAAATCCTAATGCTATTACTGTGAATGCAAAATTTACATCTTTTAGAACCTGAAGAGCGTATAAAGAAGTATATAGAATAACTATTAAACTTACTAAGCCGAAAAACTGCCCTAATCTGTAACTCCAAATATATGCATTTAATGCCTTATTTTCCCAGCGATGTCTGTGATCTTGCTCGACATCTACCATATCAATAATTTTTTCAGATGAGCCAGGCGCTACTGCCTCATATTTTTCTAATAAAGATACTGGCGGTAAAATATATTGAGAGTTATGGTTATTTTTATAGTTATTTCTATATGTTTTTTTCTTATACATTTTTATTTTTTTGTGATTCTAAAGTTCGATATATATCACTAGAAACCCTTTTCCAATCACGGCTTAAAACATTCTGAACTGTGCCATACGGACTTTTTATGTGATATGGTAATACTAGAAAAAACGCATTACCGAAACCTTTGATAAAGCTTGCTATAATGATTTTGAATAAGCTCATATTATTTTTTTTTGGTTTCCAGCAACTGGTTTTGGATTATAGATATATAGTTTATTATATTCAATAATAATAAAATATCTTGTCCCATATATTTGTTACAAACATTGTTAGTGATAGGAATTGGTAGATAATGTCATCACTGTAATAACGTTCAGCCTATTCTTACCTGCTTATTCCTCCGCCTTTTTTCGCCTTAATACTTGTATCAGATATACTATCTGCCCAGCGTCCTTTCTTTTCACTTTCTCCTATGTCATTTATTGCATCTGCTAGCTGTTGCATATGTTCTTTCTCTATTTTTGCTGATTTTTCTAGGGATATGTCTGACTGATTTACAATACCATCTTTATTCACATCCTGCATAGAAACATCCTGCAAATTTTTAGATTCCTTACGGATTTGCGAGCGCAAAGATGCATTTCTTATTATCGCATTACTGATCGAACTTAAAATTGACCTTCGTTTTTTTACTTCAGACTCACTAAGTGATGACTCTGTTAACGCTTCATTACCTAGAGAAGGAGCGCGATCATTATTTATTTCTGATGAGAACTTTTTCTTCTTTTTACGCTTGATTGAATTCTTTATTTTTTTTAGAAGCCTTTTTAGTGGAGACCCTACATCTAAATCCTCTATTTCCTCTGATAAATCACTCATTTCCATATGATTCATCTCATCAAATGATGCCTCTTCTACATTAGAAAAATTATTATCTTGTTGATCTTGCGATTCAATTGACTGCTTGGTTTTTTCTTGAAGATTAGATTCATCTTCAAAAATATTTCCCTTATAATCATCCTTCTTAAGCGGAGAATTGGACTGATATTCTTTTTTTTGATTCTTACTCTTAAAAGACATATTTTACTTTAATTATATATAATCTTGCCAGTGATGACAAGCTATAGCATGAATTAAAATAGTAATTCCTATATATTTTTAATATAATCAGAGATTTTTTCAATCTCATATTTAAGAGTGAGATCTAAAAGCTGTATGTCTTTTATTTTATTATATGAGTATAAAACGGTAGCGTGATCTCTATTTGAGAAAAATTTACCAATCTCACTAAGACTTAACGAGCTATTTTCCTTTATTAGGAATATTGCTATATTCCTAGCGAGAACTAACTCTTTCTTTCTGCTTTTAGATTTCAAATCTGAAACCGAAATTCTAAAATATTTTGCAATATTTTTTATAACCATTTCGGGGTTTAAGGCTTGGGATTTCTGCTTTATGATGAAATCATCTATGATAGGAATGATATTTTCAATATTAATTTCTTTTGCGAAAATATTTTGGTAAATCATCAATTTGTTAATTGCCCCTTCTATTTCTCTAATACTAGAAAAATTCTGCTGAGATAAGAAATCTATTATTTCATATGTTAAATTATAACTATTTAAATCACATTTTTGTTTAATAATTTTCTCTTTTAATGACTTCCCTGGATTACTGATAGTAGTTACGATCCCAGCAGACATTAAAGAGGTGATTTTTTGATTAAAATTATCTAACGAGCCTAATTTTCGGTCTCCTACCATCAATATTTTTTTATTTCTGGAAACCATATATTCTATAATGTTTAATACTTCTTGCTGAGTGGATTTTTTTCCTTGCAGAAAATGCACATCATCTAATAACAGAAAATCTAATCCTTGGAACCTCCCCTTGAATCCTAGCAAGTCAGAATTACGAATGTATCTTGAATAATTATATGTAAATCTTTCAGAAGTAAGGAATAGAAAGTTTTGCTTTGTTTTTTCTAGCTCATGGGCTAGCGCTGATAGCAAATGGCTCTTTCCTAGGCCTACATTTGAATATATGTAACTGGTATTAAGATTACCCATGACATTAACATTTGAGGAAAGAAAACTTCTAGTAGCTGTATATGAAAGGCGGTTTTCATCTCCTACTATAAAATTTTCAAATGTATATCTAGAATCAAGATTTGCATTAAAGTTATCCTCATTATCATTAGAATTTGATTCCAAAATTATTTTACTTTCTCCATTGCTAGTTGTGTTGGATTCTACCTGTTCTGGAGCTATCTTCCTTACTACAATGTCAACATCAATTAAATTAGGCTTATAGTTCTTGATAGAATTAACCAGCTCATCTTTATAATTAATTGATATCCATTCTTTTATGAAGCGCGACCTAACACTGAAACAAATTGAATGATTTGTTTCTTCAACCAAATTAATATTTTTAAACCAACTATCAAAAGTAGCCTGACCAAATCTATTGACAAGATCTTGAAGAAAACCTTCCCAACAATCAGATAAATTAAATTGTTTTGTTTTTAATTCTAATTCAGGCACAAGAGGCACTAATAATATTTAAGTAAATTAATTTCTTTTTTTTGGTTTCTGCTAATATATTATTGCTCAAGGGCGATCTATCAGATTTTACCAAATGAGATTATTTTTTAAATTATAAACATCACATATCTCGGTATAGCATTAAATCTTAGAATAGATAAAAACTATAATTATAGTATGAACCCTATGGCAAATAAGGCTTATGCCAAAAAAACATTTAGCTATCAAACTCGTTATAATTATGCGTTATAATTTTCATAACCAGCTGGACATAATATTTATTTTTTTTCTCAATTAGTAAACAGCAATATTTAGTTTTTTTGCAAATAATTTTATTGACATTTTGAAAGCTAGAGATTCGCTTGAATCAAAAAAACATCTTTAAAAAAAAGATTTTATTTTACTAGTAAAGCGAGAGTTTGCCTGGCCTAAGAAGATCGCAACAATAACTCTTTTATTACATTTGAGGAATATTCATCCCAAATATCATCGATTTTTTTACGACAAAAATGAGTTTTAAAATTTCTTACTACATTTTGTGTCTTTTTGCCATAAATTCCATCTATAGAAACATCGTATCCAAATTCATCAAGAGATTTTTGCAAAGATATTACCTCTTCTCCTTCATCACCTTTTTTGGCAATTAAATTATTGTTTTTGATATCTCTATTAAGATATATTCCTATATTATTTTTATTTAATACTTCCCATTTAAAATATTTTCCAGGATCTTGCTTTCTTTGGGGAGCAATATCGGAATGTCCTAAAATCAGTTCATCTTTTATAGATGGGTAGAGTTCTTTCAATTTTTTTATCTGCTCTATTAAAGATGCATATTGCATCTCTGTAAATTTTTCCTTCCCGTTATTTTCTAACTCTATCCCTATGGAATTGTTATTTAAGTTATTATTCCCTTTCCAATAACTAACTCCTGCATGCCACGCTCTTTTGTCTGGTGCTACAAATTGTGTAATAGCGCCCATTTTATCTATCAGATAATGGCTGCTTACTTCTTTAGCTTGGTCCTGAAAAATCTTAATTGTCTTTTGTTTATCTACTTCCGTAAAATGAATAATAATCGTATTTATAACTGTATCCTTGGGCCTATTATTAAAATTTGGAGAAAGTATTTGTTCCATAAATAAAATTTTTATGTATAGTTGCCTAGTGTCTCTGTTAACAGAGGGTAAATAATTTCATAATTAACGCGACCAACATAGGTATATTTTGGATAAAGAAAAAATTTACGAAGGTAAAGCTAAAATTCTATATAACGCTAATAGTCCTGATCAGATTATTCAATATTTTAAAGATGATGCTACTGCGTTTAACAATGTAAAAAAGGATAATATTACTGGCAAAGGTATTTTGAATAATTTCATTTCAGAATATTTAATGAATATTTTGGTCAAAAATAATATTAACACACACTTTATTGAAAGACTTGATGCAAGAAGACAGTTAGTAAAAAGGCTATCAATTATCCCCCTAGAGGTAATAGTCAGAAACCATGCAGCAGGAAGTATTTGCAAAAGGCTAGCTCTTACCGAAGGGCAAGATTTTAAACATCCAATTATTGAATTTTGCTATAAGGAAGACAAATTAAATGATCCAATTATAAATGATGACCATATTACTGCGTTAGGAATCTTAAATAGCAAAGAAATTGAATTTATAAAACAAGAAACCCTTAAAATTAATCTAATATTAATCGATGAGTTTAAAAAAATTAATATTCGTCTTATAGATTTCAAGATTGAATTTGGAAAGGATCAAGAAGGAAATATTTTCTTGGCAGATGAAATTAGCCCTGATTCTTGTAGATTATGGGATCTTGATACTAATGAAAAGATGGATAAAGACCGTTTTAGACTTGACCTAGGTTCTTTGGTTGAATATTATTCTGAGATTGCCAACAGATTTTCAATTACACTACCTAATTTCTAAAATGTTTCGTTATTTCCTGGTTACATTACTCTTGGTTTCATATACAAACAATAGCTATGCATATATAGATGATAACAGACAAATCATGGCAGGAATAAAAATAAACTCTAATGGGCCGCAATTATATTTAAATTATCAAGAAAAATCTTATTACGAAAAACTCAATAATTATCACTCAGGCAAAACAAATTTACCAAAAATCAATCTCTCATTCAATAGTGATCTATATAAGAATTTAAAGACAAATTCCCTTAGCTACAGAGGATACCAAAATGTTCAGGGTTATAAAAACAACAAAAGAAAAAATGACAAAAGATTTGCTATAACGGTAATATCTATTGGTTTATTTACTGTTGCAGCAGGAGCGCTTACTATAGGGGCTATTGTTGATGCTATAGATGATTAGGTATTGCTAACCATATTGATAGATATGTAATAAAGTTGACGTATCATATAATATCATCTAAAGCTGTTTGTTAATTTAATTTTATCAATATAATTTTATGAAAGCACGTATTCATGTTACTCTTAAACCTGGAGTCTTAGACCCCCAAGGAACTGCTATAAAAAAATCTTTAGATAATCTTGGTATAGACTCTGTATCTTCGGTTACGCAAGGAAAATATTTTGAAATCACCCTTAATGAAAACGATAAGCAAAAAGCAGAACAAACTGTAGAAGAAAGTTGTAAATCATTGTTAGCAAACACAGTAATAGAAAATTACAGCTTTGAAATAATAGAAGCATAGAAACCAATTAAGCTAAATAAAGATAGATAGATGAAGACTGCAGCAGTAATTACATTTCCAGGTTCAAATTGTGATAGAGATATGTTTGTGGCGTTAGATAAAATATTCAACAAAACATATCGTTTGTGGCATAAAGGCACTAAAATTCCAGACGATGTAGATTTTATAGCTATTCCTGGAGGCTTCTCTTACGGTGATTATTTACGATCTGGAAGTATGGCTGCTAACTCTCCTATTATGTCGGAGGTCAAAAAATTTGCAGCCAATGGAGGTTATGTCTTGGGTGTATGTAACGGATTCCAAATTTTAACTGAAGCTGGATTACTACCTGGAGTGTTATTGCGTAACAAAGAACTAAAATTCATTTCTAAGCAGATTACCTTAGAAATTGCAAATAATAATTCACAATTTACAAAAGGATACAATAAAAAACATATAGAAATACCTATCGCGCATCATGATGGAAATTACTTCTGTGATGATGCAACCTTAGAATCATTAGAAGAAAATAATCAAATTGCATTTAAATACTTAGCCAATCCTAATGGCTCATGCAAAGATATAGCCGGAATACTAAATAAGAAAAAAAATGTCCTGGGAATGATGCCACACCCAGAAAGAGCAATTGATGAATTAGTTGGAGGACTAGATGGCCTTCCGTTATTTCAATCATTGTTAAAATAAAACGAATGATTTAGACTCTTATTGCAGCCAGCAACCATTTCTTGACTATATCTATTAATATCGTTCCCTAAATTTGTATAACAAATTTAAACTGCATAATATTATTATTGATTACAGATCAAATTTGGTATAGTAAATGCAATTCCATTTTTGGGGAATCGTCTAGTGGTAGGACTACGGACTTCTTATTCCGCCAACCTAGGTTTGACCGTTAGCAACGCTAATGGCGATAAGCTGAAAGCTTACCCGAAGGGATGAAATACACAAAAAGTGTATTTCAGTCAATCCTCGTTCCCTAAATTTGTATAACAAATTTAAATCACACAATATTATTATTGATTACAGAGCAAATTTGGTATAGTAAATACAGTTCCATTTTTGGGGAATCGTCTAGTGGTAGGACTACGGACTCTGACTCCGTCAACCGAGGTTCGAATCCTCGTTCCCCAGCCAATTAGAACAGGTCTATTCTTGAGACATAGTATCCATATTATACCGGAGACATGGTATACACATTTATGAGGCAAAAGTGTTATTAATACTTATTACAAAAATATAATGAGACAACTTATACATATAGGATTTTCATTCTTTATAACCTTCATGTTATTAATGGCAACTCATGCATATTACATCTATCACACTCAGACCTCTCTTTCTGGAATGTTTAATTTTACGATTTTTATAGCTGGGTTCCAAACCATAACAATTATGTTTTTCGGAACAATATTTGGTATTACCACTTCTATCTGGATGATACATTATGCTGATAAATCATTTAACATAAAAGATCTAATAAACCGCAGGCCTATTACTACCGCTTGCATTATTTCTCCTATTATAATCGGCGGACTTTATGATAAAATATCCGAAATCGAATCTTTTTGGGTTATTTTTATTTTATCTTATCAAAATGGATATTTTTGGGAGAATGTATCTACCTCAATTCGCACTGTCCACCATAGAAAAAATTCACCATGATAAATAAAATTTTATCTGTAAAATTTATATTCTTAATTATATTAGTTTCTATTATTTCATATTCTG
>Ga0066825_10000430_pt1 | contig 13626 bp, 13 predicted proteins | sample ETNtaG_6_FD_65608 | JGI IMG/M metagenome (GOLD analysis project Ga0066825, IMG submission 65608) | Marine microbial and viral communities from oxygen minimum zone, Eastern Pacific Ocean - ETNP201306SV45 | ecosystem: Environmental > Aquatic > Marine > Oceanic | place: Pacific Ocean: Eastern...
AGGAAAACAAGCGTTTGGCCATGAGATATGAAAAGTCAGATTTACTGTTTTTAGCATTTATTGCGCTAGCTGCTATAAAAATGAACCTTTGTTAACAGTGCCTAATCTGACACAAATGAATACACTTCACTATCAAATTAAAGAAAGTAAAAGCTCACCTGAGTTAAAAAAAATATCTATAAGTGACAGGACCTTATCATTTTTCATATCTACATTAATTACATCACTAACTGGTATTAGCACCTTATCGTTTGCCATTTTTAATTTAGTTAGTATTAGTGAGGTAATAGGATTTTCAATCATTGCAGCTGCAGGAGTATTATCTATTGCTTCAGTAGGTTCATTGGTTTACGACAATAAAAAACCAAAAAATAATGATGTTTCTACTCTGGAATCAGAGAGTGTTGTGGAAGATATCAAAGCGCAAAAAGAAGAATTAAGTACAGAGACAGAAAGCCATAAAGAGAGCTGGGTCATTAAAAATGCAAAAACATCTGAAAATGATATTTCTAGATAGGTGAAAGTCTAAAAAGCTTTTTAATAATCAAACATTATTTGATATTTGGGGTTAATAAGTCTTTTTCTATTAATCTTTCATCTTTTAAATACTCACTAGGAGCTGGTGGATTCATATGGCTAATTAATAGTGCTGAAATTTCAAATAATGCCTTATGAACAAAATATATAATTAGAGCGTATTTCGATAATAATTTGATATAATTGTTATCTAAAAATTTATAATTTATTTTCTCAAAATGGATAAATAATATCACCAATGTGCCTAAGAAAAATATCAATGTTACCAAATTGATAGTATAAAAATGAAAATGGGATTGTTGTACGAATATATGTAAAATTACAGTAGATACTCCCAAAGCATATAAGAAATATATATTACGCTTTTCCCTTACATAATAACCTAATATTGAAAATAAGATCGCTATAGTACCAAATTCAACATATGCCATTGAAGATGATGCTGTAAAACCTACGATAATGAATAGGATAATAAGGCTGAAATAACCTAAGAACTTAATGTATCTATTACAGAATCTTAATATAGTGATAGTGAATAATACATTAATAGTTTGAAATTCGGGAGTGATTATAAAATACACTAATTGAAGTAAAAAACCATAAGCTAAAATCTTATTATCAATTTTAATAGAATGTGAGTAACCAACCAAAAAAAAGAAAATAGGAGCTGCTACCCTTCCTACAACTCGGTACATTTCGGTGTGAGGAAAGAAATAAAAACCAATATGGTCTGAGAGCATAGTTAAAATTGCTAATGCTTTAAAAACATCATAGAAAAGAAAATGTGGTTTGTTTGCTATTGAATTCATTTCTTTATAATTTTTTATATAAAATCAGTTAATACCACCAGACTTACCTGGTTTTGTATCTTAAACACATCAACCTAGGTTAACAGTTTAGATAACAATAATTAACCATATCTCTCCAATATATAAGCTAATTAGGCCTTGTAACACATAATATAATTTTGATCTAAATTTTTAGTGGTAACCCAGTTATTATTTAAAATATTATATTTAAAACCACGAATATCATGTAAGATAAATTTGTTTTTTGTTTGTTTATGTCCGTCTTTATCATTAATTGATAAAAAATTATTAATTTCAGAAGGTTTAAGAAATTTTTTCCAATGATGAGTTCCCTTAGGAACCCAGTTTAAAATATACTCAGCTGAAAATTTTGCTAGTAAGAGAGATTTTATAGTTCTGCTTATCGTTGCAACATATAAAATACCATCTGGTTTTATAAAGTTAGAAACTCTGTCCAAAAAAGCCTTAGGGTTTGACACATGTTCAATTACTTCTAAACATAATACTACATCAAATTTTCGTGTCTCTTGTAATTGTTCAATTGTGGTATTGACATATTCAACTGTGCTTTTAGATTTTAGCTGGTGCGACTTAGCTACCATGATGTTTTTCTCGGTAGGGTCTATTGCTGTTACCTTTGCTCCTAATTTCGCTATAGCCTCAGCCACTAATCCTCCTCCGCAGCCGATATCTAGAATTGTAATTCCTTTAATAGAATTTTTTCCTGTTATCTGTAGAATTTGTTCAACTATATATTTGATTCTCACAGGGTTGAATTTATGCAGAATTTTAAATTTTCCAACTGGATTCCACCATTCATCAGCCATTTCTGAGAATTTTTTTATTTCATTAATATCAATAGAGTTATTAACTTCAGAAGCGCTCATATTTAAGTTATAATTTGGAATAAAAATTTGAATTGTAATAGACTAAAGGAGATTTGCTATTATCAGTAGAGGATTTAATAACATCGCATATGAATATATAGTGATCACCAGCTTCTATTACCTTGTTCTTCTTACACTCCAATAATGCATGTACGCCAGATAATATTGGTATGTTATGTCTAGAATTTTGATAATTTACCTTTGCAAATTTATCAATATTTTTGGTTGCAAAAACAGATGCAACTTCTGTCTGTTTATTAGATAAAATATTTACATTAAAATATGAGGTATTTAAAAAAGAAGAAATTGAAGCTGTTTTCTTATCTAAATTAAACAGAATTAAGGTCGGATCTAAAGAAAGCGAAGTGAATGAATTAACTGTTAAACCAAGAGGAGTATTGTTATAATATCCAGTTACTACAGTTACACCGGTGGCAAACTTATTAATGGTTTTCTTAAAATTCTCAAATTGCATATGGTAAATCTATGGACATAATTAAAATAATAATCTATTCTACATCGTTTTTAAAATCTTTCTAGCAATTTATTTGTTAGTAACAACTTAATTTGATTATTTACTTAATTTACTTCATATCAGATTTTAGATTAATCACATGGCTTTAATAGTACAAAAATTTGGCGGAACTTCACTTGCTAATACGGAAAGAATAAAAAATGTAGTAAAATTAGTAATTGCAGAAAAAAACAGAGGGAATGACGTAGTAGTTGTTGTTTCAGCAATGTCTGGTGTAACCTCTGAGCTTGTTGGATATACAAGGGAAATGTCTTCACTTCTTACCAATGAATCTCTTGCAGAATATGATTCTATAATATCTTCAGGGGAACAGGTAACTTCTGGATTGTTAGCCCTAGGTTTACAAGAGCAAGGGTTTAAATCACGTTCTTTTTTAAGTTGGCAAGCAGGAATAAAAACAGATGATTTTCATTCAAAATCACATATTGAAGGTATTAATAGTGAGATACTATTAAAACATGTGGGAAAAGGAGATGTTCCAATTATTGCAGGTTTCCAAGGAGTTAATTCTCACAATAGAATTTCTACAATGGGGAGAGGGGGGTCAGATACTTCTGCAGTTGCAGTTGCGGCTAGTTTAAAAGCTGATAGATGTGATATTTATACTGATGTTACAGGTGTTTTTACTGCCGATCCAAGAATCGTACCAGAAGCAAGGAAATTACAGAAGGTTGGATATCATGAGATAATTGAAATGGCTTCACTTGGGGCTAAAGTCTTGCAGATTAGATCAGTTGAAATGGCTATAAAATATAATGTGAAAGTACAAGTATTATCGAGTTTTGAGAATGAATCAGGAAGTTTATTAGTAAATGATGAGGAAATTATGGAAAGAAGAGTAATCACAGCTGTTACACATGATAGCCAAGAGGCAAGAGTAACGTTAGAAAGTGTAGAAAATACACCAGGAATTTCAGCAAAGATTTTTAAACCCTTCGCTGACCAGTCGATTAACATCGATATGATAATACAAAATATTAGTTCTGACAGCAAATATGCAAATGTTACTTTTACAATAAATGAAGGAGAGTTAGATAGAGCTATCAAGCTATTAGAAGAAGCAGGCGACAACAAGGAGTTTTTATATAAAAACATCGTTGCAACAAGAGATGTAGCTAAAATATCAGTAATTGGAGTAGGGATGAAGCAGCATCCTGGTATTGCCCAAAAAGTATTTAGTATATTAGCAGAAAAAAATATAAATATTATGGCAATTACCACTTCAGAAATAAAGATTAGTGTCTTAATCAATAAAGAATATACCGAGTTAGCTGTTAAACTATTACACAAAGCATTCGAATTAGATAAAAAACCTAAATTACAGTAATTCACAGGTAAAGTGAGGGGGCAGCGCCATCATCGGTCCGAAGGTGGTATTGTTGCATAAATACTATAAGCAGATGGAACGTAGCTCTATTGGCGAATGAGCGAAGCGAGTGCGGTAATCTCATGCAACCAGGGAGTAGACGGAAATGGAACATTGCCACACTAAAAGAGGGGGCCAAATTAGCTTCCCTCAGCAAACAAAAATTTAGTTATTTCCTTATTAAATTCTTCTAATTGTAAAAGCATATTATTTTTGTCATTTAAATGTTTTTCAATTATTTGACAATATGCAGAACCTATCACTATTAAATCTGCAGCTTTTTTTAATTCTGCAATTTGAGATCCAGATTTTATGCCAAACCCTACAGCAATTTTAAGAGAGGTTTGTTTTTTGACTTGTAATATGTTGTTTTTTACTTTTTCTAATTCAGGCTCTTTTGTCCCAGTTGTACCAAAAACTGACACATAATATAAAAATTCTGAACTGATTTTATTTATCTTCTTTAACCTATCTTTTGAAGTAAGAGGAGTTATTAAATTTATTAATGGTATCTTTTTTTGTTTTCTTAATACCGGATAGTTAATTATTTCTTCATAAGGAAGGTCTACTATAATTAGGCCAGAGACATTATTTGCATCTTCAAGAAACTGATTTATTCCATATTTATTTATAGGATTAAAATACCCCATCAATATTATTGGAATGTTAGGGTGTTTTTCAGTAATCTTCTTGGTTAATTCCAATATATCTTGTAAAGAAATATTATTGGATAAAGATCTATTAGAAGAGTTTTGTATGGTCTGTCCATCAGCTACAGGGTCTGAAAAAGGCATACCTAATTCTATAACATCGGTACCAGATTCTATGAGTTTATCAATAATATCGAATGAGGTATCTAGGTCCGGATCTCCAGCTACTACATAAGATACTAGAGCCGTTTTTTGCTGTTGTTTTAATTCTTCTAATTTTATAGATATTTTATTCATTTTAATATCTGTTAGTTGTTTAAAATATCCAATTGTTTCATAGCGGTGTTAATATCCTTATCTCCTCTACCACAAAGATTCATAATAATTACATCGTCTTTTTTATAATCTTTGGCATGCTTTATAATATATGCAATAGCGTGAGATGGTTCTAGAGCTGGAATAATACCCTCTAATTTGGAAAATAGTGCAAATGCATCTAATGCTTCTTTATCCGTAATAGGGTGGTATTGAGCTCTTCCAGATTCTTTTAAATATGCGTGTTCAGGACCAACTCCTGGATAATCTAAACCTGCTGATATAGAATATGTATCCTTAATTTGTCCATTCTCATCTTGTAAATAATATGATTTATTTCCATGTAAAATGCCAGCTTCTCCTTTTGCAAGGGAAGCTGCGTGCCTATCAGTATCCACGCCGTCTCCTCCAGCTTCAATAGCAATAAGGGATGTGTTTTTGTCATTAACAAAAGGGTGGAATAACCCTATTGCATTAGACCCTCCTCCAATACAGGCAATGACAGCTTTAGGAAGTTTCTTTTCAATAGTTAAAATTTGGCTTCTAGCCTCTCTTCCGATAATTGATTGAAAATATCTAACGATTTCAGGATATGGGTGAGGGCCTGCTGCTGTTCCAATTAAATAATACGTGTCTTCAATATTTGCTACCCAGTCTCTCATTGCTTCATTCATAGCGTTTTTCAAGGTTCCATTACCTGAATCAACTGGAATTACTTCAGCTCCTAATAATTTCATTCTAAAAACATTTGGCTCTTGCCTCTCAACGTCTTTAGCGCCCATGTAAATCACGCATTTCATGCCAAATAAAGCGCATACAGTTGCTGTAGCAACCCCGTGTTGACCAGCACCAGTTTCTGCAATTATACGCTTTCTACCCATATGTTTTGCAATGAGAGCCTGACCTATACAATTGTTAATTTTATGAGATCCGGTATGATTTAATTCATCTCTTTTTAAATATATTTTTGCTCCTCCGAGATGTTGTGTAAAATTTTTGGCAAAATACAAAGGAGAAGGCCTACCTATATAATGTTTTTTGTAATAAGTTAGTTCTTTTAAAAATTGTTTATTCTTTTTTAATTTTCTGAAGGTTTTGTCAATTTCTAAAATTATAGGCATTAATGTTTCTGGTATATATCTTCCACCAAAATCTCCAAAATATCCTTTTTTATTTGGCAAATTCCTTTTTCTCATAACTAGCTTTGAATTTTTTTGTTAGCTGTTACACCTTTAGGTTCAAGGGGTAACATGATTTCTATTGTAATCATTTATAAAATTTAATAGCTTATCTATTTTTTCTATATCTTTTACTCCTTTTCTAGCTTCAATACCAGAAGAAATATCAAATAATCTAGTTTGTAATGACTTTATAGCAAGTAAAATATTGTTTAAATTAATACCACCAGATAGGAACCATGATTTATCCGTATTCAATTGATCCAATATTTTCCAATCAAAACTCAGACCGCTACCGCCATATTCTTTGGTATATGTATCAAATAAGAAGTAGTCAATAGCGCTATCATCGTAATTAGCTAATAACTCAATATCTCTTCTATCCTTTATCCGAATAGCTTTTATTATTTTTACATTAAATTCTTTTTTTACTTCCTTGATATATTCTAGATTTTCATTCCCGTGCAGTTGAAGGTAATCTGGTTCTAAATTAGATATTATTTTTTCTATGGATTGGAGGTTGGAATTAACGGTTACTGAAACTTTTGGTATTTTGCCACCGATTATTTGTTTAAATTCCTTAGCTTGTGCATAAGATATGTTTCTGGGGGATTTATTAAAAAAAACAAATCCAAGAAAATCGGGGTTATATTCTTTGTTGCAACAATGATCTATGATATTACTATCATTCATGCCACATAATTTAACTTTTATCATTGGTGATCAAAGGCGTATCATTAACATCATCTTTTTCTAGTTGTTTTTCTAGAAAACTAATCTTTTTTCTTAAAGTTCGTAAAGAAAGCTTAAGGTGTATAGATTTAGTGCCATAAAATAAATAACTCACTATATACCCCATTAGAAAAAAGATAAAAACGATATAATATAATTTTGTATCAAACTCTAAGCTAGAAGGAAAGATAACCAGCTGAACTTCGGCAGAATTATTAAATCCAAAAAAAAGACACAATATTAACAATAACACATATACAGAAAATTTTAACATATCTTAGATTTTATCTCTTCTATTAAACTTAACATATTATCTTGTTTTATATTATCAACATTATTTAACTGATTCCTAAACCAAGTAATCTGTCTTTTTGCATAATTTCTAGTATGTTGTTTTGCCTTATCGATAGCTTGTGCTTTTGTTATGTTTCCTTTGATGTAATCAAAAAACTCTTTAAAACCGATCGCTTTAGCTATCGGTGATGCAGTGCTATGATTATTGCGTACTAATTTTTCAACCTCTTCTATTGCACCTTTGCCAACCATTATATCAAATCTCTTATCACAGTTTTTATATAGCAACTCTCTATCGGGCAAAAAAGAGAAAACCTTTATTTGCTCTCTGTTATAGAAGGCTTTATTAGGAAAATTCCTATATTGAGTAGGTGTTATAGAAAAGGCTTGATATAAATTGTAGGCCCTTATGATTCTATGTGTGTCGTTATTTTTTATATATTCAGAACTATTTTTATCTATATCTATTAACTCCTGATATAGATATTGTTCACCAACGCTAGATATAAGTTTATTAGTTTCGGATTTTATTTTCTCTGGGATATCTGGGACCTGTCTTATACCATTTACTAAGGAGGATATATACATCCCGCTTCCTCCCACTAATATAGGGGTTTGTTTTTGGTTGATAGCGTTATCAATTTCCCTTTTTACATCATCTAACCAATTAGCTACTGAGTATTTCTTGTCTGGACTCAAGAACCCATATAATTTATGAGGGATTAGATCTTGCTCTTCCTTTGTAGGCTGGCTAGTTAAAATAGGGATATCTTTATATATTTGGATAGCGTCGGCATTGATTATTACTCCACTTGGAAATTCTTTGCACAATTTAAAAGCAATTTCGGATTTTCCTGATGCAGTAGGGCCACATATAATAATGATTTGATCTGAATACGCCATCAGCAATATAGGTTGATTTTATTTAGATTCCTATTTATATAACTAAAAAAAGATTAAAATACACAGGAGATATTAATTTATGCACTGATTAATAACTTCTTGAATTCTTTTTTTTTTACAATAGAATGCCGCCATCAATTTATCGGAGCATAGCGCAGCCTGGTAGCGCATCTGGTTTGGGACCAGAGGGTCGGGAGTTCAAATCTCTCTGCTCCGACCATTTTTACCTGGATCCGTTCTGGATACATAGGTAACACTTTAATTACTAAAGAACTGATTTTATGGAAAATAAAATTAGGAAAAATCTTTTGAAATTAAACTTTATACATATACTATCAAAAGTCAGTATAAATTTAACCCAGTAGTTAATTAATCAATATGAAAAAAATTCTTTTTAGTTTTTGCTTATTACACAGTTTTAATGCTGTAGCAAGCCAGCCTACCGAAGTTTATATAGGAGGGCAGTTTAATTTTAACTCCGCCATGGTTGGACAGAATTCAGAATATACACAAACTACTCTTCCACATGGAAGCTCAAATAAAAATTCATTAGATAAAGACAATTACCTAGCTCAGGAGGCTTATATTGATATAGTTGCAATAGGAAAGACCGATAACGCAACGTTATATGGTGGTAGAGCTGTAATGCAACTAGATTCACAAAGGCAGCACACTGCTGCATATGATTCAAGCAGGAATCTAACTTACACTGATTCAAGTAAGTCTGTTTATACAAGGAGAGCTTATATGTTCTTAGAAAAAAAATCTACAGGGAGGCTAGAATTTGGTGATGTAGAAGGGGCATCTAAGAAATTAAAATTTGATGCATCATACCGTTTTGGTGGTACAGGAGGGATTGCAGGTAATTGGTGGAAATATGTGAATATTCCAGATTTTGGATTGATGTATGATAGTTCAGTTGCAGATGGTGACGATAATTGTAGTACAGCATATTCTGCCAATGATATCAGATATTGTGGTGTAGGAGGTAAGGGTAATATGAGTTTTATTATTCGCCCAGATTTACCAATGTCTCATGGATACTCAATTACCAATGGAGCTGATAAATTTGATGATACAAGAACTATCGGTAGAGTATCATATTTTAGTCCAAGAGTATCAGGGGTTCAATTTGGAGTTTCTTACGCATCTGATTCTGGAGATAGAGGGGCATCATACTATGGAGAAGGGCTTACTGCAGCAGTGAGCAATGATGTTAGAGATGTAATTGATTGGGGTATTAATTATGTTGAACAATTTAATGATTTTGGAATTGGAGTTAGTTTAACAGGTGAAAGGGGTTTTTCCGAAAATACAGATCAAGTTAATGAAACTGAATTTTTACAGACTGATCTAAGTGCATATGCAGCTGGAATATATTTGTTTTTAGGTAACCTATCAATCAGTGGATCTTATGGAACGTGGAATGATAGTCTTATGATGGTTAGAGCGGATTTAGATAGTACTAGTGATGATTATAGAGAAGATGAAGCTAATTATTTTACTGCTGGTATAGCATATCAATTTGGTCCATATAAATTTGGTGTATCTCATATGACAAGTTCATATAGAGAACAAGATTTCATACTTACTTCTGCAGCATTTGATTATTATGTTGGTAAGAATATGTCTTTATATGCTGAGGTAAATAATTATGAATTCGATGCTAGAGATCATGCTGATACTGTAACTGCTGGAACAACGGCCAATAATTCGGGTGAAGTAATTCTTTTAGGAGCAAGATTACGATTTGGAGAGTTTGATTCAGTTAGCCAAATAGTTCTAGATACTTCACAAGATAGCTATTAGGAGCCACCATTATATATATATTATGAGTAAAGATAAACTTTCTAATTACCCATTTAGAGATAGGGAGTCTAAGTACCAAAAACAATGGTATGAAACTAAGCAGTTTGCATTTGATAACAACTCTGATAAGCCCAAATATTACGTGCTTGAGATGTTTCCTTACCCTTCTGGTAATATCCATATGGGACATTTGCGTAACTATACTATAGGTGATGTGGTTGCCAGATATAAAAGGGCAACAGGATATAATGTTCTACATCCTATGGGATGGGATTCTTTCGGTCTTCCGGCAGAGAATGCAGCAATAGAAAAAAATATTCATCCCGGTATATGGACTAAGCAAAATATAGAAAATATGAAGATCCAGCTTAAATCTATCGGATTATCGTATGACTGGGATAAAGAAATTGCTACTTGTGATCCAGAATATTTTAAGCATGAGCAGGAATTCTTTCTAAAGTTTTATGAACAAGGAATAGCCTATAGAAAAGAAACTTACGTAAATTGGGATCCTGTTGATAATACTGTATTAGCAAATGAACAAGTCATAGATGGTAAAGGCTGGAGAAGTGGTGCAGATATTGAAAGAAAAAAGTTACAAGGATGGTTTCTAAAAGTATCTAAATATGCAGAAGAGTTACTAGATGATTTACAGAGGCTATCAGGCTGGCCAAAATCTGTGTTATCTATGCAAAAGAAGTGGTTAGGTAAATCAGAAGGAAGCTTGATTGAGTTTTCCATTAGTAAAACAAATGAAAAATTAGAAATTTATACTACTAGACCAGACACATTATTTGGTGCATCATTTTGCGCATTAGCTCCAGAGCATCCAATGTCTCTAAGGTTAGCAGCACAAAATAAAAAATTAGATAATTTTATTCGAGAATGTAAGAAAACCTGTACTTCCCAGGAAGCAATAGATAAAGCAGAAAAAATAGGTTTTGATACAGGGCTAAAAGTAAGACATCCTTTTATAGAAGGGCATGAGTTGCCATTATTTGTAGCAAATTTTGTATTAATGGATTACGGAACCGGTGCAGTGTTTGCTTGCCCGGCTCATGACCAGAGAGATTTTGATTTTGCTACAAAATATAATTTACCTATCATCCCAGTAGTCAAATCTGATTCTAATAATTCAGATACCCCATTAAAGGAAGCGTATACAGGAGATGGAACCCTAATTAATTCGGATTTCTTAGACGGTTTAGATGTAGATACAGCCAAAAAAGAAGCAATAAAAAAACTTTCCGAATTAAAAATGGGGAAGGCGCAAATTAACTATAAATTAAGAGATTGGGGGGTCTCTAGGCAGAGATATTGGGGATGTCCAATACCTATAATTTATTGTGATAATTGCGGAGTAGTTCCCGTACCCAAAGAGGATTTACCCGTTACTTTACCAGAAGATGTTGATTTGTTATCTCCGGGAAATCCGCTAGAGAATCATCCAACATGGAAGCATTGCGCTTGTCCTAAATGCGGCAAAGATGCTCAAAGAGAAACTGACACTTTTGATACTTTCTTTGAATCTTCTTGGTATTTCCTTAGATTTTGTGATAGCGGGAATGATAACATAGGTTTTTCTAAGGAAAAAGCTGATAGGATGCTTCAAGTAGACCAGTATATTGGTGGTATTGAGCATGCGGTCTTACATTTATTATATGCTAGATTTTTTACAAAGGCGCTAAGAGATTGTGGTTACCAATCACATGCCGAACCATTTAAAAGCTTATTAACTCAAGGCATGGTTACCAATATTTCTTTTAAAGATAGTAAAGGAGATTGGGTTGATGTTAATAATGTTATTGAAAAAGATGGTAAATATACTGACCTTACCACAGGAGCCGAGGTTTTTAAGGCGAGGATAGAAAAAATGTCTAAATCTAAAAAAAATGGTGTTAGTCCAGTAGATATAATTTCTGGTTATGGGGCAGATACAGCAAGATTATTTATGTTATCTGATAGCCCTCCTGAGAAGGATCTTGAATGGTCAGATAAGGGGTTAGAAGGGGCATGGAGATATATTAATAAAATATGGAGATTTATAGAGGATTTTAAGAGTAACAATAGTTCAAATGACTCTATAGATAATTATGACTATAACAATAGTAAATCAAAGAGTTTATTATCAAATATTAATATATCTATTACTAATGTTGAAAATGATATAGAGAAATTTCATTTTAATCGGGTTGTGGCAAGAATAAGAGAGTTCAGTAATGAAATTTTGTCATATAAAATTGAAAATAAAGCAGATATAGCTCTTATCTACCATGCTCTAAAAGTTTATATACAATTGATTAACCCTTTAACTCCTCACTTTGCTTTAGCATTGTGGGAAAGGTTAAATTTTAGTTCTGCTTTGGACAATAATAAGTGGCCTATAGTTAATAAAAAATACGAGGCTACCAATGTGAAGACCGTGGCGGTTCAAATAAATGGTAAGTTACGTGCTACGTTTGATATTAGAGAAGGTTGTTCAAAAGAAGAGCAAGAAGATCTGGCTTTTGAATTAGATGAAGTTAAAAAACGTATTGCAAATAAATCTGTAAGAAAGGTAATTGTAGTTCCAGGAAAAATAGTAAATATAGTAGTAGGCTAATAGTTATTATGAAGTCAGGAGTTTTTATTTTTTATAGATTGTCAAATAATGCCTGGTTATTTTTAGTTTGTTCCTTAATATTATTACAATCTTGTGGGTTCAAACCTTTGTATCAAGAGGAAGATAGAGGGTCTATTAATGAGATATTTAATGAGATTCGAATTATTAACAAGGAAAATAATTCTGATAATAGGGATGCAGAGAATATTATTGAAACAGAATATACACTAGCAAAAAAATTAATTTTTCAAACTTTGACTTTAGAACTGGGATTAAATCAGGATAAATCAGCAACTACTAAATACGTATTAGAAATTAAAGATATAAAAGAGTCGGAATATCCCCTTGATCTAGACCGAGATGGTGAAGCATCAGAATATAACTATACTGTTAGCTTAACTGCAACTTTAAAAAAAGATGAGGTTAATAACCCATCCATTAATTTTGATGGAAGTAAGAGCAAAAAAAAACAAACAACATTAATAAAGGGTAAGGATAATATTGAAGGTATAAACACAGACAAGTCTAGCGATGTTAACCGACTAACAAAAGACAAAATATTTAGTAAATCATATTCTTCATCAATAAATTTTAATGTATCGGATAATTATTATGCCAGCCAGGTAAGCAAAAGAGATTATCGAGAGATATTAGCCAAAAATATAGCAATAGAGCTCAAAAATTACCTGCTAGTTAATTTTATTCATCAGATTACCAATTAAAGGTGATATCATAGAAGAGTACAGCGTTTATTGCCTTTGCATCATTGCTGAAATAACAGAGAATTTATACCAAGACTAACTACTAATACCAATTCAAATTTTATAGTATTAAAGAATTAATCTTAGTATTAGTTACTTAAAAATCCTACAATAAAATCACTATAAAATATGATAATAAGGGATCGTCCAAAAAAGTGTGTCTATTTGCATAGATTGACATAGGTATTACCATAAGTTGTTGAAACATTAATAACTTAAAAAGGTACTACCTATGCATAATTTAGATA
>Ga0066825_10000431_pt1 | contig 13585 bp, 11 predicted proteins | sample ETNtaG_6_FD_65608 | JGI IMG/M metagenome (GOLD analysis project Ga0066825, IMG submission 65608) | Marine microbial and viral communities from oxygen minimum zone, Eastern Pacific Ocean - ETNP201306SV45 | ecosystem: Environmental > Aquatic > Marine > Oceanic | place: Pacific Ocean: Eastern...
TTGCCTCCAAAGACTAAAGATTCTTAAAGGGTAAACTCTTTGTCGAATTGAATTTATTCAGAAAATAGGTGTTTTTCATGCAGGTTTGGTCTGTCTAAAAATAGTCACCTTGGTCAAATCCCCATAGGCTTTATGAGGGGGTATCAACGGTCTGTTTTTAAAAACGCCCAAAAAACAGGTGCTTTAGCCAAAGCATGGATTTGTATGAGGTAATTGGCATCTCGGTTGCTTGAGGAGGAGATGTCGATTTCGCGACACGCTGCTTGGGTATGCCCGCACAACAAGCAGTCTGGCCAACTGCGGGTTTGAGACCAACTAATGAAAAAAATAGAAGCGGTGATCAAGCCGTTCAAATTGGAAGAAGTGAAGGATGCTCTGGCTGAAGTCGGCATTGAGGGCATGACTGTCACTGAAGTGAAAGGGTTCGGCCGGCAAAAAGGCCATACCGAGATCTACCGCGGTAGCGAATACACGGTTGATTTTTTGCCTAAAATCAAACTCGAGGTCGTGGTGGCCGATGAGGCCGCAGAAGGCGCCGTCAAAGCCATAACCTCCGCTGCCAATACCGGCAAGATCGGTGATGGTAAGGTGTTCCTCTCGAGTATTGATGAGGCCATCCGAATCCGAACTGATGAAACGGGTAACGAAGCCCTCTAACCACCCAATCCCTGAACGAAAAAGATCCCATGAAAAAACTGTTCCCTATTTTAACAATTCTGCTGGCCCTGTTCGCCAGCCCTTTACTCGGCCAAGATGCCGAACAACCCACGGCCACTCCTAGCACTGAAGAGAGTACCAAGCCGGCCGATGAAGAAGCTTCAACTGATGGTGAGGCTAAAGAACTCACCGATGAGGAAAGAGCAAATGCGGTTGCAGACAAGGCGAAAGCTGAGGCATGGCTGGAAGGTCAATCATTGGCTAGTGAATACTCATCTCTGGATGACGATGACAAAAGAATTGAAGATTATGCTATCGATTCGTTTGTGGTATCCGGCGACACCGCTTGGATGATCGTAGCCACTGCGTTGGTGTTGATGATGACCATCCCGGGTTTGTCACTGTTTTATGGTGGTTTAGCCCGTCGGAAGAATGTGTTGTCTGTGCTCGTGCAATGCTTTGCGTGCACAGCGTTGATGACCTTGCTCTGGACCATTTATGGTTACAGTGTGGCCTCTAGCGGTGATGGCCAGTTCTTTGGTGATTTCGCTAAGGTTTGCCTGAAGGGCGTGGGGGTGGATACGGTCAGTGGCACGATTCCTGAGTCCGTCTATTTCACCTTTCAGATGACCTTTGCGATCATCACGCCGGCGCTGATTGTTGGCGCCTTTGCGGAACGTATGAAGTTCAGTGCGGTCCTGATTTTCCTTACACTTTGGTTTACCTTCTCGTATCTGCCGGTGTGGCATATGGTGTGGGGCGGTGGATACCTTGCAGATAAATGGGAGGCGATTGATTTCGCTGGAGGAACCGTGGTGCATATCAATGCCGGTATCGCCGGGCTAGTGGCCTGCATTGTGTTGGGTAAGCGTCAAGGCTACCCTAAGTCCCCCATGCCGCCGCATAACGTGCCGTTCGTACTGATCGGTGCCGCATTGCTGTGGGTTGGCTGGTTTGGCTTCAACGCGGGCAGCGAATTGGCTGCCGATGGCGTGGCCGGCATGGCGCAACTGGTGACTCAGGTGGCGACCGCGACGGCAGCCTTTGTCTGGATGATGACCGAATGGATCCTGAAGGGGAAACCAACCGCCGTGGGCATTGCCACTGGCGCGGTAGCCGGTTTGGTGGCGATTACGCCGGCTTCCGGCTCGGTCGGGCCGATGGGTGCGATTGCAATTGGTGCCGCTGCGGCGTTGGTTTGCTACTGGACCGCGACCTCCCTTAAGCATAAGCTCGGTTACGATGACAGTTTTGATGTCTTCGGAGTCCACGGTGTGGGCGGTATCGTGGGCGCGTTGCTCACGGGCCTATTCTTCATCAATGCCGAGACCGGCGTTGAGTTTGTTGAAAATAAGCTTAAAGGTCAGATCGTTAGCGTGATTGTCACGATCATCTGGTCTGGTGTGGTGTCATACATTGCATTGAAAATTGCCGATGTCTTTTGCGGCGGAATTCGCTCCACAGAAGACGAGGAAATACAAGGGCTTGACGTGGCCGACCATGGTGAGGAAGGTTACCAGCTCTAACCTGCAGGGGCTTTGAACCATCACCGGCTGCGCCGTGCTTTGGCGCAGCCGGTTGAGGGTTGAAACGACAGATTTAGGCGATAGCCAAAACTAACAACAGAACACAAACAAACAGCAAATGAGCAAACATAAGTTGGAATACATCTGGCTCGACGGCTACAAGCCTACTCAGAGCCTGCGCAGTAAAACGATGGTCGTGGAAGATTTCGGAGGCAACCTATCGGATGCCAAGCAGTGGTCCTTTGACGGGTCCTCCACCGAGCAAGCCGAAGGTAACGCCTCGGATTGCCTCCTAGAACCGGTAGCCGTGTACCCCGATCCGGACCGGTTCGGCGGCAATGGCTGGCTTGTTATGTGTGAGGTGCTCAATGCTGACGGCACGCCGCATGAGTCCAACGGCCGCGCCACGATTGAGGATAAGGATGACGATTTTTGGTTTGGTCTGGAGCAGGAATACACCCTGATCGATACAGACACCAATCTGCCGCTCGGCTTCCCGAAGAACGGTTTCCCTGGCCCGCAAGGCCCGTATTACACCTCCGTGGGTGCTCGTAACACGCACGGTCGCGAGATTGTGGATGAGCACCTGCACCTGTGCCTCGAGGCGGGGCTGAACGTTGAAGGCATCAACGCCGAGGTGATGGCCGGACAGTGGGAATTCCAGATCTTCACCAAGGGCGCTGCTGAGTGCGGTGATCAAATCTGGGTAGCTCGTTATATTCTGGAGCGCACCTGCGAAAAATACGGTGTGGCCGTGGACTTGCATCCGAAGCCGGTGAAGGGCGACTGGAATGGTTCTGGTATGCACGCCAACTTCTCGTGTGGAGCTATGCGCGATCCTGGCGGTGAAGAAGTCCACACGAAGATCTGCGAAGAGTTCGGCAAGCACATTCAAGAACACATCGCGGTGTACGGAGCGGATAACGATCAGCGGCTAACCGGCCTTCACGAGACGCAGTCGATCGACAAGTTTAGCTACGGCGTGTCCGATCGTGGAGCTTCCATCCGTATCCCGGTAGCTACCATCCAAGACGGCTGGAAGGGCCGTCTTGAGGACCGGCGCCCGGCTTCCAATGGCGATCCCTATAAGATTGCGGCGGTCATCATCAAGACCACCAAGAAGGCACTTGCCTAGAGCACTTAGCCTCCAAATTATATTAACAGACCGACAGGAAACTGTCGGTTTTTTTTGTATACTGGCACGTGAAGAGTGGGTGTCGTTTTTTAGCCACATTCCACAAAAGAATTCATCTGACAGTAACAAATATAATTAGTAACGGGATGTTGCGTTAGTTTTCTAAATTTCTTTTACAACAATAATTTTCAATTCCAGCAGCAGTATACACTTAATCATCCTGCATGAATTAAGTTCATTGTTTTCATTAAAAACAGGAATGCCATTAAACGTCATTTGGCATGCCTGAAGCTTTAATTTTTTATGCGGGCAGTCCTGTGAGACCGCGCCCTCTATAGGGATAAATAAAATAACGTAAATACAATGAAAGCAATAACCCACAAATTAAAACAGAGCCTGTTAATCTGGCTTTTTGTGATTCTGCCATTAGCCGGATTGAGTCCGACTTTAATGGCTGACGATGAGGCAGCCCCACCTGAGGCTGAGACAACGGAGGAACCTGCATCTTCTGATACGGAGGAAGCAGAGTCTACTGATGAGGAAGCCGAAGCCGGTCCGGTTGATGATTATCAAGGTCTACTTGATAATCAGGGTGAGTACGCGCCGGCTTTTGATTTTTTCACAACTTCCATGTTATGGACAGTGATTGCTGCCGCCATGGTGTTTATTATGCACCTAGGCTTCTCAGCCCTGGAGGTGGGGTTGACGCGTTCGAAGAACACCGTGAACATTCTGTTTAAAAATGCCTTCATTATCTCAATTGGTCTTTTGACTTACGCTATCTGTGGCTTCAATACCCATTATCCGGGCTCAGAATTCGACGCAGCAAACGGATGGTTTAGTTGGGGAAGCATGATCGGAGACTTGAACGGAGATGGTGGTGATACTTGGGGATATGGTGGCCTTAGCTTGGCGATGACCGGTTATGGCGATTTCATTTTCCAAGCCATGTTTGCAGCCACCGCGGCAACGATCGTCTCAGGTGCTGTTGCCGAACGCGTGAAGCTTAGCTCGTTTCTCATTTTTGCTACTCTTTTAGTTGGGGTGGCTTATCCCATAGTCGGTTCTTGGCACTGGGGGGGCGGTGTTCTTGAGGGTATGGGCTTCAAGGACTTTGCCGGCTCTGCTGTGGTGCATGCTTTTGGCGGTTTTGCTGCTTTAGCCTGTGTCTTGATCCTTGGTCCACGTAAGGGCAAATATGACAGTGATGGAAATGTGAAGCCCATTCCGGGCCATAGCATGCCATTAGCTGCAGTGGGTGTGTTTCTGCTATGGTTTGGCTGGTATGGCTTTAACGGCGGTTCCGTGCTGAGCGCAGACCCCGGTCCCTTGGGTCTTGTGTTCACAACCACCTCGCTGGCTGCTGCGATGGGTGTGGTATCTGCTGGGCTTATTTCTTGGGTTGTTTTCTCCAAGCCGGATCTTTCCATGGCACTGAATGGTGCTTTGGCCGGGCTGGTCGGTATTACGGCCAATGCGGATATTGTTACGCCTATGGGCGCGATGATCATTGGTTTAGTCGCGGGTGTGATCGTGGTGTTCTCTGTGGCTGGCCTCGAGAAACTCAAGATTGACGATCCAGTGGGTGCTATTTCGGTCCACGGTACCTGTGGTATCTGGGGTATCTTAGCTGCTTACTTCTTCCAAGTGGAAGGTTCCGGAGTTGAGTTGGGTGTGCAAATCAAGGGAATCTTACTTGTCGCCATAGCTGCTTTTGCCTTCTCGGCTGTCGTCTTTGGAGTATTGAAAGCCACTATTGGTGTCCGGGTTAGTGACGAAGAAGAAGAGGAAGGGTTAGATAAAGCCGAGCATGGAGCAGAGGCGTATCCAGACTTCAACTAAGTCGCTTGAATAAACAGAAAGGAATTAATATGAAAAAAATCGAAGCGATCATTAAACCCTTCAAGCTTGATGAGGTGAAGGACGCGCTCGCGGAAGTGGGCCTGGCAGGTATGACCGTCACGGAAGTGAAGGGGTTCGGCCGTCAAAAAGGGCACACTGAAGTGTATCGTGGTAGTGAGTACACGGTGGACTTCCTGCCGAAGATCAAGCTGGAAATCGTCGTGGATGAGGCTCAATTAGAGGAAGCTTCAAAGGCGATCATTGGCGCGGCAAAGACCGGCAAGATTGGCGACGGTAAGGTATTCATCCTGCCCGTTGAGGAAGCAATTCGTATTCGTACCGACGAAACGGGTGCGGAAGCAGTATAGGGTGTAAAGATTCTACTGCGTGACAATGCAAGTAGAGGGAACAGAGAACAGGAGCGAGGTTCCGGTGTGCTGGACGGCCAGCCAGCACGCCGGGCCTCAATCTTTTTTAGCTTCGTGTAAGTACAGTCTCTTTAATAAAGCATTCGTATTGTAATTGTAATATGTTTGAAACCGACATGAAATAGAATCGCTGTAAAAAGAAAATATGAAAACTAAAGGAGAAAAAGTATACACTAGCTTTGAACTCAAAGCGCCCTCGGCAGAAGAAGTAATGGTTTGTGGGGGGTTTACAGAATGGGAGTCTAAGGCTCGACGTTTGAGGAGGCTTAAAAGTGGCTTATGGAAGGCCACTCTTAAGCTTCCTCGCGGGGATCACCAATATCGGTTTAAAGTGGACGGTATGTGGATTAATGATCCGAGTTGCTCAGGGCAAATAGATAATGGGCTAGGTGGTCTGAATTCAATAGTTACGGTTGAATGAGGTGTTTATAACTCGACACTTCTTTGGCTGTTGTATAGGAGTTCGCTCTCGTGCAACAGAGCATTGTGACATTGGATTTAGAGGGTGTATTGGTTCCGGAAATCTGGATCGCCTTCGCTGAGAAAACAGGTATTGAGGCCTTGCGGCGAACAACTCGTGAAGAGCCTGATTACGATGTTCTGATGCAATATCGTTTAGATATTCTGAAAGAGAACAATTTCAAACTGTCGGATATCCAAGAGGTTATTAGCGCACTGGCGCCGTTGGAAGGGGCGAAAGATTTTCTGGATACCTTGCGAGCCAAAACGCAGGTGGTGATCTTGTCGGACACCTTTCTGCAATTCGCAACACCGTTGATGCGCCAGCTCGATTGGCCGACTATTTTTTGTCATCATCTCGAGGTGGAAAATGATGTGGTGGAAAACTATTGCCTGCGGCAGCCGGACCAGAAACGTAAGAGTGTGGAGGCTTTCCGTTCATTGAACTTTAAGATAATTGCCGCCGGGGATTCGTATAATGATACGACCATGCTGGGTGCAGCGGATCATGGGATACTGTTTCGTTCACCGGATAATGTGAAGGCGGAGTTCCCGCAGTTTCCGGCGGTGGAAGAGTATGCCGACCTGATGGCTTTAATCGACGAGCGCCTTTAAGCTTCGGCCCGCGGATTGCGGGTGAGTAGATCGTTCACGGCTTGGTGAACGTCCTTCCCTTCATAGAGCATAGCGTGCACTTCATCGATGATCGGGGTAGGGACGTCCAGCCGCGCTGCCAAGGCCTTGGCTGACCGCGCCGTTGGATAGCCTTCAGCGGTCGCTGAGGCTAATACAGTTTCCAGCGGCTCACCGCGAGCGATGCGTTCTCCCAATGTGCGGTTGCGGCTTTGCTGGGAGAAACAGGACACGGTCAAATCGCCCATGCCGCTGAGGCCGGAGAATGTTTCGGGCCGGGCGCCGGCAGCTGTGCCGAGTCGGCGCATTTCATTGAGACCGCGCGTGATCAGGGCGGCTTTGGCGTTGTCACCCAATTTTAAGCCATCACACACGCCAGCGGCAATCGCCATAACGTTTTTAAGGGCGCCTCCCAATTCGACGCCGAGTACATCGGTACTGGTGTACATCCGAAGGGTAGGGCAATGGAACCAATCTTGAACAGTCTTTGCATTGGCTTCGTCTTCACTGGCGCAAACCAAAGCCGTGGGGATTCCCCGAGCCACTTCAGCGGCCAGAGAGGGGCCGGATAGAGCAACGGGCTTCGCATTGGGGGCATCCGCCTCAATGAGGCCGGCCATGGTCCGGCCGGTTTCGTGCTCAATTCCTTTGGTGACCGATACGGCAATGCCGCCGAACGCCCCGAGTTGTCCGGTAATCTTGCTGAAAGAGCTCGACGGGACCGCGAGAATAACCCCCTCGGCACTGGAAAGTGCTGTGGGAAGGTTGGGTTCGAGTGTCCAATCTGTGGGCAGCGCGATGCCGGGTAGGTATTGGGAATTTTCGTTGGCCGCAGCGATGGCGTCAAGCCGCTCAGTCCGGCCCCAAAGTGTCACCGCATGTCCTCGCTCATGGGCGATCTTGGCCAGAGCAGTACCCCAGGCACCAGGTCCAAGCACGGTAATTTTCACGCGCGCAGCGTACGGGTTGCAGGCAGGGGATCAAGGTTAACCTTGATCCGAGCGGTCAGAATAGCGACCCTCACCGGCGTGTCGGATGCAGTGAAAGTGGCTGTTCTGGGGGTGGGAGGCTTAGGCCAGCATCATGTCCGGATTTATGCCGAGATGGCTGAGGTGGGTGATGTGGAGTTCGTGGGGTTGTATGATCCCAATGTCGAGCGCGCCCAGGAGATTGCCAATAAGAATGGCATTCGAGTACTAGAGTCCATGGAGGCAGTGCTGGAACAGGCCGAGGGGGTGAGCATCGTGACGCCGACTGTGACGCATCACGAACTGGCCAGCCAGTTTCTCAAAGCCGGTCGGCATGTGTTGGTGGAAAAGCCGATCACGGATGAGGCCAAACAAGCTGCCGAGTTGGTGCAGTTGGCCCAGGAACACGATCGCGTATTGCAGGTGGGCCATGTGGAACGCTTTAATCCGGTCTTCGATTACCTGCAAACCGTGGCTAAAGAGCCGCGTTTTATTGAGACTCACCGTTTGTCGCCGTACCCAGCGCGCAGTATGGATATTGGCGTGGTGCTTGACCTGATGATTCACGATCTGGACATCGTACTGGCGTTTGTGGATTCGCCGATAAAAGAGGTAGATGGCGTTGGCGTACAGGTGTTGAGCGCAAGCGAGGATATTGCCAATGCGCGGTTGAAATTTGAAAACGGGTGCGTGGCCAATCTAACAGTCAGCCGTGTGAGCCCCGAGCGCATGCGGAAGATTCGCGTGTTCAGCGGTGGTGAGACGACCAGTTATGTGTCGCTCGATTACCAGAAACAGGAGGGTTACATTTATCGGATTGCCGCGGAAGACTCGGAGGAATCCAGTTTGTGGCAGAAGCTGCTGCACGCCAAGGACAGTGCTATTGTGAGTGAGTTTGGCGGCAAAAAGGTCGTGCGCGAGCCGGTGCCTATCGCCAAGGATGAACCCTTGAAGTTGGAGCTACAACATTTCGTGGAATGTGTTCGCGAACGGCAAACACCCAAGGTTAGCGGTGAGGCTGGACGACAAGCGCTGGAGGTGGCGTTGGAAATCACTCGGCAGATTCAGGCGCTGGAAACTTCATGAGCAGCGTGATGTTCATGGTCGGCGAAACCAGCGGGGACACGCTGGCGGTTGAGTTGCTGGAAGCCATGCGAGAGGCCGGGCAGGAGGTGGAGCCATTTGGTGCGGGCGGTCCTAAAATGAAATCGTCTGGGGTGGATTTGGAAATCGACCTGACCGAGCACGCGGTGATTGGTATCTGGGAGGCCGTTCGTAACTACGGTAAATTCAAGGGCTTCTTTGATCAACTGCTTCAGCTTGCGCTGGATCGCAAACCAGACGCCGTGATCTGTATTGATAATCCCGGCTTCAACCTGCGTTTTGTGCGCGCGCTGCGCAAGGCAACTGCGGGCAGTGATTGGCGGCCGAAGATTATTTATTACATCAGCCCGCAACTCTGGGCTTGGCACGAGAGTCGCGTGCATCAAATCGCCGCGGACGTTGATCAGTTGCTGGCAATCTTTCCGTTTGAAAAAGCGTGGTATTCCAAGCGGGTGCCGGAATTGCCGGTAGATTTTGTGGGGCATCCTCTGGTGGATCGTTATCCTGATTTAGAATTTCGGGACCCTAAATCCCAACAGCGACCGCGCAAATTGTTGTTGCTGCCGGGAAGTCGAGCGAAGGAGATCAGCCGTCACTTGCCGGTAATGGCCCGGGCGGCTGCGGTGGTGGATGCGGAGCCCATGATGGTGTTCGCCAACGAATCACTCGCGGCACAGGCCAAGCTGCTGGTACCGGAAGTGGCTGACTGGGATCTCCGAATCGGTGGATTGCACCAAGCGTTGGGGGAAGCCGATGTGGCCATTGCTTCCTCCGGAACCGTTACGCTCGAATGCGCCTGGTTTCGCGTTCCCACCGTAGTGCTCTACAAAACTTCTTGGATCACCTATCTCCTGGGCCGGTTCTTTGTCAAAGTGAACCACATCGCCATGCCCAATGTGCTGGCCGGCCGTGAGGTGTTTCCGGAGTTTATTCAGCGCGAAGCTAACGCGGAAAATCTTGCCCATGAAGCCAATCGTTTTCTGGACGATGCCGGACGACGTTTGGAGCTGCGAGAGGAATTGGATGTGATTGCTGATTCCTTGGGGGGGCGCGGGGCTGCCGGACGGGCGGCTGAATCTGTTGGTCGATTGTTGAAAAACTGAATAGTATCGGGCTATGAAATGTATCCTTATAGTTCTGTTGATCGGGATGCAGGCCGTCGTGGCGGCTCCTGTTCCGCCACTTTCGACCGCGCAGCAGGTGCGTGATCATTGGGCATTTCAGCCGGTCACTAATCCGGTTCCGCCGGAGGTCGGTCCGGGTTGGGCTCAGAATGCGGTGGATCAATTCGTATTACGTCGGCTCACGTTAGCGAACATGGAACCCGCCAAACGTGCCGATCGCCGCACGCTGATCCGACGGGCTACGATGGATTTAACCGGCTTGATGCCGACATATGCCGAGGTGCAGCAATTTGTCGCGGACGATTCCCCTGAGGCTTGGCCCAAGTTAATTGACCGGTTGCTGGCTTCGCCGCATTACGGTGAGCGCTGGGCTCGGCATTGGCTGGATGTGGCACGGTACTCGGATACCCGCGGCTACCGTTTTGGTGGGCGTGATCGAATCTATCCCTATGCCTACACCTACCGTGATTATGTGGTGCGCTCGTTCAATGAGGGTTTGCCGTTTGACCTATTCGTGATCCAGCAACTGGCAGCTGATCATCTTGAGCTCGGCGAAGACAAACGGCCTTTGGCTGCCATGGGGTTTCTCGCGTTGGGGAGGCGTTTTTTGGATAGGCAGGATGAAATCATTGATGACCGGATTGATGTAGTCACTCGAGGGCTCATGGGTTTCACCGTTTCCTGTGCGCGTTGTCACGATCATAAATATGATCCGATTCCCACCGCGGATTACTATTCACTCCACGGCGTGTTCAATAGCAGCATGGAACCGGCCAAATTACCGTTGCTGGGTAGCCGGTCTCTGCCCAAGGAGCATGGGGCGTATCAAGAGGCGCGGGCTAAACAGGAGCAAGCCATTGAAGATTTTCGGACCCGAACATTGGCGCAAAAGCGTCGTGAACTGCGGGCGCGCGCAGTGGATTACATGATCGCAGTTCGGGAAGCCGAAGAGAAAAAACTGTCGGACGTTCCATTCAAACAACTCCTCACTGCGCGCAAGTTGAATCACATTGTGGCAAACAATTGGCGGCGAAAGTTAGGCGATTGGAAAACGAAGAACCACCCGTTGTTTGCGGCTTGGCACGGGGCGAACAAGAAAAGTCATGCCCTGATCGATTTGAACGCCGGTGATTTGCTCGGGCAATATCGCAAATTATTTACTGAAGCCACGAAACGCTGGGAAGCGGCCTTGAAGCAAAACCCGGAAGCAACCGGGTTGCCGGACCCCCAGTGGGAATCAGTGCGCCTGGTGTTATATGGTCCAGACAGCCCGGCCAAGGTGAATGAGCAGCTTTCGCCTTCGAATCCAAACAGCTTGTTATTCAGCGTGCGGAATCGGTTAAACCAAATGAATGGGCAATTGAGCAAGCTGGCGGCTGATCATCCCGGTGCTCCCCCGCGGGCACATGTGTTGGTGGACAAGCCGAATCCGGTGAATCCCTATATTTACATTCGAGGCACAGCGGAGAATCGCGGGCCGGCAGTGCCACGTCAATTTTTGGAACACCTGGCGCCTGACCGTAAACCCTTTGCCGCGGGAAGTGGCCGACTGGAGTTAGCAAAAGCGATTGTGCATCCGGATAATCCCCTAACCGCCCGCGTTTTGGTGAATCGCGTTTGGGCACATCATTTCGGCAAAGGGTTGGTGCTGACCCCTAGCGATTTTGGATTGAGAGCCCAACCGCCGTCGCATCCGGAATTGCTGGATTGGTTGGCGCATCGATTCATGAAGGAGGGATGGTCGATCAAGGAGTTGCATTGTTGGATCATGCTCTCTGCGACGTACCAGCAAGCGAGCGACAATCGACCGGCTTTCGTGAAGATCGATCCCGCGAACCGGTTGTTATGGAAAATGAATCGGCAACGCATCTCGTTTGAGGCGCTGCGCGATACCGTGCTTCAGGCAAGCGGAGATCTAGATTTGAAAATTGGCGGACGACCAGAGAAAATCCATACGCAGCCGGGCTCCAAGCGCCGAACGGTGTATGGGTATGTGGATCGACAAAATTTGCCGGCCTTGTTTCGGGCCTTTGATTTTGCCAACCCTGATGCGCATTGCCCGAAGCGTTACGAAAACATTGTGCCTCAACAGGCGTTGTTTCTGATGAACAGTCCGTTTATGATTGCACAATCCGAGCAGATGCTCAAAGCCACCGCGCCGCATCCACTAGGGCAGGCGCGCGTCAAGTTGCTCTATCAAAAACTGTTCCAGCGCTCGCCGGAAACGGATGAATTAGTGGACGCCTTGAAATACATCAACGGCGTGTCAGCCGAGCAACGTGAAAAAGCCTTTGTGGAACTGGCGCAGGTGCTCTTTTTGAGCAATGAATTCCGGTTTCAGGATTAGTTATTTCCCGATCCGATACAGATGTGTTTTGGTGCGCAGGATCAACGAATTCCCGATCACAGCAGGGCTAGCCATGAAACCGTCGGTGAGTTTGTTTTCGGCAATTTTTTGAAAGCCCTTCGGGGAAGCATTATACACCACGGCTTTGCCTTCTTCACTAAAGGCGTAAATGCGGCCATTGGCAACAATCGGGGATGCAGAATAATTTCCTCCCAACCGTTCGCTCCAAACTTCTTCTCCAGACTTCGCGTCAACGCAGGTAGCCAGACCGCCTTGGTCATCGACCATGTACAGGTGATCGCCGATCAGCAGTAGTGAGGGTTTCTCCGGGACACCACTGCGGGTAAGCCGCCATTTGATGTGTGTTTCGGTGATGTCATTTTTGCCATTAGGAACGACGGCCAGCAGTTGTCCTTTGCCGAAGCCTGTAGGAAAATAGCAGAGGCCGTGGCCGAACACTGGCCTCGTGCTGGCGCTGTGTTGCTTGCGTTCCACTACTCGCCACAGTTCGCGGCCGGAGGCAGGGTTGTAGGCATAATGCGCCATGGCGCCGGAGCTGAGTAGGGTGGGTGTGCCGTTCAGGGTTGCGATGTGGGGCGTGCTGTAGCCTTTGCGCATGTCGCCATCGCGTTTGGGTTTACCGTTGGGATCAAGGTCCTGGAAATCAACGGAGCGTGGAGTTTTCCAAACGGTCTTACCGGTTAGTTTATCGAGGGCGAAGACGTATTGCTGGTCGGCGCCGTCGTGATTGTTGATCAGCAGATTGTTCCACAGAATCGGAGAGGAGCCGGCTCCTCGGAAATGATCGCACTCCAGATCGCGTCGGGTCCAGAGTACTTTAAACGTTTTGGTATCAATGCAGGCGGTGCCCGGCGATCCCCAAGAGACATAAACGCGTCCGGCCTCGACTACCGGCGTGGGCGACGCGTAGCTGTTAAACTTGTGGGCGAACTGTGGCTCGGCCACGTCAAAGAGTTTTTGCTGATGGAGGATCTTGCCGTTTGCGGCGTCAAGACACAGGACTGTGAGTTGCTTGCCGTCGGGCGTGGCGGTGGTAAGCCAGATTTGGTTTTCCCAGAGCACAGGCGAGGACCAGCCGCGGCCCGGGATGGCGGTTTTCCAGGTGACGTTCTCGGTTTCGCTCCAAGACAGGGGCAGGTTCGACTGAACGTGGCCGGTGCCTTCGGGGCCGCGAAACTGATTCCAGTGGGCCGCTTGGGTTGCAAGGGCGGAAATGATAATGGAGACGCAAAAGCGCATTTGCGCAGTTTCAGCGGGCGGCAAGGCTGGTGCAATCCTTAAATCTTGACCCATCGTCGGGGGGGGCAGAGACTTAACGTGTTCCGGTTGAGGATACTGATG
>Ga0066825_10000433_pt1 | contig 13544 bp, 10 predicted proteins | sample ETNtaG_6_FD_65608 | JGI IMG/M metagenome (GOLD analysis project Ga0066825, IMG submission 65608) | Marine microbial and viral communities from oxygen minimum zone, Eastern Pacific Ocean - ETNP201306SV45 | ecosystem: Environmental > Aquatic > Marine > Oceanic | place: Pacific Ocean: Eastern...
AGAAGATATTGATTTTGGGGCAGCCGGTTTAGCGACAGTTGAGGTAGGGCCCAAAATTATTTCGGACATAGTACAGATTGGTAATGGAGTATACTCTCCTCTTGATCGATTCATGAGTCTTGAAGAGATAAAATTTGTACTCGATAAAAATCAGTTATTAGATGGAACTCCATGGACGATGCCGATCATTCTGCAGGCAACACAGATTGATAAATCATCGATCGACGGGCGCGATTTTATTGTCGTTCGATCTGATTGTGACCGGTCCGTATACGCAATAATCGAATCGCCAAAAATCGAGGAAATCCCGGATATGAAGGAAGTGTCCCGAGGATGGTTTGGAACTGAAGACAAAGAGCATCCCGGGGTAAAAGAATTTTTAAAAGGGGGCTCCTGTATCATTTCCGGAAAAGTCTCTTTGGCCAAAAATTTTCACCCTAAAACCGCCGGTTGCCATGAACTGACCCCCCTACAAACACGGCACATTTTCTCGCAGAATGGTTGGGCCAATATAGTTGGTTTCCACACTCGGAATGTACCTCACCGAGCTCACGAATATATTCAATTGAAAGCGTTGGAGGAATCAAACTCAGATGCTATTTTTATTTCACCGGCAACCGGCATAAAAAAACCTGGCGACTTTACTCCGTTGCCAATTATCGAATGTTACAATGCGTTGATTAGGGAAAATTTCTACGGTTCTCGGGGGGCTATTATTGGCGCGTTTGATACTTACTCTAGATATTGCGGTCCCAGGGAAGCAGTATTTACAGCCTTGTGTCGCAAAAATTATGGCTGCGACTCCTTTATCGTTGGGAGAGATCACGCCGGTGTGGGTAATTATTACGCGGCTGATGCTTCAGTGAGGATTTTTGACTCATTGGATATAGGTATTAACATACTCTCTTTCGAGCCAGTTTCATTTTCAAAGAACGGGCTTGCTTTAAGCGGCTGGGCTAATACGGATACGGCTGACGCTGCTGGTTCAAAATCAATCAGCGGCTCAGCGGTGCGTGATTTCCTTATGAAGGGGGACCCAATTCCTGAATATTTGATGCGAAAAGAGATTTCAACAATTTTGCATCAACTAATGGATCAGGATCCGGATTCAATGTTCCAGAAATAACATCGGATGATGGTGGCTAAATAATCATTCAAATAGAATCGGTATTATAACTTAGCCAATAAGTGAAGCCGCGCCATATATAATGATGATTAAAGAAATTGCATGTTGAAATTCATTTTCATTAATCAGATCCATTAGAAATCGATTTAACAATAGGAAAATCAGCAGTGAGAATGCCGGAAACACGAGGCAATATAGATTAAACTGTTCCGCCTTGAACAGAGACAGAAGAATCAACTGTAAAAAGCAAAAGCAGCAATAAACGAACGCAATATTAGTCCTGATATTTAGTTTGTTTTTGTGAATAGACGCCATGAGGAAGGAAAGTAGCCCTCCCCCCATGTTGGATAGGCCATGAATCAATCCAGTCGACAGAAAGATGGCCTTTGGATGTTTGGTTATTAGGAGATCAAGATTATTTTTTAATACGCTCGAAGATCTCAGTAACCCCATAATCAACAGGAATGCGCCGACTATTTTGCTCACATCTGTGAGCCCCTCTAGTTGGAAAATGATCAAAGTGCCGGCCGCGGCTGAAGGCAAAGTTAGAGCAAAAACGTTTCGCTTCGATTCCACAAGCTGATGCTGGCCATAGATTTGTGCCAACGAGATCGACAACGATGCCGGTAATACAATCCACAAAGTTTCACTGTAAGAATAACCCAAAATGAGAAGGGTTGGGGTTCCGAACAAGAGTAGACCAACTCCAAATACCGACTGAATCAAGCTAAACAACGCGATAATCAGTGTCAACGTAACAAATTCTGACATGCTTATTTTCGATGTCTAAAGGGTAATTTCTGATCAGCCGGATCTGCCTGTAACCAATAATGTTTACAATTCGGAATTCAGTACGTTTGCCGTGGGTGTTCTAGTCGAAAGTCTAGTAGCATGGAAGAACAGAAAAACTACGCTTGGCGAATGCTGGATTGAGGAGGAATGATTTGTTACCATTTGTGAGAGGAAAATTTAGGCAAATCATTTAGGCCATCTAATTGTGCGCTACATTATGATTCGTCTCTGGCTAAATAAGAAAAAAACTAGTGGAAAAATTAAAAATAATTGGAGCCCCCGACTCTCACGAGACCCTTATCAACACTCTAAAACTAGTCGACTCTTGCAAGATTCTCGACGCGCCAGCTGGAACTGGAGTTTTGGCTAAGCGTTTGAAGGAAATGGGGCATGATGTTCATTGCGCAGACATTGACCCTGGTAACTTTAGGCTCGAGGGTGTTCCTTTCACAAAGGTTAACTTGAATGAACGAATCGACTTACCCTGTGAATCATTTGATACGGTTGTTTGCGCAAATGGAGTGCACCGGTTGTTCAACTTAGGAAGTTGCCTTCGTGAGTTCGCTAGAGTTTTAAGGGCAAATGGCTCTTTGTTTATAAACTTTAACAATTACGCTTCTATTGAAAAGCGTTTGAGATTCCTTTTTTATGGTTCGATTGATAATGCAATTAATGATCCGCATTGCAATCAAACCATAGACAGCCCTCAGGCTAATATACGCATTGCTTTATTTGTTCCTCACTTAGTAAATGAGCTTCGGTCCGCTGGTTTTGAGGTGCAATCTATTCGTTCTGCTGCTGTTCGGAAAAGCGATTTGATTCTTGCCCCATTTGGTTGGATGTTTCGATTTTTGTCACTTTTAGTACCCACTAGCAGTTATCGAAGAAACCATCTAAGTTGGGCCAATTGTTCTGGAGTCTTCCCGGGAGGGAGATACATGCTAATAGAAGCTCGAAAGACAAAATAAATCCGTTTGAGTTAGTAATTTATACGCGGCACATACCATCACCTTTTATTTTATGAATCCTTAGTGAAGGTAGTTCTTATTGCAAATGCGTAACGTTTCCCACCCGGATTCCTTGCAAAGCAACCAAACTTTATCTGCCGCAGCCTGCTGATCAGCTTGCGTTTTCCCGGGGCCAAAAATTATGTGACCTCTTGATACCTGCCTTTGACTACTAGTCGCGATTGGTGCATCTATAAAAATAGCTTTTTTATCCCAAGGATATTTTTGGAGACAATTTCGAAGGCTCTCAAGCTGGTCATTTTCATTTGTGCCAGATTGCACGATTAAAGTTACTAACTTGCGAACCAAGCCTTCGTCGACAAGGATACGTTCTTTACGTTCATAGCCTAAACCTATTACCAAACCTGTATTCCGAATCGATTTAAGAACATTCCTCTCGCTACCCTTTCGGAGTTTTGCTCGGCAAACAGCATCTTCTACTGTTTGGATATATTCCTGAAGTTGAGGGTTTTTTGATGCCCAAAAATTTTGAGATATTAATTCAGACAGAAACTTATAGACATTCTTCATTAGGCGCCTGCCTAACACTCTATTAAAACAATTCATAATTGGGCCTACTTTTTGGTCTATAACCCGCATCATCCCAATATCCCCAGCCGTTGTGATTATATTTTCTCTTTCGAATAGATTCCGGCAAAAAAAGGATTTGCCTGCACCTGGAGCTCCAAAAATCTCTATACTTCTCCACCCTGGAAACCTTTTTTCGATGTTCCCCGCTTCAAGCGCTGATCGCATATCTTTAAAATGCAAACTATTATCCACTGTAGATTTACTTAATAAAAAAATTTACATTTATACAAAGATTAAAATGGAGAGGCTTAATTGTTTTAAAAGAGGCAAGCGATTTCTTGCATAAGCAAACACTCATAATTGTTCTCATAGGGATTTGCTAGGTTAAACTCAGAATCAAAGCAGGTTCACGGTATGTTGATTTGAAAACCTTGAATCAGTTTCGCCTACACTCATACTGTTCGCGAGCGGAATTGCACATCCAAACGTATAGGATGTGCGTGCACACAGGTGGTTTATATATGTGGAAAGTAATTTTCAAAATCATGGTAGGGCTTCATTGGGGCCGAAAAGTTCTATGTTATGAGCCTGCCTTACTTTTTTAGTCTTAAATACAGTTGGGTTAACGGGCAAAATTTGATAGCTAGTTAATTGGATGCATAATAATTCGATTTCAATCTTGGATTTTCAGGATCTCTTCTCCGGGGCTAAAACAATGGCAATTGTAGGTAGTGCAGAATCGGCACTGGATTGGGAAAATGGTGAGTTTATAGATTCGCATGACGTTGTTGTGAGATTTAATCGTACTACCGTGGACGGATTGGAGCAGTATGTAGGAAGCCGAACTGACATCATTGTGGCAAATGATTCTAACAATTTAAAAAAAGCCCCCTCTCCTGAATTCACATCTCGCCCAAAATGTATCGTGTCCTTTGTAAAGACAAATTCAGTAGGGTCTAGGGCTAAAAATGAGAGGCATGATTTTCTCGAATGGACAGGTGCTACGCCACTATTTTTTTGCCCGGGTCCTGAAGTTTTATGTTGTGATGTTCCCCGCCGAAAACGAGGCTTTTCAATGGGCACTTATGCCATTCATGCCTTGCCCTATTTCCTCAATATAAAAAAACTTTTTGTCACTGGTTTTACAATGTTCGGCGAATCAAGTGGGGGGAGCGAGCATTACACTAAAAAGTCTACTCGAGCATCACTAACATGGCACGATGCTGATTTAGAGCGGTACATTGCAGCGAATGCGCTTGCGCACCATACCTGTGAATTAGTCGTTACGGATGAAGTCGCAGAGTTTGTAAGTAAAGAGGGCTTCTCGGTTAACGTTAGAGGTGACAATTCTGGGAAAAAGTTTGAAAAATTAAATAAACGATTTACTCCATGGTGGCACGTGCTTGAGCGCCTTGGGAAAACTATGATCACAAGTGGGTACCATCTCAGAAGGCTTGCTGAGCAGAGGGTAATTAATGATAATTCTCGGAAATAAGCATGTATTGAAAGAGCCGCATGTCTAGCATTGGCCCTTTTTCCAAAATCGGGTTTCACGGATTGCACTAAGTGAGTATTATCTTATCCAATTGACCGAAATGGACATTGTATTGGCTAGGCGTGAGTTTACAGCCACTGGGGGGGCAGAGCTTTACCTTAAAAGATTGATTCAAGCGTTAATAAGCAAAAATCATAAAGTATCCCTGATAACCGGAGATGCAAACGCAAAAATAGAAGGGGTCAATATAAATTATGTTAAGCTGTCTGGGGCTCGCTCAGATCGCGTCAGACAATATGATCAAGGAGTTCAAAAAATTGCTCAGGGGTTATCTTATGACTGTATGATGAGTTTGGAGAGGCTCAGCCGCCAAGATGTCCTAAGGGCTGGTGATGGAGTGCATGCAACTTGGCTGGAGCAAAGAAAGTTATTTTCCCCGTTTTGGCGACGTTTTTTTGTAGGGTTGGGCTCATTTCACAAAACAATGATGGAGATGGAAAAAAAATCATATGATCCCCTTCGAACACGCAGACTCATTGTAAACTCTGAAATGGTTGGGCGCGATATTCATAACAAATTTGGGTTTCCTAAAGATCGTATTCACTTAGTCAGAAATGGCATAGAGGAAGACAAATTTCTTGGCGGCGAAAGAGAAAAAACACGCCAAAGATGGGGTGTTAGAGATGATGAATTTGTTCTATTATTTGTTGGTACCGGGTGGGAACGTAAGGGTCTGAAATTCGTCATTGATGCAACGAACATGCTTAAAGGCAGAGGGATCAAGCTCGTTGTGGCTGGGGGACGAAAAAAGCCGGTTTTTTTGAATGAAGAAATTTTATACCTCGGGCAGTTAAATTGCTTGAAAGATGTTTACGCAGCGGCGGACTTATTAGTATTTCCTCCCATATATGAGCCATCTGCTAACGTGGTTTTTGAGGCGTTAGCGGCCGGGTTACCCGTGGTTACGAGTAAATTCAATGGTGCTGCGGAAGTGATAGAAGAAAACGTCAATGGGAATGTCGTAGACAATCCCTCCAACTTGCCAATATTGACCAATGCCATAAGTGAATGGTGTGAACACAAGCCGGGATATAGAGTCAACGCGTCTTATGATATAAGCCTCGAGCGTAATATTCGTGAAACTGTAAAAGTGCTTGAATTATCGTGCCTCGACAAATCTGCGCCTATCCAATGAAAATTTCCCTCTGCGTTATCACATGCAACGAGCAAAAAAACCTTCGTCGATGCCTCGAGAGTGCTCGGCTTCTTGTTGATGAAATTATTGTTGTAGATTCTGGTAGTATTGATGGGACAAGGGAAGTTGCCAGGGAGTTTTCTGCCACTTGGGAACATAAGGACTGGCGAGGATATGCCGCCCAAAAAAATTATGCTTTAAGTAAGGCATCATATGATTGGGTATTGAGTATGGATGCTGACGAAGCAATCTCTCAACACCTGCTATCAGAACTGCTTTGCTGGAAAACACAAAATAAAATCCCGCCAGAATACGTTGGATTTAGCATGCCGAGGTGTACTTATTATGAAGGCCGCTGGATAAGGAACGGTGACTGGTATCCTGACAGGTTAGTGCGCCTATTTAGGAAAGACCAAGCTCATTTTGAGGGAGGTAAGGTCCATGAAAGATTGGCATCCAATGGGTTTATTAATAAGCTTTTCGGTGATTTAGAGCACTATTCATACTCGAGTCGCATAGATCATATTGAACGAGCTGAATTGTACTCCGAGCTGTGGGCAGACTCCAAATTTGAAGAGGGGGTAAAGGTTTTTCCAGGAGAGGGAGTCTCAAGAAGTATATTCAAATTTGCTAAAAGTTTTCTCTTTCGATTTGGTTTTATGGATGGCTGGCAAGGTCTCCAGATTTCACTTATTTCGTCATTTGAGACATACAAAAAATACAAAAAACTGTGTGCCAAGATAAAAGGTAAAAATAGTGATAATAGAGCTCAAAGGTCATCATAGTTGAATAACTCGTTATCTTCAAAAACGGCACGGATAGAATACAGTGTTTTAAAAATAAGATTCTGAATGCTGGATTTGGGCATTGCATAATCACAAGCTATAATTGGAAAGCCGCCAGATGGAAAATATACGTCTCACATTTTTATTTGGGTGGCCGTACATAAAAAAGTACGCTGGCCGACTCATCCTAGGAATATTGTTTGGAGTTTTGTTTGGGCTGTTCAACGCATCTTTTGTCTGGGGCAGTAAAACTCTTTTTGAACGATTGGAGCCCCCTTCAAGCGCATTGGAAGAGACGGCCATAACGAATGAGTCAATGACTAGTTTAGACGCCAAGATCTCAAGTATTAATAACAAGATGCTAATACACGTGGACGAATGGTTGCCAAAGATGGGTGATGAACTCACTAAGCGTCAGCTTTTAGGCGCAATCCTCTTTTTACCAATACTAATTCTCTTGAGAGGTGTTTTAGGTTACTCAAGTGTATATTTTTTGGGGTGGGTTAGCGAACATGCTGTGAGGGATATTCGAATGGATACCCATAAAAAATTGCAGAGTCTTTCAATGGATTTTTTCACAAACCGCCAATTAGGTGATTTCACGATGCTAATGAATAGAAGTACGCAGTCTCTGCATCGATGCTTAACTTACGGTATTGCGGATAGTGTAAGGGAACCTTTTGCCATTATTGGCCTAGTAACTGCGTTGTTTATCTTGGATTGGGAACTCGCACTGTTTGGAATTCTTTTTGCACCCTTGAGTGCTATTCCTATCGTGATAATTGGCAGGAAACTCCGCCGAGTAGCTGCTACCGTTTACAACAAAGGAACAGAGCAAGACAGTTTGTTAGTTGAGGTCTATTCTAACATGCGGACAATCAAGGCCTACTGCCTCGAGCGACTCCAAAAAAACAGGTTCCGGAACATTTACGGAAAATTAGTTCGGGCAGGTATGCAAAGTCTTCAGGCTCGGCACTTACAAAACCCGGTCATTGAAGTATTAAGTGTATTAGGGGTTGGAGTAATAATTTTATTTGTATTCTACTCGGGTAAGTCAGTCCCTCAGTTGGTCGGATTCCTTACTGGCACCATCATGCTATACCAGCCGATTAGAAAGTTGGGTGTGATTAATCAGTATTATCAAGAAGCCTCAGTAGGGGTTGAGATGTTGCAAAATGTATTTAATGTAGATTCAACAGTAAAAGAGGCAAATGACTCATCTAATTTAGAAAGTTTCGAGAGAGAATTGCTGTTTAAGGAAGTTGAGTTTTCGTATGGAGATAAAGCTGTTCTAACAGATTTTAACCTTAGACTAACCAAAGGAATGAAACTAGGAGTAGTGGGCGAGAGTGGGGCGGGTAAAAGCACCGTAGTTAGTTTGCTGCTGAGATTTTATGATCCGACGAAGGGGCGGGTGACGATTGATGGGACGGATATTCGTGAGGTGACGTTTGAGAGTTTGCGCGGGCAGATGGCGCTGGTGAGCCAGGAGGTGGTGATATTTGATCAAACGGTGGCTGAGAATATTGCGTGTGGGAAGCTGGATGCTTCGCGGGAGGAGATCGTGGCGGCCGCCAAGGCGGCGAATGCGCATGAGTTTATTGAGGGATTGCCGGAGGGATATGATACGCGGTTGGGTGAACAGGGCACGCGGCTTTCGGGCGGGCAACGGCAGCGGATTGCGATTGCCCGGGCGTTTGTGCGGCAGGCGCCGATTTTAATTTTAGATGAGGCGACGGCGGCGTTGGACTCGAAGGCGGAGGCGGAGGTGCAAGGGGCGATTGACCGCTTGGAGGAGGGGCGTACTGTGGTGTGCGTGGCGCATCGGCTGTCGACCTTGCGCGGGATGGATAAGATTATCGTGCTGGAGGAAGGTCGCGTGGTGGAGGAGGGCGGCTTTGCGGAATTACTGGAGCGCGACGGGGTATTCGCGGAGATGGCGCGCAAACAGGGGCTGGCGGCCGGTTAAGCGACGGCCAGACCGGTGGGCACGACCGGGTGGTGCTGGACACCCAGCACGTTGTGGAGTTGGGCGTTGAGGATGGTCATGCTGGGGAAGCGTGCTTCGGGTTGGTGTGCGAAGCAGCTCTGGATGAGCTGGCTTAGGGCAATGGGCACTTGCGGGTTGTGCTGGTGGACGGGCTTCACGAAGTAGGATTCATCCAATTGATTGCGTCGGGTTTCCTCGGGGGTACGTCCGCCGAAGGGCCGTAGGTGGGTGAGGAGTTCGTAGGCGGTCACGCCCCATGCGTAGATGTCGGCCCGTTGATCCATGGCTTCCCCTTTGAGTTGCTCGGGAGGCATGTAGGCCGGGGTGCCGGTGACCTTAGGGTATTTCTTAGGTTTGCGGGGGATTTGCTGGGCGGTATCGAAATCGATCAGGCTCACGTGGCTGTTGAGTGATACCATGATGTTTTCCGGTTTGTAATCGAGATGCATCCAGCCGCGGTCATGCAGGTGTTCGAGACCATCGGCCATTTGCACGAGCACGTCAGCCACATTATCAATCATGTTGTGTTCGCGGGACATGAGGGCTTTGAGATCGGCGCCTTGGATGTATTCCAACACCATGTAGGGCGTGCCGTCGGTCTTACCGTGATTGATGTAGCGGATGATGTTTGGGTGCGGCGAGAGTTTGCGGTGCACCTTGAGGCCGGCCTTGAACATTTTGGGCGCGCTGGAGCTGGAGAGGCCGCTACCACGGAGCTTCCGTACGGCGACGACGTTTTCAAATTCGTCAGTCGCCATCCAGATCTCGGTGATACCGCCTTGCGCCACACATTCGTGGAGCAAATATTTTCCAAATCGTTTGGCCATATTGGCGTTATGCCTCCAAAGAGACTCTATAATAGTTCGTGGGTAAGCCGCCAATTATTACTTCTCATACCTTTAAGAAATAAGAATTGTGGCGAAAACGGCGCGCACGATACCTCAAAAAACAAAAAATGGGGCCTTATGTGTATAACTCCCTGTTTTTGTGAATAAGGCTCCCAATTGAAACCTTTTAGCAAAACGAGTTGATTTTGCGTAACTTTGGCCCCTGAATTGCTGTTCATAGGCAAAGCTTGAAGGAGGAAAGGATCAGATTCTGGGGTTCAGCCGGGATGATGGCCGTAGCTATCGTCTTCTGGTTGGGCTGTGAGGCGGCCAAATTTCGCCGGGCGGCGGATGAGGAGGTGTTCGATATTCTTAAGCAACGTCAGGAGGAGGTGCTGGGCTCATCGTCACCGATGGAGGCGAAATTTGCCACGCGCAAGCCGACTGACGTGAATGGTACGTCGATAATCCTAGATCGATTTTCGAGGCAGACTAATCGTGTGCTTACGTTGCCCGATGCGTTGGAGTTGGCGGTGCAAGGCAACCGTACGTATCAGTTCAACCGTGAGAAACTTTATTTGTCCGCCCTATCGCTGACAGGAACTCGGCATCGATTTGCGCTGAAGTTTACCAAGGCGGAGACAGATCTTGGCGTGACCCGTGGCACGGACAAGGGCTTGGATGGCTCGTCAGACGCGAGCGTGACCTTGAGCAAACTGATGAAAACCGGCGGCACTTTGACCGCTTCGCTAGCGAACGATTTGGTTTTATATTTTGATGGCAAACCGAAGGTGCCTTCTCTCACCTTAAACCTGACCCAGCCGTTGCTGCGCGGAGCTGGTGCGGATATTGCCACCGAAGTGCTCACGCAGGCTGAACGCGATGTGGTGTATGAGGTGCGTGATTTCAGTCATTACCAGAAGACCTTTGCATTGGAGGTGGTGAACGATTACCTCGATCTCCTGCAGCAGGGCGACAGCATGCGCCTTTCCTACAACAACTATACCAACCGGTTGTTTTTTCAAACGGAAGTCAACGCCCGTGTGGGCGGGGGGTTGCAGGCGGAGTTTAACGCTAAGCAGGCTCAGCAGAGTGTTTACACGGCCAAGATTAGCTATATCAGCGCAACCAACGCCTTCCAGAATGCGTTGGATGACTTTAAGCAAAAACTCTCTTTGCCATTGGGTACTGATCTTCGGCTAGATTTCAACGTGCTGGAGCAGCTTGATGAGATTGGCCTTCCACCGGTTGCTGTGAGTGATGAGGTGGGGTATTATTTGGCCATCACTAACCGGTTGGATTTTCTGAATGTGATCGATCGCTTTGAAGATTCGAAACGTAAGGTCAAAGTGGCACGCCAGGATTTATTGCCGAGCCTGTCTCTGATTGCCGATGCGTCGTTGAAAGACCAGTTTTATTCCTCGTTCCAGCCGGAGGATTTTACGGCGACGGCCAAGGTGAGGCTGAACCTGCCCCTAGACCAGCTCACCGAACGTAATGCCTACCGCACTAGCCTAATCAATTTCGAAAGACAAATCCGGACGTTGGCAACGCAGTTGGATAAGTTGCGCGATGGTATCCGGGCTGATGTCCGGAATTTGGAGCGGCAACGGCAGAATTATTCCACACAATTGGATGCGCTAAAAAATGCTGAGGAAGAGTTATTGGCCACCCGCGAGCGATTGAGGTTGGGGTTTGCCGGGGTTCGTACGCGTGATATCATCACGGCTCAGGACGGATTATTGGCAGCCCAGCAGGCCCTGTCTCGAGCCATGGTAGATTACCATAAGACACGGCTGAAACTCTTGAAAGACGTGGGATCGCTGGATACTACACAAGAAACATTTTGGCTAAAAACCGATCCGGCATCGGCCGTCCTCATAGGAGGAAATACTGTCGGCGCCAGTGAGGATGTCGTGCCACCTAACATCATTTTGGGAGAGTAAAATGAAAGAGAATAATAAACTCGATTCTGAGAAATCAGACCAGCTTACCCCTTACCGAAGGAATGCCTCCGGTGGTTTTGCATTTGGGAAATTACTGGCGGGGCTGGTAGCCGCGGGAGTCCTTGGTGGCGGCCTTTTCGGTGGTAAACATTTGCTCACAAAGGAAGAAGAGAAAACTCGAAAAGAGCAATACTATGTGGCCAAGAAATCTGATTTTCTTGTGACGGTAAAGCTCACCGGTCAATTGGTTTCAACCGATGTAGAGGTTTTAAAATCCAACCTTGAAGGTCAGACTACCATTGAAACCATCGTGGAAGAAGGCACTCAGGTTAACGGACCCACCGACTACACTATCGCCGAGGGAGACACCCTAGAGTCCATAGCCGAGAAACACCGAAAAGCGGAGCTCAATATCAAAAGGTTAAACGCCGAGCTAGAATTGGATTGGACGAATCTCTCAAAAGGGACCGAAATCCAGATCCCCGGGGACCTACTTGCAGAATTAGATCCACTCAGCTTTAAGGAACGCATTAATTCTCAGGAGATTGCTGTTCAACGCGCTGAAAATTTATTGCTCCGTTCTCAGGGTAACGTGGAAACACTTAAACTTTCCTCGGAACTCGCTCAAAAAATGGCTGAGAACAATTACACCAACGCTCTGATGGACTTAGATAAACTCAAGAATAACACCATTTCAAATGAGATTGTTAAAACCCGTGGAGCGATTGCCAATCTCGAGACTGATGTGGAGTTGGCTGAAAAAAATCTTACGGCGTACACAAAGCTTAAAGAGTTGGGTTTTGTTTCCGATCTCGAAGTGCTTCGTCAAGAATCCTCGAGAGACAAGGCTTCGCACCAGATCAAAGTTCTCAAAGCCGAATTGGAGGCTTACATAAAATATGACCAAGTTTCTTTGTTGAGCGTGAAAGAACTGACAGTTGATGAAGCTCGGGTTCAAATTGAAAAGCAAAAAGTTCTGAATGCGGCCAATATGCGTGATGCCCTTTCGAATGTGGTGACTAATGAAAGGACTCTCGAGTTGGAAAAGGAAAAGCTCGTCGATCTCAATGAACAAATGGCCAACACCAAAATCTACGCGCCTCAGGATGGCACTGTCTTGTATTGGTCAGACCGGTGGAAACGTGGAGAACCTATCATGGAAGGTTCCAAGGTATACAAAGGCCAAAATCTTATCAAGCTACCTCGAACAAGTTCGCTGAAGGTGGATTTAAGCGTGCCGCAGGCCAAACGCAAACAACTCCGTGTGGGCATGCGCGTGTATGTGGAGGTTGAGGATGTAAAACTGCCCGGCACACTTTCCTTCTTAAGTGCTACGGTGGATACCAATCGCCGTGGTCATACCGAAAAATCCTACTTCAAGGCAGAAGTGAGTATCGATAGCAGTAGTTTTCCAGATTCTGTTTCGGAAGGCATGGCCGTCACGGTTGAAATGTTGGTGATCAACCTTGAGGGGGAAAATCAGCGGATTAAGGTGCCCAACCAATGCGTGACCACACGTATGATCACAGAAGACACCCCGCAAACTGGTTGTTGGGTTTTAGACCCCGATACTGGCCAGCACACTTGGCGTCCTGTAACGATTGAGTACAGCGATGAGAATTTTATTGCGGTCAAGCCTGAGAACGATCCTGGCCGAGGCTTGCGGGAAAACGAGTTGGTGCACTTATCTCCGCTGACTGAAGCGGAAAATCTAAATCTCGAGGAAGCCGTGATGGGCAAAGGCGAAATTGATTTTGAAAAGATTCCTTCTAAACCTCTCGAATTGGAGGAAACCGTAAAGGCTGAGGGAGCGGCTGACGTATCCGATAAGGATGAGGGCACTAAAGAAG
>Ga0066825_10000434_pt1 | contig 13532 bp, 16 predicted proteins | sample ETNtaG_6_FD_65608 | JGI IMG/M metagenome (GOLD analysis project Ga0066825, IMG submission 65608) | Marine microbial and viral communities from oxygen minimum zone, Eastern Pacific Ocean - ETNP201306SV45 | ecosystem: Environmental > Aquatic > Marine > Oceanic | place: Pacific Ocean: Eastern...
GCTCATAATAATACCTAAAAATGGTTAATAAGTAAGGCTATGCCTTACTTTCCATGAACGCTCTGAAGAGAGTTGAAGTCAACTTGTTTCAGAAAAATTATCTAATATTTTAGTTCGGAAATTTTATTTCAAATTCTGTCCATTCGCCTATCTTAGATCTACAAATAATATTGCCATTAAAAGCCGTCATTATTCTTTTGCAAAATGGCAAGCCAAGTCCAGTTCCATCTTTTTTGCCGGAGGTGAAAAAACTCTCAAAAATTAGGGGCAACTTATCTCTTTCAATTCCAGGTCCAAAATCTTTAAAATAGAGATAATGCCCACTAGACTTTGTTTCGGCTCTGATCTCAATTTTCGATTTATAATAAAGAGAATTCTTAAGAAGGTTAAAAATAACAAAAATCATCATATTTTCATCACCTTTACAAATGAAGTCATTCTCTAAGCTCAAGCTAACCAAACCCTTCTCATCTTCATTTTTATAAGAATATTGTTTTAGTGCTTTTTTAACCACATCAGAAATTGATAGATCAGTAAAATTACTTTTATCAATCTCGCCATCTCTAATATTAGCTAAAATCATATCAATCATTGCCAATCCCTGAGTTGATGAATCATAAATCAAATCAATATATTCAATTAACTGATTCAAATTATCTTTCATCAACTCGCAGCAGCCTTTAACCCCAGCAAGAGGATTCCTAGTTTCATGAGCAATTGAAAATGCCAAACTTTTAACCTGGTTAACCTTATCCAGATTTCTATCTATTTTTGTAAACATAATTGAAGAAAGTTTAAGATTGTGAAATTAAATGATTATTATAGAATAACCATATCCAAGAAATTAGTATCAATACTAAATAACTGTATAGTAATATTAAAAGACTGACTTATTAAGTTAACAGAGCATGAATATAATAATTAATTACAAACAGTGCAAAGCTGCCAGAATGCTTCTGGACTGGAATCAGGAAGAGTTGTGCAAAAGAGCTGGAATCACCAAATCAACGATTGGTGATTTTGAAAGAGGCGCTAGAAATTTAAGAATTGAGACGATGCAAAAAGTGGTTGGAGTATTTGAAGATGAAGGAATTAGATTTGAAGCTGATGGGAATAGAATCTTGATAGAATTAAATCCAAAATAATATTCTAGGTACCTATATTTTTTTAAAACTTTAGTAATTGAATTTAAAATTGTTATATTATAACATAACAATTTTAAATTCAATTACTACGATAACATGATACAAAATCAAAAACTTCCCGTAACTGTTTTATCTGGTTTCTTGGGCGCAGGAAAAACAACGTTGCTTAACCATATTCTTAATAATCGAGAAGGTAAAAAAGTTGCTGTTATTGTTAATGATATGAGTGAGGTTAATATTGATGCTGATCTAGTTGAGAAAGAAGGGAACTTATCACGAACTGAAGAAAAACTAGTAGAGATGAGCAACGGATGTATCTGCTGTACTTTAAGGGAAGACTTACTAGATCAAGTTAGAGATTTAGCATTTGAAAAAAAATTTGATTATCTTTTGATTGAAAGCACTGGAATTTCAGAGCCTTTACCAGTAGCAACAACTTTTGATTTTAGAGATGAAGAAGGCAATAGCCTCTCGGACGTATCAAAACTTGATACGATGGTAACTGTTGTTGATGGAGCCAATCTCATTAAAAATTATAGCTCGACTGATTTCTTAAAAGATGGAGATGAAAGCTTAGGAGAAGAGGATGAAAGAACTTTAGTTGATTTGTTAGTAGAGCAAATTGAATTTGCTAATGTTATCATACTTAATAAAATTGATCTAATCTCAAAAGAAGAATTAGAAACAGTTAGATCCATTATACGTGGTTTAAATGCTAAAGCAAAAGTTATTGAAACAACCTTATCAAAAGTAGATTTAGATCAGGTAATGAATACTAATCTATTTAATCTTGAAGAAGCTGAGCAATATCCTTTATGGGCACAAGAACTCCATAATTTTAAAGACCATACTCCTGAAACTGAAGAATATGGTATAGGTAGTTTTGTCTATCAAGCTAGAGCTCCGTTTGAGCCCAAGAAAATTCATGATTTTTTTAATAAACAATGGGCTGGAATTATTCGCACTAAAGGATTCTTTTGGATAGCATCAAGACCAGATTTTGTTGCTGAAGTTTCTCAAGCAGGAGCCTTTGTTCGTCATCAAAAGATTGGAAAATGGCTTGCGGCAATACCAAAAGATCAAAGGCCACAAGGAGAAGAATTTGATCAGACCATGAAAGAATATTGGAACGAAAATTATGGCGATAGAAGACAGCAAATTGTTTTTATTGGGCTAAAAAATGAAATGAATGAAAGTGATATTCGCAAGCAGCTTGATGAATGTTTAACTCAAGATTGGTCATCAAATCATTCTCAAATATGGGAGAATGTTAGAGATCCATTTCCTGAGTGGTTTTAATAGAAGAATATTATTATGAAATTAGATATAACAGGGGAAATAACATATAATAAGGCTGGTTTAGTTCAAGCAATTGCACAGCAGCATGATAGTGGTGAAGTGTTAATGCTAGCCTGGATGAATAAAGAATCTATTAAGGAAACACTGAAAACAAAACAAGTATGCTATTGGTCAAGATCTCGTAAAAAACTATGGCGTAAAGGAGAAAGTTCAGGTCATATTCAACAGCTTGTAGAATTTCGTTTTGATTGCGATAAAGATACTATACTAATGTTAGTTGATCAAACTGGCCCTGCTTGTCATACTAATAGGCCAAACTGTTTTTATAATTCAGTTAACAATTGTAATATTACAGTAACAAGCAAGCCTATAAAATAATGATAAATCAAATACAAATATTAAAATTAAAGGTTACAAAATGGTTATAGCAGCAAATTTAGGATTTCCACGTATTGGATTAAATCGTGAATTAAAAAAAATACAAGAAGCATATTGGAAAGGAGATGCCTCACATGAGGAACTTCAATCTGTTTGCCGAGAATTAAGAGAACGTCATTGGAAAATGCAGAAAGAAAGTGGCATAGAACATATTCCATCTAATGATTTTTCTTTATATGATCATGTACTTGATACTATTGCTATGGTTGGAGCAGTTCCGCAGCGTTATAATTTTAATCAGGAAAAGGTAGATACAGATTTGTTCTTTTCCATGGCTAGAGGAAAACAATATGGCAAGATAGATGTTGTTGCTATGGAAATGACCAAATGGTTTGATACTAATTACCATTATATCGTTCCTGAATTTACAAAAAATACTAAATTTAAACTTAGTTCCAGCAAGATAGTTGAGCAATATAAAGAGGCAAAAAATCTTGGCATTGAAACTAGGCCAGTAATTCTTGGACCTGTATCATTTTTATTGCTTGGGAAAGGTTATGATGGTATAGAACCGTTAGATCTAATCGACGCCTTATTGCCAGTATATCAGGAAGTTTTAAATCAATTAGAGCATGAAGGGGTAAAGTGGATTCAAATTGATGAACCTTGTTTAGTGCTTGATTTGGATAATAAAGCTAAAGATGCATATAAAAAAGCTTATGAAATATTAGGTAATAATAGGAGTTCAAAAACTCTACTTACTACCTATTTTGGTGAAATTGGAGATAATTTAGATTTAGCCCTCAATTTACCATCAGATGGTATTCATATTGATCTCGTGAGATCTCCTGAGCAGATTGATGATGTTTTAAAAAACATTAAGGAAGATAAATGGCTATCACTTGGTTTAGTAGATGGGCGTAATATTTGGAAAAATGATCTTTCCAAAAGCGCTAAAATAGTTGAAAAATGCGCTGATGCTTTAGGCCCTAATAAAATAATGGTTTCTCCTTCTTGTTCATTATTACACAGCCCAATTGATCTTGATAATGAAAAAACTCTTGATGATGAGTTTAAAAATTGGTTGGCATTTGCAAAACAAAAATTAAATGAAGTTTCAATTCTAGCTCGAGCTGAAAATGAAGGGCCGGAGGAGTTTACTCAAGAATTTGAGGAAAATCAGAAAGCTATTGAATCACGTAAAATTTCTAGCAGAATTCATAATGATGATGTAAAAAAACGCGTTTCATCATTAACATTTAATGATATAAAAAGAGACTCTGAATTCAAAGAAAGGATTAAAGTTCAAAAAGAAGCTTTGTCTTTACCCTTATTGCCGATTACAACTATTGGATCTTTTCCTCAGACAAAAGAAATTAGACAAATGCGTTCTAAATTTAAAAAGAATGAAATCTCTAGAAAAGAATATGATAAATTCTTAGAAAGAATCACGAAAGATTTAATAAAATGGCAAGATAATATCGGTATTGATATGCCAGTTCATGGCGAATATGAGCGCAATGATATGGTTGAGTATTTTGGTGAAAAGCTTGAAGGGTATGCTTTTACTAAAAATGGTTGGGTTCAGAGTTATGGTTCAAGATGTGTAAAGCCTCCAATTATTTTTGGTGATGTATCCCGCCCTAAAGATATGACAGTTCGCTGGTCTTCCTTTGCACAAAATTTAACAAAAAAACCTGTTAAAGGTATGTTAACTGGTCCAATTACGATGTTACAATGGGCCTTTGTTCGTGATGACCAACCACGCTCCCTAACTTGCAAACAAATAGCTTTAGCCATTCGTGATGAAGTGAAAGATCTTGAATTAGCTGGAATTAAAGCTATCCAAATTGATGAACCAGCTTTTCGTGAAGGTTTACCGCTTAGACACTCAAAAAGAGATGAATATTTAGAATGGGCCGTTGAATCATTTAGAATTTCTTCATCTGGAATTAAAGATGAAACACAGATACACACACATATGTGTTACTCAGAATTTAATGATATTATTGATTCAATTGCTGATCTTGATGCTGATGTAATTTCAATAGAAACTTCTCGTTCTGCTATGGAATTGCTTGATGCATTTGTTGAATTTAAATATCCAAATGAAATCGGGCCAGGTGTTTATGATATTCATTCTCCACGTATTCCAAGAATAGAAGAGATGGAAAAACTACTTTATAAAGCCTTAGATGTTTTAGATGATAAGCAGGTTTGGGTGAACCCTGATTGCGGTCTCAAAACTCGTCATTGGGATGAAGTTAAACCAGCTCTCATTAATATGGTTCAAGCAACAAAAAATATTCGTACTAAAATTGGTAAAAGAACCTAATAAAAACTACAAATTAGGATTATGAAGAAAAATATTGTAGATTTTCCAAAACCATCAAGAGAGGAAGTTATTAATGCTGTAAAAACAATGATTGCCTGGGCTGGAGATAATCCAAATAGAGAAGGTTTAGTAGATACACCGCAAAGAGTAGTAAATGCTTATGAAGAATTTTTTTCAGGCTACAATTTAAACCCAGATGAAATTTTGAGCAAAACCTTTGAAGAAGTGGAAGGGTATGATGAAATGGTTATTGTTAAAAATATCCGTTTAGAATCGCATTGCGAACATCATATGGTACCAATCATTGGTAAAGCTGATATTGCTTATATCCCTGATAAAAGGGTTGTAGGAATTAGTAAATTAGCAAGATTAGTAGATATATTTGGCAAAAGATTGCAAACTCAGGAAACTATGACTGCACAAATTGCCGATACTATTCAAAGGGTATTAAAACCAAAAGGAGTTGCAGTTGTTATTGATGCTGCTCATCAATGCATGACCACTAGAGGAGTCCATAAATCTGAGACTACTACTGTTACAAGTAGAATGCTTGGATTGTTTAAAAATAATCCGACTACAAGAGCTGAATTTATGATGTTGATCAAAGGCAGTTAACCTGAACTTTAAAAGCTTCAATATTGACATTATCACATTAAAGAAGTAAAAAATAATGTGATATTATAACATAATATTAATTAATAATTTATGATTCTTGCTTATTCTTTAGTAATTGGCTGCAGTTTAATGCATATTTTTTGCTGCGGCGTTCCTTTGCTTATAACTACAGTTGGTTTAAGTGCGACTCTTGGATTTGCTAGTAATGGAGTTTTAGAGAACTCTTTTTTTGAAAGTTTTGAGAAATTTGAAATTGAGATTTTACTTCTATCAGGAGTGGTTTTATTAGCAGCTTTTATCCTGAAATTCAGAGCAAAGAAACTTGATTGTTGCGAGAAGGAGGAGAAAAATTTCTGCAACAGAAATGAAAAGATAAATGATTTACTTTTGAAGACTTCTTCCAGTTTATATTTGTTTAGTATAGTAACTTTTGCTGTTAGCCAAATAATTTGAATTAAAAATAGGTTCTAAGAAACACATAAATTACATATACCTTTAATTTCAACTATGGCATCTTTGATTTGAAAGTTATTTTTTGATCCTAAGCTATTTAGTTTGCTTGCAAGATCTTTATCGCAAAGTTCTTTAACCTCGTTACATTTATCACATATTAAAAAAGAGCATCTTTTATGTTTTAAAGGATGAGAACAGGTTACATAGCTATTCGAAATATGTAGCTTATGAATCAACCCATATTCCAATAAAAAATCTAAAGTTCTATATACTGTTGCTGGCTTTGCTGATGAATCTTCCTTTTGTAATATATTTAAAATATCATATGCTTTTGAGGGTTCATGATTTTGCAAAATTATAGAAAATACTTTTTTGCGTAAATCAGTAAATCTTAAATCATTTTTAATGCATATTTCTTCAGCTTTATTAAAAGCATCACTTACACATTTATTATGATCATTGCACGAAGTCATATTATTTTTTATAATTGAAAATTATAATGTTACAATATAACATTATAGCCATAATTTTTTAGAATCAAACTTATTTAAGATTTAAAAGAAAAATGCTAACATGCTCTAATATATCTTACAAAATAAAGGATGAAGCTATCATTGACAATATTAGTTTTAACTTAAAGTCAGAAGATCATTTATTAATAGTTGGACCCTCTGGATCAGGTAAAACAACTCTTCTCTGTCTTTTAGCAGGACTTACAAAGCCAACTTCTGGTGAAGTAAAATATGAGGAAACTAATATTTATGAATTAAAGCCTGAAGATCGTGACCAATTTCGTGGTCAAAATTTGGGTATTATTTTCCAGAATTTTCATTTAATCAAATCTCTTAATGTTTATCAAAATATTGCCTTAGCAAGTCAGATGTCAGGCAATGAAATAAATCAGAAACAAATTAATCATTATCTAAAGGAGTTAGGTTTAGAAGAGAAAGCAAAACAAAAAACTTCTACTCTTAGCGTTGGTCAATCGCAAAGATTAGCAGTAATTAGAAGTTTTATCAATAAACCAAGATGGATTTTATGTGATGAACCCACTTCTGCTTTAGATGATGAAAATACAGATCAATTATTAATTTTATTAAAATCAGAAGCTAAAAAAAACAAATCATCTCTGATTATTGTTACCCATGATAAAAGAGTTAAAGCATATTTTAAGAATGATAATATTTTAGAGTTATGAATCTATTTACTATTTCTCTTAGCTATCTAACTTCACGCCTGCAAAATAGTATTTTAAATATTGTGATGATGGCAGCGGGAATAATGCTGATTACGATTTTACTGCTTTTTGGATATCAAGCTGGGCAAAGATTAACATCGGATTCTAAAGGAATAGATGCTGTGATTGGAGCTAAAGGAAGTCCATTACAGCTAGTATTATCAACTATATATCATATTGATATTCCAACTGGAAACATTGATTTAAAAATAGCAAATAAAATCAAAAAACATCCACAAATAAAACAAGCAATTCCTATTTCTCTAGGAGATAGTTATAAGGGTTTTAGAATTGTTGGTACTAATCTATCCTATATTAAGCATTTTAAAGCTTCATTTGACACAGGAAATCTTTGGCAAGATAGTATGGAAGCTGTTATAGGATATGATGTGGCCAAAAATACCAATTTAAAAATAGGAGATCGTTTTGCAGGAAGCCATGGCTTGGTTCAGGGTGGTGAAGTACATGGCGATGAAACCTATAAAATAGTTGGAATTCTAGAACCTACAAAAACTGTATTAGATAGATTAATTATTACTTCTTTAGACAGTGTCTGGGATATTCATGATCATCACAAAAAAGATGAAGATCGTAGCAAACGTCATGAAAATGATGAAGAGGAGCATGAACATCATGGTCATCACGATCATAAAAAAGAAGAATTAGAAGAAGATAAAGAAATAACTGCTCTTTTAATAAATTATAAAAACAAAATGGCAGCAATTACTTTTCCTCGCTATATTAATAAAAATACCAATATGCAGGCTGCTAGCCCTTCTTTTGAAATATCTCGCTTAATAAAGCTAATTGGTATTGGTAAAGATAGTGTCATATTATTTGGTGGTTTCTTAATTATCTTATCATTAAGTAGTATGTTAATTGGTCTTCTTAATTCAGTTTATCAAAGACGCTATGATTTAGCTATTTTTAGGACTTTAGGAGCGTCAAGAAAAAAGGTGTTTTTAATCGTTATTATTGAAGGAATGATTATATCAATAATAGGTAGTTTAGTTGGCCTAATAGCGGGGCATTTAGCAATAGAAATAATAGGAAATTATAGCACGAAAGGAGCTGAATTAGGTTTAACTGGTTTTATATTTGTCCCACAAATTTTTATATTATGGTCTGCTATCCTGATACTTTGTTTAGTTACTGGTTTACTGCCAGCAATCAGAGCTTATAAAACTGATATTAAAGAAATGCTAACTCATGTTACATAGAAAATTATCAGTTTTAATATTTCTTACCTTAAAACTATTTTCTATAAATTCTTTCGCCTTTTCTATTGAAGAATTCAAAGAAGATTATGCTCAGAATATTAAACCCCTACAGGTTACAGGTGATGCAATAAAATGGGAAGTTTTTGCTAAAACAAAAGAAAAAATGGAATGCACAACAGATGCGGAAGGTTTTGATAATTGCTTAATAAAGCCTATTTATTCAACCCAGATTAAATCATTGAATAATAAACAAGTAACCTTAACTGGCTTCATGTTTCCCCTAGATCCAGCAGAGAAACAAAAAAACTTCCTGATTGGGCCTTATCCTGCAAGTTGCCCATTCAATTATCATGTTGGACCCTCACAAATAGTTGAAGTAAAATTAAAAAAACCAATAGCATTTTCTTATGACCCGGTAACTGTTAAAGGAACATTATCTTTAAAATATAATAAGGATACAGGTGTATTTTATTATTTAAACCAAAATTAGATATTATTTTATAATCCATATTTTATTAAACTTTGTGGATGTTAAATTGGGATTCGAATTGATTTTTTAAAAAGTTCGCACTCGCTGTTGTTTGCCTCAACAGGTGCAAAAGTTCGAAATTTAAAGGACGACCCAAATTACCATTTAACCCTTGTAATCTCTGAATCGGCAAATTAGGATAATAGTTCGTAAAGTGTGCTTTGCAAACCGCCAGTTTAACTGGTTCTAACTTCGTCTCCGCTCTATTTTTCTCTAATCACAACTACTGCTCTAACCCCAGTAAATCTAAGGGTTTACGACTTTCAAAACTCAATTTCAGTCGTCCTTTCTTCTCTCCGTTTCCCTACAAATTTTGCTAAAATCAGCCCAAAAATTCTCTCTTTCTCCGTTTGGGTCGTCCTGTTTTGATTTTAGGACGCTTCGATAAACACAGGCTTCACAGCTTTTCTATCGAACTTTTCTGTGTGGGTGTGCGAGTGCAACTTTGATGATTTTTGCGAACTTTTCTATTTGGTTAAATGGATTTAATCAACTCCTCCACTAATTTTATAGCAATCCCACTTGCATCACATTCAGGATGAAATTGAGTTAATAAAAACATTTTTGGATAGGTTTTATGCTGGGTAGCTTCAATAACTCCATCTGGAGATATAGCTGATATTTTTAATTGATCTGATAGATTTTCTTCAAAGCAGCCTTGATGATGAATGCTGAGTTCTTTTATATTTTCTAGATTAATATTTGGATTAGATTTCTTATAAATTTCTGCCAATAAAGAGTTTTCTAGAACCTCCATTTCATGAGTTCCTTTAAAAATATTCTCTTTTTCTCCTTTTAAAATAAGATCAAAATTATCCTCATAGTCTTTTAGCATTTTTTTGGAAAATGTTTTTAGATTTTCATCATAATGATAATTTTCCCTTTCATTATTATCAGTTCTTTCATCATCCGGTAAGTGCTGAACTAAATTACCTCCTAAAACTGCATTAATGAGTTGCATTCCTCCACATATTCCAAGAACAGGGATATCTTGTCTATCTAAAGCATATTCAACCATTCTAACCTCTGTTGCTTGCCTAACGTTAAATGGACTTACTGGTAATCTTCTTTTGGTTTGTGGATGAATATAGTCTTCTCCATAAAGATTTGGATGAACATCTCGTTTATTGCCTGGAAAAATAAGAGCATTACAACCTTCTAGAATTGCATCCACTATTTTTAAATGATCTTCTAATAAACCTTGGAGTTGATTGTCCTTTATATGTCTATCGCTTCTTACATCCTTATTTAAATTGGTCGGAATCAGAACTGGAACGCCACCACAAATTTCAACCAATTTCACAATCAAACGGCAACGCATAATGCTCATGTCATCTGTAATTCCAATCCTAAATTTATTTTTCATTTTTTAATTAAATTATTTGGATAAATAAGTTTTTATATGGTAATTTTTTTAAAAAATTTATCAATTATAATTTAAGTTTTAAATATTAAATGAAGATAGGACTACTAGTATCAGAAAAGGGTTTATATTCCCATAAAAGATTAAAAGAAGAGGCAGAAAAAAGAGGTCATAAATTTAGAATTATTAACCTGACAGAATGTTTTGTTAATATTACTAATGATACCCCCACAATTTATGATAAAAATGGTAAGCCAATTAGAGATTTAGATGCAGTAATTCCAAGAATTGAACCTTCAATTACATTTTATGGTACAGCTATTCTTAGACAATTTGAGATGCTGGGTGTTTATTCTTTAAATAGTTCAATTGCAGTACTCAAAGCTAGAGATAAGCTTAAATCTCTACAAATATTAGCTAAAAATGATATTCCTATGCCATCAACTGGTATTGCCAATTCTCCTGCTAGTATTGATGCAATTATTAAATCTCTTGGTGGTGCGCCATTAATTATTAAATTAGTGGAAGGGACAGAAGGTGAAGGAGTTGTTCTAGCAGAAACAAACAGCGCTGCAAAAAGTGTAATTTCAGCATTTAAGCAACTTCATGCTAATGTTATTGTGCAGGAATTCATAAAGGAATCATCAGGAAGAGATATGAGATGTTTTGTTGTTGGCAATAAAGTTGTAGCTTCAATGGAAAGAGTGGCAAATGAAGGTGAATATAGAGCAAATTTTCACCTTGGAGCAAGCGTAAAACCAATAACTATTACCAAAGAAGAAAGAGCCATGGCCATAAAGGCAAGTAAAGTAATGGGAATGGATGTTGCTGGAGTTGATATTTTAAGATCAAATCGTGGTTCTTTAGTCCTTGAAATCAACTCTTCTCCAGGGCTTGAAGGAATTGAAAAAGCAACCGAAAAAAATGTTGCTGGATTTATGATTGAGCATATTGAAAAAAATGTGAATAAAATATCAAAAATTCACTGATTAATATCACAATTTTATTGCTAAAATTTTCAAACTAAAATAGTTTATATTAGCTTTGACGATTCTGGTTACTCAAGTAAGCAAAGCATTGGTTTATTTTTATTAATAAATTTATGTTTTGTCATGAATAAGTTAAAGTTCTTATCCATAGTTCTGTCTTTTTTAATTTCATTTAACTCTTTCAATCATATCGCTTTTGCCAATGATCATGGTGAAGATGAGCATATCTATGAAGAAAATGAGAGTGATTATGATAACTATAATTATGATGAAATTCCTGATGACTTAGAAAATGAGGGTGACAATCAAGAAGAAGAAAAAGAAAGTGATGACGAGCTTTATAATTAATTAGCTCTCTTTAATTGATTTATGGATAATAATTTTGATCGAAAGCAAATAATAGAAAACGCAAAATCCTTGGTCGAAGAACACGGAAAGAAAGCGATAGATATCGTGCAACATAGAATTGATAATTTGCCAAATAAATGCTCAAGGGAGAGTGATTCGGTGTTTTTACTTTTAAATGAGGTAGAAAAATTATTAGAAAATCATTAAAATCCCAACATTTCTTCCTGCTCTTGCCATAAATCAGGCATTTGTTTAGCAATTATATCCTGTAATTTTAGAGTCCTTGGCTGAGTGCCAGTTAAAACTGATTTGACAATTTTTGGTGATAAAAAATTAAGGTTAAAAACTTTGCTGACATAAGAAGTTCCAACCTTTTCTTTTCTGGCAATATCAGCCAAAGAGTCAAATTTACCTTCCTCCATCAAATTTTTCCATTTATGAGCCTTGCCAATCATCTTGATTAATTTGTCATCAAAATAGGATTTCTGTTCATCTGTCGGTGTATTTTTAGGGCAAATTACCATCGCAGCACCACCTCGTTTTTTTATTTGAATTGGTACAAAAATATCGATAGTTTCCTCATTTATTTTCTGGCTGATTTCTTCCATTTTTAGTTTGTTAATTCGGTTGATAATGAGTGAAGTCCTTCTTTAAAGATTTTGATATTTAGCCCTTCAGGCTTGATATCAATTTGTTTGATTAGAAGGTTAATAATTCTTGCTTGTTCAACTGGAAATAACTCATCCCAGATTTTATCGATTGTTTTAAATGAGCTGATGATCTTATTTTCCGATAAATCGTCTTTTTTGGCGTTAATAGTATGAATTATAAATTCTGGCTTTTTTAGAAAATTCAAAACTTGGTCAGTCACTAAATTTTCAGTTTCACTTGCAGATATTCTGCCAACTTTGCAAAGATCATTATTTCCCTTATGCTTTGACTGGCAAATATAATAACGATATCTCTTGCCTTGCTTTGTTGTGTAAGTAGGAGTCATTTTTGAGCCACATATACCACAATTCATAATTCCTTTAAGAAGTGGTGCTGTCGTAACTCTTGATGATGGTAATTGAATTTTGTTGTTGGTTGATAGTAGCTCCCTTGTTTTTTGCCAAGTCTGATCGTCAATAATTGGTTTATGCATCCCATCAAAAAGCTTATCCTTATGCTTAACTTTGCCGATATATAGGTGATTATTTAAAATTCTTCTGACATTAGATTTATTAAATCTTTTACCCTTATGAAGCTTGCCATTATTTGAGATCCAAGTTTTGGTGGTAAAGCCAAGATTATTTAATTCTCTAGCTGTTTCAGTAACTGAGGCAGTTTCTGCGAAGTTTTGGAATAATATCCTGACAATTTTTGCCTCTTTTTCATTAATAAGAAGTTTTCTGTCTTTAGCATCATAGCCAAGTGGAATATTGCCTCCCATCCACATACCTCTTTTGCAGGAGGCTTCTAATTTATCTTTAATTCTCTCAGAAGTTAATTCTCTTTCATATTGAGCAAATGATAATAGGACATTCAGCATCAATCGCCCCATTGAATTGGCAGTATTAAAGCTCTGGGTTACCGAGACGAAACTGACATTATGCTCATCAAGAAGCTGGATAATTTTAGA
>Ga0066825_10000438_pt1 | contig 13480 bp, 9 predicted proteins | sample ETNtaG_6_FD_65608 | JGI IMG/M metagenome (GOLD analysis project Ga0066825, IMG submission 65608) | Marine microbial and viral communities from oxygen minimum zone, Eastern Pacific Ocean - ETNP201306SV45 | ecosystem: Environmental > Aquatic > Marine > Oceanic | place: Pacific Ocean: Eastern...
TTGCGCCCCATCCTCAACGACCAGACGAAGCCAGCCCGACTCCGAGCGCTCGCCCTCAGTTTGATGAACGAAGACACTGTCGCCGTCGATAGCCTCGCCGCCTACACCCGCGATCCATCGCAGGAAATTCGTTTGGAAGCCGTACGCAATCTAGCCAGCTCGCAAAAAGCAGACGCTCAGACGGCGCTCGTATCCGTAGCCACAGACACGAGTCAATTCCCCAATATTCGAGCCGAAGCCATTCTCGGACTGGCCACGAACCCCACCGCCAACAAAGCGACGCTTGAATCGCTAAGCGAAGATCGGAACGCCATCGTAGCCACAGAAGCCCTACGCGCGCTCGCCGCGGGAGGCCTTAAAGCGCGAACGCTCTCGCCGAAACCCAACGTTCCCGACGCCACGCAATGGGCAAGCATGCTCGACGCTCTGCCCGGCGAGGCCGATCTGGACGCCGGTCGGCGAATATTCTTCCATCCTAAGCTAGCGACCTGCGCCACCTGTCACGAAATGGAGGGCCGCGGACGCCGCGTCGGTCCCGATCTCACCACGATCAACCGCCAAGCCGGCGTAGACGATGAGTGGTTGCTGACCCACATTCTCAGCCCAGCGGAGACCATCGCTCCGCAGTATCAGCCCTGGCAGATTCACTTGAAGGATGGCAGCTCCAAAATGGGTTTCGTCTTACGCAAGGGCGGGATCCGCGAAGCCTATCTCGGAATCGACGGCAACGAGTTCGCTGTCAGCAAACCGAATATCAAGCGAACCGAAGAGCTGCCCATTACAATCATGCCGCCCGGACTGCTCGCGCCGCTTCAACCCACCGAGATCCGCGATCTGATCGCCTACCTGCTGAAAGAGAAGTAGGTCGATCCAACCGGATCCGATTCACCCCGCCCAAGCGGCGAATTTCGAAGCGAGACGAACTCTAGCAGAATAGGTGTAACAAATTCGAACGCTCGAGGAGTATCCCCTAGAACACCGTTTAGGCCGCAATAACTCGTTGACCCACTGTCCCGAGAATTCTATCTATTTTAATTATGACTCGCTCTACTACTCCTAATCGTCGCCAATTTCTAGCTGCCTCTACCGCAACAGGGGCTGGACTTTTGTTCCTGCCGAGCGGCACGCTTTTCGGACAAAATCGTCCGGGCAACAAGTTGAACATCGCTCTCATCGGTTGCTGGGGCCGAGCTCAGGCTCACTTCCCCATGCTGGATAAGGAAAACGTGGTCGCCCTTTGCGATGTCAACTCCAAGGCGCTGGCCGCTGCAGCGCAGCGCTATCCTAAAGCGAGGCAGTACAAAGACTGGCGCAAGGCGCTCGATCAAAAGGACTTGGACGCAGTCGTATGCTGCACGCCGGACCATCACCACGCTTTTATCTCCATCTGGGCCATGAACCGCGGACTGCACGTCTACGGCGAAAAGCCGCTCGCCAACAGCGTCGAGGAAGCCCGTTTGGTTCGCGAGACTTACCTGGCCAACCGGAACAAAGTCGCTACCCAATGCGGCACCCAACGCCACTTCGACCCGAATTTCGCCTACATTCGCGAGCTCATCCACGAAGGCGCCATTGGCGATCTTCAGGATGTGCACGCCTGGGGAAATCGCTTTCACAACAAGAAACACTATCCGAAGGCGACAGGATCCGCTCCGGACTTCATCGATTGGGATCTCTGGGTAGGGCCATCGCCGATGCACCCCTTCAGCGAAGACTATTTCATCGCGAAAAACTGGAAGAATGGCGAGCCAACCCACTCCTACTTCGAATCCGATCCCAAGAAATGGCCGCGCGGATCGAATTGCCTCTCCTGGAACATGTACCGCGACTTCGGCAACTGGCAGATCGGCGATATGGGCAGCCATACCATGGACTTGGCCTTCAATCCGCTCGATGCCGATTACCCGATTTCCGCTCAAGCCGAAGGCGAGGAATACAATCCGGAAGTCGCTCCTTCGCGTATGAGCTCGAGCTGCATCAATCCTGCCAATGACTGGCGCGGCAAGATTCGGGTTTCCTGGCACCAGGGCGGCAACATGCCGAAGTCGCCGCTTTCCTACGTTGACATCAGCAAGATCGGCCACGGAGCTCTCTTTAAGGGAACCAAGGGATTCATCGTTGCGGACTTCAAGACCCGCACCGTCATTCCTTACGGCAGAGGCGCTGATCTCTCCTACTACGATTCCAGCAAAATCAAAGTGCCGGAACGCACCGTCGCCAACTTCGGCGAAGAATGGACTCATGCCTGCAAGACGAACCTCAAGACCTCTTGCAACTTCGATTACTCCGGTATCCTCATCGAGCAATTGCTGCTCGGCGCCGTGGCTTACGACGTCGGCAAGAAGCTCGACTACAACGCGAAGAAGATGGAAGTCACCAACAGCCCCGAAGCGAATCGCCTCCTCAAAAAGGAGTACCGCAAGGGTTGGGCCCTCAACGGCTAAGCCGCTCGAGCATCGCTCGCGCTTTCTTCAAGAGAGACCTTCGGGTCTCTCTTTTTTATTGGTAGCACAGGGCCTTAGTCTGCGCTTTTCCGGTCTAAAGATCCGCCGCTACCTATAGTATCCGAAAAAGACATCGCGCATCCTCACATCTACCTCTCTTATTCACACTGCATGTTTTTCTCCAATCGCTCTATAGCTATTCTTCTCGCGATTCTCGCCGGTAGCTCCCTAGCCCTAGCCGACTCTCCGCGCCCCAATGTCCTGCTCATTATGACGGATGACCAGGGTTACGGCGACCTCTCGCTTCATGGCAATCCAGTGCTCAGAACGCCCGCCATGGATTCGGTCGGCAGAGAAGGCGTACGCCTGGATCGCTTCTACGTCAGTCCTGTGTGCGCTCCTACGCGAGCCAGTCTCCTCACGGGCCGTTACCACTTGCGCACTGGATCCTGGGGAGTCTCTCGCCGCCAAGAAGTCGTCGATCCCGCTGAAACGACGATCGCCGAAGTGATGCGCGAAAATGGATACGCGACGGGATGCTTCGGCAAATGGCATAACGGAGCCGCCTACCCCGAAACCCCAAATGGCCAAGGCTTCGACGAGTTCTTTGGATTTCTCGGTGGCGTCTGGCGCGAGTACTACGATCCCATTCTCCGTCACAACGACGAAGACAATCGTTACGAGGGGTACATAACGGAAATTCTCACCGACAAAGCCATCGACTGGATGGACGAGCAGATAGACCGCGACCAAGCCTTCTTCTGCTATCTGCCCTACAACGCCCCACACACGCCTGGATTGGTAGACGAGGAATATTGGAAACCCTTCTACGAAAAGAGCGTCGGTCGTTGGGAATCCGTCATCTACGGAATGATCAAATCCATCGACGAGCAGATCGCGCGCGTCCTTAGCTTTCTCGAAACGAGCGGCCAAGAGGAAAATACCATCGTCATCTTCATGACCGACAATGGCCCCAACACTTTTCGCTACACCGCCGGTCTCAAAGGCAAGAAAGCCCATATCTACGAAGGCGGCATTCGCGTGCCATTCTTCATCCGTTGGCCAGGGACGCTCAAGCCGCATACCGTCAATCAGCCGCTATCGCATATCGACATTCTCCCCACCGTCGCTGAACTCTGTAACATCGATCTCAATACACCTAACCCAATCGACGGAATGAGTTTCGCCAGCCTCCTGCGAGATCCATCCATGGACTGGCCCGATCGGCAGTTCATTTCCTTTTCCTACGGATCCAAAACAAAGATTCAAAGCGAGGCCGCTGTACACACGAATCGCTGGACAGCCGTCCAATTCAAAGGCGCTTGGAGTCTCTACGATATCGAAGCCGATGTTCGTCAGCGACACGACCTTTCGAAACGCTATCCCGAAGTTCTCGACAAGCTGAAGAGCCATTGGGAAACGGAACTCGCAACCATGCCACCACTAGGCGTCGAAACGCCGGTCCCGGTCGGACAACGAGATGGCGAGCGCGTCGTTTTGAAAGGGCACGATGCGAATTTCAACGTTCCGCGCGGAAAGGGAATCGACTACAACTATCGAGCCGGCTTTACGGGTCACTGGATCAGCAAGTGGACGGATACCAAGGCCTACCCCGAGTGGAAGCTCAATGTCGCCCAAGGCGGAAATTACGAAGTCAGCATCCTTTACTGTTTGCCTGCTGAAGACGTCGGCGTCGCTGGATATTTAGAATTAGGGATACAGCGCTTACCGTTCAAGATCGTCGAAGCCTTCGACCCTCAGCCCTACTCCCAGCCATTCATGCTGGACGGCGAGTCCACGAAGTACGAGCACAAGGCCTGGAAGCGACTCACATTGGGAACGGCCCAACTCAACGGCGGACAAGCGTCCGTACGCATCCAATTATCGGATATACCTGGTCCCAATGGAATCGAAATCAAGGAAGTCGAATTACGCCGACTCAATTAGATTCCAAACCACGGAGTTCACGGAGGAACGGAGAGCTAAAGCAGCGAAAACCTGCTCGCTCGTCAGAGCGATCCTGCTCCCGCAGCGCAGCAAGGGATCCCTGTTCATTCATTTCACCGTTTTCGATTGTCTTCGACGCTGCGGGGACGCAGCTGCCCTACCTAGGGCCTTGCTATTGCCACTTCCCGGTCAAACGCCGGGCGATGCGGCGCGAAAATTCGTAGGGAGACTCTTGGGCGGCGGCTACCTCCTCCTTGTAGCCTTTGCCCGCATCGCCAAGTTCCTCGATCGCCCGAAGCGCATACATGCCCACTAGATAATTGGGATCGTCGATATGCCTAACGAGACTCTCGAGCCAATTTTCGTATCCAAGTTTCACCAACGCCTGCGACGCCGCCACTCTAACCGCAGGGCTCGGATCCACTGCAAGCGCTTCCAGCGAGTCTTTCGCCTGTTCCGCACGATTGACTCCCAGCCAAACCGCCGCCCAGTAGCGCGTAGACGCATCCTTGGATACGGTAAATGCAAGCAGGGCGCCAACGTCCTCCGCTTCGCCCGCCGTTATCACTTCAATCAATCGATTCGTCTGTCCGCTGCGATCCACATTGAGGAACGCTTGATACTTGCTCCCCGCTTCCCTTCCTAGCTCTTCTAGAATCGGTTCGGGTATCAATCCCATATCCCGCTCTTGGGCCATTCTCTCGTACGTCAATTCGCGCATTGCCTCCAAGCGCCTACGATGACTGGTATCGCTAGCCAGATTCATCGTCTCGTTCGGATCATTGAGAAGATCGTATAGCTCCTCCGGCGGTCGTCGCTCCGCAAAGGGACGCGCCTGCAGATCATTCAAGGCGCCTTCCGCATTCAGTTGGCGAAGCGTCTGTATAATTTCTTTGCCGTCCTTGTATTGGCTCGGCTGCGCATGGGATACATGCGACATGAAATTGCGAATGTACTTATAGCGTTCGTCGCGAACGCCGCGGATGATGTCGACCGTTTCATCGCAGCGATCCCGCCCTGTAAACATGTGATCGCGCGGTTTGTGGTTATCCGCCAGAAAGTCTCTACCCTGCACGTAATCCGGTATTTCGATTCCTGCGATCGCTAGCGAAGCTGCCGCTACGTCGATATGCTCAATGATATCGTCTCTAACGACGCCTGCCTGCTCTCCTCCAGGCAAGCGCGCGATCATGGGAACGCGCACGCCTTCTTCGTAAAGGAATTGCTTCCCCCTCAAGTGGCTCGCGCCATGATCCGACCAGAGAAACACTGCCGTCGAATCCAGACGTCCCGCCTCGTCTAACTCGGCCAGAATTTCTCCCACCTCGACATCGGTCTGAGCCCACGAATCGAGGTACTTGATCCAATCCTGACGAATCACCGGGTGATCCGGATAGTAAGGAGGCAATTTTACCTTGGACGTATCCGTCCGCTCAGGAGCTCGGCGATTCTTGCCTCCAGAAAGCTGAAACTGCGCGAAGATCGGTTGATCCGCCGGCGCTTGTTTCCAATCCGTTCCGTCATACAGCTCGCTTTGCTCCACGAAATTATAATCCGTCTTTCGCTTATTGGTAACGAAATAGCCCGCTTCGCTAAACAGATCGGGAATCAGCTTAACCGGCGCTGGGTAGCTTCGATGATAATCGGGGCCGCCCATACCTTTGCCGGATAGGGTCTGACTCCGGTGATTGTGAGACCCCAAGGTCATCTGATACATTCCGCTTACCATGGCGGAGCGGCTTGGCGAACAAACCGGCGCTGTCACGAACGCTCGATCGCAGCGAATGCCGTCTTTCGCCAATTGATCCATATGCGGCGTTTCGATCGCCGTCTCTCCATAGCATCCAATATGTGGAGACGCGTCCTCGATTACGATCCAAACAACATTGGTCGATTGCGCCAAAATCGGCAGCGCGAGCGCGGGAAGGGAAACAATGAAACGGAGTAAACTCATGAAGCTAATTCAACTGTTCGAGCCAATGACCCGCAAGGCGCCTGGCATTCGAGTCGACAAGCGCCGAAAATCGACGCTACACGTCTACCTCTTCTGTCCAAGCCTTTAGTCGCGCGAGCACTGCGAGCGAGGACATTCCAAAGGGAGTGATTTCGTACTGAACGGCAAAAGGACGATCGCTAAGAACGGTTCGAGTCAGCAATCCCAGGTTCTCCATCTCCTTCAGTCTCGAATTGACCATTTTACGACTCGCTCCTCCCATCAGATTCGCCAACTCATTGAATCGCAAAGGACCGTCTTTGAGTCGCCACAAAATCGATCCCTTCCATCTGCCACCGATAAGGCGCATCCCGCGCTCGATAGGACAAGGTTCATCGCAAGGAGGCACCTTAGACGATGCTGCTTTTATAACACCTATCTCTTTGATAGTAGTCGTCCTGTTCTCCATTTGCGCCAATCGTCAACAAGCTTGCTTTCGTAACCTTTACGAAATCAACCCTCGCAGTCAACGCTGCGAATGCTCGAAGAAGCCCAATTGACAAGGCCTCGCGCCTGAACGCGTTTCGACTCGCCTAAACGAAAAGCTCTTCGATCTGGCCCGTGCTATCGCCGTGCGATTTGACATCCACGCCCGAACCGTTGAGCAGACTGAGCCATAGATTGCACAGTGGCGTCTTGCGATCGCTCATGACCAGATGCCTTCCATGCTTAACGCCCGCGCCGCCGCCCGTGATGAGCGTCGGGCAATTCGTCAAATAGTGGATCGAGTTGATATTGCTGCCAAAGGCGATCGAGATGTTGTCGTAGAGCGAGCTGCCATCCGCCTCTTTCGAGGCTTTTAGCTTGTCGATGAAATCGGCAATCAATTCAGCGTGCGTCTGGTCGCGTTGCTCGGAAACCAATCGACGCTCGCCTTGAGTATAGTGACTCATGTTGTGCGAGGTTATCGTCGCGCCCATGCTCTTGATCAAGCTATCAGTCGGCATTCGGTAAGTGAACACGCGCGACGCATCGACTTGCATCGCGGCCACCATTAAATCGTACATTACCTTCACTTCTTCGTAGCCTTGCAGGCTTTCGAGCGGTTCATTTACCGGCTCCAGCGGCTGACGCTTGGGCACATCAAGCCACTGTTCTTCCTTAGAAAGGCGTATCTCGATATCGCGAATCGATTGGAAGTACTCGTCGACTTTGTCGCGATCCGTTGCATTGAGTCCCTTTTGCATGGACTTGGCGTCCTCCAGAACCGTATCCAAGACACTGCGCCGCTTCTTCAGCAAGGCTTGCTTTTGCTCAAGCGGGGTCGAGTCATCGGAAAACAGACGGTGATAAAGCGCTACCGGCGTATCCACGCCCGCAACGGGTTTGCCCTGACGACTCCAGGCGAGCGACGAACCTGGCCCGTGACCTTCCGTGCTTTTGCCGTTCAATTGCAAAGAGGTGAAGCGCGTATCCTTGCCAAACTGCTCTGCTGCCACCTGGTCCGCGGAAATCGTATTGTGGAAGCTCTTTCCCGGCACGCCGTATCGGTTCGCTCCCGTCAGCCAAAACGTGCTGCCCCAATGCGCCTCGGTGGAATACTTGTGCTGAAGGTTTTGGATGATCGTGATCTCGTCCTTGTAGCGAGCGAGCGGAGCGAGATTCTTGGGAAGGTCGTAATCGTAGCCGACCTGATCGATTTTCGGGAACCAACTTTCCTTGGTCACACCCCACCCCATAGATAGGAAAACCATTCGTTTGGGAGCATTGGCGACAGACGCGGCGGCTTTCGCCACCTTCGAAAAGCCGATCGATTCAAGGGCGGGAAGCGCCACCAAGGCGGTCGAGCTTCTTAAAAAGGATCTACGAGAGAGCGATTTCATAGGGGGCTACTTTATTTAAGCTTAAATCGGTCCGATTGGACAACGCCTAAGATGAAGGCATTCATAGCGTAGTCCTTCTCCGCGGCCTTTTCTAGTATGCTGTCGGCCAGGTTGTAGTCGACAAAGCCGAAGGGCCGTCCCAGGGCGTACTCGATCAGATGCTCGGTAAAGCCGCGGGCGAAGTCGGATTCGCGTTCGGCTATGCGATCGCGGAGTTCATAGAAGTTCTCGAACGGCGTGCCATCGAATAGTTCTCCGGAAGGATCGATCGCAACCGTCAACGTGGGCGGCGCCTTCTTTCGCCAATCCTTGTCATCCGCCTTCTCGCGATCGGTAAAATCCTGGAAGGAGTACCGAACGATTTCTTCATCGCGCCACAAGCCGACCGCGTCGAAATTCTCTAGGCCGTAGCCAATAGGATCGATCTTGCGGTGACACTGGGCGCATTGGGGCTCTTCCTGATGCGCTTTTCCCAAGACCCGGGCGCTGAGGAAATCGCCTTCGAAGCGGCTTAGTTGAGGCACATTCGCGGGAGCCGGAGGCGGCGCATCGTGCAGCAACTTTCGCAGCACCCAGGCGCCACGCTCGACGGGCGAGGAGCGTTCGCCATCGGACCCCATCGCCAACACCGCCGCCATACCGAGCAACCCGCCTCGCGGCGATCCTTCAGGAACCGGCACACGGCGGAAGTGATCTCCATCAACGCCTTCGATTCCGTAGTAATTGGCCAAAAGATCATTCACCAACACGTGGTCCGATTTAAGCAATTCACCAATCGAGCGATCTTCCTCGATCAAATTGCGCAAGGTCGCATAGACTTCATGCCGAGCAGCTTCCTTTATGCTGTCATCGAACATCGGATACTTCTGATAATTGAATTGGAAAAAATCGAGGCGCTCCATGTGCAGCCATTGGTGAGCGAATCCGCTGACGAATTCATCCGACTTCGGGTCGCTCAGCATCCGTTGAACTTGCTTTTCCAGAACTTTGGGCTTCATCAAGCGACCGGATGAAGCAAGGCGTTTCAATTCTTCGTCGGGAGGCGAACTCCAAAGAAAATACGAGAGCCGCACCGCCAATTCCCGATCGTTAAGTTCTCTCTGATCCTCGCCGTGAACGGGTTCGTTCAAGTAAATGAATCCTGGCGAAGCCAACACAATGGCCAGCTGCTCTTTGAGCGCATCTCGAGGGCTAGAGCCGCTCTCCACTGCGCCGCGATACAAAGACATGAGCTTGTCGACATACGCCCGAGAAGGCGCCTTGGTTCGGAACGCTCTCTCTGCGAAGTTCTGCAAGACGGATCGGTGATACGCTTCCTCGGATTGGCCTTTCTTTCTTGGAACGAAAAGCTTCGCTTGCGACTCGCTGGGCCACTGCTCGATCAATGGACCTTCCCATTCGACCCAATCGACCCACATAGCAGGAGGCGGTCCCTTGCCTGTCGCTTCGTCGCTGTCCCTAAAGAAACGCTTCGCGGCATTGAGACTATTGATGCTGCGTTCTCGAATTCGCAAGGTTCGTCGGCCGCTATTGCTGGGAACGAACTCCATCTCGATGATTTCCGGATCCGCCATCGTCGCATTAACCTTACGGGCTCCGTAGACGCTCATCTCGCCTTTCTTCACTCCGCTGGGAGCGCTTCCATACTCGATGTAGCGACGATGCTCAGGTACGTTCTCGTCCAACAAGGCAACCCGAACTCGAATGAGATACTTGCGAGCCACGCTATCCGGCGGCAGGGTGAAGTCGCCCAAACTGAAATCATTGAAAAAATTATACAGTACCGCCCCGTCCTGGATATTCGGATCCTCGAAATAGGCCTCGTAGTTCTTCCAACGATAATTCGGACGAGCCTCCAAGCCTTTCGCCATCGTGACGAAATCCAGATCCTGGACGGACTTTATCTCCGGATACTCTTCGGCCAAATAGTCCCGCGCAATGTTTCCAACGGACTGCTTAACGCGACGCAGCTGCAGTTCCTCCGCCTCGATTCGCACCTTCCGAACTTGCGGTTTTTCTTCCTCGACCAAAGCGAGGTCTAATGCGCGGCCTGCGATTTTCAGATATTGCTCGAATTGATCGCTTGAAAAGTACAACGCCGAACCATTCGTGTCGAAGCCACCCGGGTTGGAGTCGTCCGGCAGATCCGACGCATCGATCTGCACGCCGAGAAGCGATTCGATTGTATTCTCGTATTCCCGAAGATTCAATCGACGCATCGTAATCACCCCGCCACTGTCGCTCAAGGCATCGCGAGCGACCACGAGCTGATTCGACAAGTCCGCGAGAAACTCCGTTTTATCCTCAGGCGCTAGCGGAGGCTCGTCTTCGGGCGGCATTTCACCCGAGTTGACGACGTTGAGCACCTTCTGCCAAAGCTCTGCCGCGTCGAGCGTATCCATCGTAAACGACAAGTCCTCGAGATTGACGCCACCCTTCTCCTCGAAGGCATCATGGCAATCGAGACAGTGATTCTCGAGCAATTCGAAATGCGCTTCCGGCATTATGCCATGACGGATCTGCGGCTGATCGTTCTGCGATGCATCCAAGGCTGGCTTAAATCCAAATACGGAAACCGCCAGAAACAGAATACAAGCGAAAGACTGCAGGGTTTTGGTTCGCCTAAAAGTAGCCTCTGGCAGGTCATTGGCAGACGCTAGCGGTTGCCAAAAGGTACTGTTTTTCTGAGAGTGCAGCGTGTTCAATTGACTCGATTTCAAGTTCGATAAGGCATTCGCGAAAGCCTCACCATCAATTACGAAAGCAAAGCGTTACCTGGACAGTTTTTCGCGTTTCGTTTCCCAATTGCTTCGATGCGTCCCGGCGCCCCAAATTTTGATTTCGTCCCAAACGAAGCCAGCGCCATTCACATCGATGTTGAATTTGTCATAACGCTCTGCGGCGATGAGCGGATGACGCCCATAGAGAACATGTCCATCGATTTGAAAGACGACTTCATCGCCTTTGACCTCCACGGTAACATCGTACCGTTTGTCTGGTTGTAGCTTCAATCCAGGATCTTCTCGCAAAACGACGGACAGCTTCTCCTCTCTTCCCACGAGGTGATTCTCCAGCACCAGAACCGATCCTTCCGGCGTCATCGTAACGCGAATACATCTATGCCCTAGGTCGATATACGCTACCCCCTTAGAACTAAGTTTCGGATCCGATGGCTCGTTATACCGCCAACTGAATTGGCTAACGAATTCGGCTGGCGCATTCAATAGACCCGCCCGAGCAAAGGTACTCGTCGCCCATTGATTATCGGACTGCTTTCCCTTGAGAGCAATCGATGGCGGGATCGCGTGCAGCGAACCATTCTTAACTTCGTAGTGAGTCAGCTTGCGAAACGCCATCGACTTTTTGTCAACCTCGCTAGCGCGATCGAATGTCTTTGAGATGAGCAGGTCGCCTTTCTCCAGCATTATGGGCGCGGGTGGACCACCATAGCTCGCAAGGGAAACGACTGGCAGCAAAAGAAGCAAGAGGACTGCAAATTTCATGATTATTTCTGTTAGACGCAGAAAACAGCGCCATCGAACGGGAATTCCCAATTATCTTCCGTTTTTAGACAGAATTGTTTCCAAGCCTTCCAAATTCGCGCGCAACTGCCTTTCCGAATCCGTGGCAGGCATGTGATCGATGATCCCGATAGGACCGTCGTATCCGGATTCCAATACCGTATTGATCATCGTCGCCTCGTACTTGCCTTCGCCGATGGGCAGAATCTTATTTTCGAGGGTCTTATGATTGACGATCTCCTTGTCCGTCATGCCATTCAAATTGAGGCACAGCAAATAGGGCTTCATGAGTTCGAGATACTCCGCAAACCGGTCCATCTCGTCATGAGCATGGTGGAAATTGTAGACGATGCCCACATTGTCGCAGCCCATAGAATGCAAGGCTCGAGCAACGGCTACGAGATTCTCAGGATGGCCGCCCCAGTTCCGGTGGTTGTACAAGCCGAACTTGCTTCCCATCTGCTGGGCTCGCTTGGCATACGGCAGCATTCGCTTCGCTGCAGCAGAAACTCGCTCTTCCTGCGTTTCCTCCTTTGGCGATGGACAGGTCTTCCAGATCTGGGGCGTCATGCCGTACTTTTCGAATAGCGCGAAGGCCTCTTCGTTTTCATTCCAGAACGCAAAGTATTCGATCCCCTTCTCTCGGCATTGGCGAATCTCCTCTTCGAAATTCGGGTTGTCGTCCGCCCGCCAATTATAGACGAAGCGTCCGATACCCAGATCGGACATCAATTGCGCCCGGTCCGCCGGACTGCGTCCCACTGCATCCCAGCGAAACGCGATGCACCAAGCCGCCAGATTTTCGGTTTTGAAATTTTCGGGGACTTCAGCGCGAGTGACGAACGAAGAGCAAATCAGAAAGGCAAGCAGACAGGACAAGATTCGAGACATGAGGCGAATTGAAACAAGATGGGGTTTAAACGCGAGCCGAATGAAGAAATGTTAACAGGGATCCCGCTATCGCGGGAGCAGGATCATGCTGACGCATGAGCAGGTTTGAATTCGTCATTGGGGTTTCATCCATTGTAGGAGCTTGCTCGCAAGCGATCGCAACGTCAGCATAAATTGAGTAAAATCGCTTGCGAGCAAGCTCCTACAGAGAATCTCCCCGTACTGCTATAACCAATAACCGGCTCCCACGCCAGTGGGATCCTGCTCCCGCCTTGGCGGGATCCCTGTTTATTATACTTAAAGTCTAACCCCGATATACTCCGTCACGTCCTTCATGATCTTCTCGACAGTATCGATCGTCGCTCCGGTCTTCACCGATCCCCAATAAAATCCGTGGGTGACTCCGGGATAGTGGATACTGGAGATGTCTTTTCCCAAACGCTTCATTTCGGGAATGAGGAGTTCGAAATTCGTTTTGTACAATCCAGTATGCTTTCCCTGGAGCACGAGCACGGGGCAGTCGACCTTCCGCATCCAAGTCAGCATTTCCTTCTTTCGCGCTCCTGTGTACTTTTGAAAGGGATCCTGCATCAGGCCACGGTAGTCCGCCGGACTTGCCTTCTGCCCTTTCCTGGGATCGATAGGCACGACCGTGGCAGGCTCGCCCGCGATCACGCAGGCCAATTCCGTTTTCGAGGCGGTCGCGATCGCCAAAATTGCCCCGCCACTGCCCCCATAGAGAACGAACTTATCCGGATCGACGCCCGGTAGCGTTTTCGCCTTCTCGACGACCAATGCTGCATCCTCCACCGCATCGTAGAATCCCGAAGGCGAACCGTCATTCGTTTTCCAATACGGTCG
>Ga0066825_10000439_pt1 | contig 13477 bp, 9 predicted proteins | sample ETNtaG_6_FD_65608 | JGI IMG/M metagenome (GOLD analysis project Ga0066825, IMG submission 65608) | Marine microbial and viral communities from oxygen minimum zone, Eastern Pacific Ocean - ETNP201306SV45 | ecosystem: Environmental > Aquatic > Marine > Oceanic | place: Pacific Ocean: Eastern...
ATACAAAGTTTGAGAGGAAATGATAATTTTGCGACATCTAACCAAACAGAAGAAGAGAAAGGATTCTTTTCAAAAATGAAAGATGTTTTCGGTGGGTAACTTTATTGAATAGCGCTAATATTCGAACTTAAGAAGGGGAACGCTTAAATTTCTCCCAATTTGGCTTCCTTTTTTCCAAAAAAGCATTCTTACCCTCTTCGGCTTCATCGGTCATATACGCCAATCGAGTTGCTTCTCCAGCAAAAACTTGTTGCCCAACTAAGCCATCATCGATGAGATTAAAGGCAAATTTTACCATTTTTGTAGCTGTTGGGCTTTTTTGTAGAATTTCTTGTGCCCACTGATATGCCGTCTCCTCGAGTTTATCATGGGGGACGACCGCATTGACCATTCCCATTTCAAAGGCTTCCTGTGCAGAGTAGTTTCTACCTAAGAAGAATATTTCACGAGCTCTTTTTTGGCCTATTTGACGGGCCAAGTAGGCTGAGCCAAAGCCCCCATCAAAACTTGCAACATCGGTATCGGTTTGCTTAAAAATGGCATGTTCTTTACTAGCAAGCGTTAAATCGCAGGTCACATGTAAACTGTGACCACCCCCAACCGCCCATCCCGGTACCACCGCAATAACCACCTTAGGCATAATTCGGATAAGTCGCTGCACCTCTAGTATATTCAGCCTTGGAATTCCATCTTCCGCCTTATATCCTGTTTTTGCACGCACCCGTTGGTCACCTCCTGAGCAAAAAGCCCAGCCTCCATCTTTGGCCGAGGGTCCTTCACCTGAAAGTAAAACGACTCCTATAGAGTTATCCTCTTTCGCATCAACTAGTGCCTCATATAGTTCAAAAACTGTTTTTGGGCGAAAAGCATTACGCACTTCTGGACGATTAAAAGCAATGCGCGCCACACCATTTCTGGTTGCGTAGGTGATATCTTCATATGTTTTTTTAGAGGTCCATGTACTCATAAATACTCCTTTTGGATATCCAGTTAAGTGGGTCTGTTATAGCTGAGAAATAAAGAGTTCGATTTCTTTCAGCCAGGTTTTTGGGGCGTCCCAGTGCACGCGATGGCCAGCTCCTTTTATAATACTAAGATAAGAAGAAGGTAGCATTAGATGCATTCGCTGATTAATGGCTATAAACTTTGAGTCATCTTCTCCCACCATTAGGAGTACGGGCATGCGCAGGCTGCAAAGTCGATCTTCCACGCAGGGCATGGTTCCTGCACCAAATCCGAGTAAGCTATTAGCTATATAGGAGGGTTGCTGAGTCTGTTGAACACATTTGTAAGCTGTACTGAGACTTCGTGCATTAGGGGTGTTAAATAGGGTTATATTTTCCCAATATCGTAAAAAAGACGAATAATCTGCCATTATTTCATCGGCTCGTTGGGCGTCTAAGCTTTGTCTACTTTGACGTTCCATTTCCGTAGAAATACCAAAATGCCCGCTTTCAAGCACCAGTCCTTTGCATAAGCTAGGGTGTTGAATAGCCAATGAGAGTGCAAGTCGAGCGCCCATACTATACCCAACTATAATGACAGGTTTTTGGCAATTATGACGAATGAAGTCGGCTACATCTGCTACCTGTTCTTTAGCTGAAAATCGATAATGCAATTCAGCCCCATCCGTAGCGCCATGGCCAAGTAAATCGATCAGAATAAGCCGGTGTGTATTCATTAAAAGATTCTTGGACAAAGGCTCTTCAAACATTTCATGTGACCCTAAAAAGCCATGTAAAAATAACACATCCTGTTCGCCATGGCCTTGCGTAGTATAGTAATATTGTATTCCTCGTACTTGTTGGTGAAAGCCATCCATATTAGGACCTAAAATTAGTGCGTTCGGTGTTGGAAACTTCAGCGTTAGTCACAAACTCAACAATGCGAACATTCGAGGGGTCACTGGTTGATTCAGGCTTGACAGCCTCCTTTGTTTTCGGGGCATTCAGAGGATAATGGTTCCTTCTAGAACTGCTAAGCTGGGTTTCGTGCTGTATCTGGAAAACTTGCTGAACTTCTTCAGCCCAGCGGGCCTCCCAAAGCTGGTCTGAATCAACAATCTTTGTGTAAGAAAGCCCATAGCCCTTTGCAAGATGTTCGATGGAGACTTTTTGAGGGGTTAGAAACCAATCCATACTGTCTGGAACAGCTTGTTGAATAGGCAGGCTAGTAAAAATACTTCCACCTCCATTATTGATTACAAAAATAACCAACGGCTTAGTGAGTAGCCTTGCGGATAAAAGGGCATTAATGTCATATAAAAAAGCAATATCACCTGTAACAACGGCCATGGGTAAGTCGGTGGATAGCGAAACTCCAAAAGCAGTCGAGCTAATTCCATCGATCCCCGCAGCCCCACGCTGTGCTATTAAAGGGTTGTTAACAGACCAAGTTGGTGCAAATAATGCTTGATCACGAACTGGGAAGGAGTTAGAAAAAAAAATGGGGATTGACGATGGAATAATCGTGCTTAGCCGGTAAAATACAGCCCCATCGGTAAGTTGACTACTACGGGCTTGATGAAAATACTGCCTTAAAGAATCCACATAATCCTTTTGCAGTTCATCTATTTCAGCATGCCAACCATTTGACGCAGTTAGGGTATGTTTTTGTTGAAACTCGACCCAAGAAAAACTCACTTCAGGTGTGATAAAATAAGGATTACTGGCTAATGCATCCTCATACGGTTCGTGCGTGATAAACCGTAGCTGCGGAAGGTGTTTATGCTTGGAAAAAAAACGAGCTAAGGATGGGTTAACCACTTCTTTACCCAAACGTACCATCCCATCTATGGATCTAAATGGTGATACACTGAGCTGTTGTGAATCATAAAGAGATTTTTCCCATCCCAAGACCACCTTTGCTTGAACGATATTTGACTTATCAAACTCCCAGCCATACAAGGAGGCCCCCGCCTCTAGAATTATTCGACCATTTGGATGTTTTGCAAGAAAGGGAAGGAGGCGAAACCATTGAAAAGGAGTAGGATCTGAGCCTACTACAATCAAAGGTTTGGACATCTTGGTATAGAGTTCTTGTAGCTGCTCAGGATGTGCTATCCACTGAATTTTCTTTGATGTTAGTTCTAAACCTGCCGTGACATTACTAGAAGAAGGACTATTTTCAATAAGAGATGGTTTGTGTTTGGTTGGACTAGCTAAGTCTAATAACTCAGGACGAATTAATTGGTCCGTTGAGAGCTTAGCTAAGGACCTAGAGGTATCTACTTGTGTATCATGTACCCATTCCTCGCTTTCTTTACGGTATTTTCGAAACTGTTCAGGTGTAGGTTCAAATGGTTTATTAAAGGGAGCATTTATATGAACGGGTCCACCTGAGTAAGCCAGTTGAAAAGCACGAATTAATTCTTCCTGGGCTCTTAAAGGATCTTCTTTTTCATTGGTATTTGCTTCTGGAAGCTGGATAAAGTCCAAAACATGAGAGCCAAATAGATGCTTTTGTTGAATGGTCTGTGATGCGCCAACCTGCTGTAAGTGAGCTGGACGATCGGCAGTAATAATAATCATTGGTATCGAAGAGTGGTAAGCTTCAATAACAGCAGGGTAATAATTCGCTCCAGCTGTCCCAGAGGTGCAGCAAAGAAGCGTGGGTCTTCTTGATATTTTTGACATACCCAAAGCCACAAACCCTGCTGAGCGTTCATCAATTACCGAAACGCACCGGATTCCAGGGAAATGAGTGAGTGCAAGAGTGAGTGAGGTATTCCGTGAACCAGGTGAAAGAACAGCGTGTCTGACACCTTGATTATAACTCTGCTTAATTATCGCCGAGGCCCAACTAAAGGATGGGGTCTTTTGCATAATGTTCGCTAGTAGTAGAAGTATTCTGCGCGTGGGTCGCTAATCGGACTGCATCTACCATGGGTTTAAATTTGAGTTCGGTTTCTAACCATTCGTTTTCTGGATCCGAATCTTCAACAATACCGCAGCCTGCATAAAAATGAGCGGTTTCTTGTTCGATAAGCCCACTTCGTATAGCAACATAAAATTCTCCTATTCCATGCGAATTAATCCATCCTATTGGAGAGGCATACCAACCTCGAGTAAAGGATTCTTCACCTTCAATAAAATCAAGTGCTTTATCTCTTGGAAAACCTCCCACGGCAGGCGTTGGATGAAGATTTTTTAGTACCTTTGTTCTGGATATACCTTCTTTAAATACCGCTGAAATAGGGGTATAAAGATGCTGTACATTGGGTAGTTTTTTCACTTTTGGCGAGCTAGAATGCTCTAAGCGTTCCGAATAAGGTACTAAGTCTTCCTCAATGGCTTCAATAACTATTTGATGCTCGTGTCGGTCTTTCTTCGAGTTGAGTAGTTTGCCAGCTAGGTCATCATCTTCTTCGAATGTTTTGCCCCGCATTGTGCTACCAGCTAAGCTTTCGGTTTCAACCTGAGTGGGTGTGAATCGTGCCAATCGTTCTGGTGTAGCGCCAACAAAATAGGAGTTTCCCCTAGGGTTGACGCAGAAGACAAAACAATCTGGGTATTGATATTCAAGATTTAAAAGTATATCAGCGGCTTTAGGCTTAAGGGGCAGTGATTGAGTAATCTTTCTGGCAAGAACCACTTTTTTAAAGATATTGGCATCAATAGCATTTTTTGCTTTTTCTACCATACGCTTCCACTCAGTAAATGCGGTGAGGCGATCGATTTGTTTCACTGAGATGTGAGATGCAGGATTTAGTCCACCATTCCCATTAATCATTGGTTCTGTCGCTAGGAGTTCAATCTTAGCTTCAATTTTATTGTTGGAATTATCAGGCTTGAAATTAATCCATGAAAGCACCCTATGTTGGAATTTATTTATGATATCATCAATGGTGTCAGATTTGATTAATGGTTCGATTAAACTCAAAGTGGTTGTATCTTTGTTTTGTTCAATGGTCCATTCGGGCAAATGAAATAGAGAGGGCTCAAAATCGCTCCATTCTGAGTTTTTATCTAGGCTGTTAAAAAAAGAAAACCCGCCAAGTAATTGTAGGGAATAGGATGTGTTGGGTGAATGAAAATGATGAACCCTTTTGAAGAGTTGTTTTCCTAAGGAGGAAATTTCATGGAATCTGTTGTTACCACTGGTGCTTAATTGTTCTAAAACACCTTGCCCTACTATCGTGAATGAGTTTACTGGATTAGAGAGATAAAAGTAAGGTTTCGTATGGATTAAGCGTCTAGCCAAATCAGCCTGAGTCTGCCTTCCCATCGGCAGACTGATGGCTAGGTATTCTCGTTTTTCAGAGACAAGGCTGTCTTGTTTAATAGCAGTATGTAAAAATGCCCTGAATGCTGGCCAGTTGAACCGATTTATTGGCATTGAATGAGGATTAGCCTATTATTGTGTTGTACTTTCAATATAAATTGAAAATTCAACTTTATAAAGGCTAATGAGAAATTTTTACCAACGAGGCTTAAAAGCAAATATTTAACGCGCTTCGTCCTCTAAGCCATGCAAGAAAGGGTGTTTTATGCCAAAATCATTTGGGTTATATGGAGCATTTTTGTAAAAAAAATCCCACGAAAGTTCACTTTTTCCATTGCCGTCGACCCAGTTTGGGTGAGATTGTTTAATTAACCCAACGATTCTCTTGGCATAGGCTTCCCTTTCAGCTATGTCTTTTATCCTAGGCAACGCCTTCATCATTAAATCTAGATTATATCCACAGTCATAATCAGTGGGTTTAGTCAGTTCAATAAACATATATCTACCTATGATGTAATTGTTATGATATTCATTTAAAAAAAATATGCTTGACTTTGTAAGCCATTTTAGGCTTTAATATACAATACTATCATAGTTAACATCTACTTCAAACCTATTATTAAGTGTGTGAAAGTATGTAATAATCTTTTGAGGTATAGGTTTAGGGTCTTTAAACAAACTAGGGTCATATTAAAAAGTTTCATAAAGCAGATGTAAAGTCCTTTTGGAAAATAGTTTTACACCGTAAAGAATATGTACCTCAGGTTATGCTGACGCGCAACCATTGGTCTCAAAAGTTGATGAATATGGTAATCCTGCAGAGGAAAATAAGGCTAAGAATCGGCGTTTTGAACTGTGTATGCACATGAACTAATAGACTTGTGTACGTCTATTGGTGTAGGATTTTAGTATCCCAAAAAAAAGTAAAAAAGCTCACCTTCGTAGCCTAGATTCTGTATTTTTAGTGTACTAAATCTATGAATGAAATTTCTTTAACACTACTTTAATGATATACCAATCAATTATTGATGCTACTGGTAATACGCCTATTGTTCAACTCCAACATGTTTATAAGGGTTTAGGGTCAATGGTGGCCAAAGTTGAATACATGAATCCTGGACATAGCGTGAAAGATCGGATTGCCATAAAAATGATTGAAGATGCCGAACAAAAAGGTCTTTTGAAACCCGGAGGAACCATCATTGAAGGCACATCCGGCAATACTGGGATGGGTCTTGCGTTGGTGGCTATAGCTAAGGGCTATAAGTGTATTTTTACAACAACCGATAAACAAAGTCAATCTAAGATTGATATTTTACGAGCGGTAGGTGCCCAGGTCCTTGTATGTCCAACCAATGTGGAACCCGATGACCCACAGAGTTATTATTCAGTTGCAAAGCGATTAAGTAAAGAAATATCGAATTCTTTCTACCCAAATCAGTATGATAATAAAAGTAATTTAGTCGCTCATTATGAAACCACAGGCCCTGAAATATGGGAGCAGACAGAGGGTGCTATTACACATTATGTGGCAGGAATGGGAACTGGAGGTACTATATCAGGAGTCGCAAAGTTTCTAAAAGAGCAAAATCCGAATATTAAAGTGATTGGTGTTGATTCTTTTGGTTCGGTGTATAAGAAATATTTTGAGACAGGGGAATACGATAAAAATGAAATTAAACCCTACATGACAGAGGGTATTGGTGAGGATATCATACCTGGTACCATAGATTTTAGCTATGTTGATGAGGTAATTCAGGTAGGGGATAAAGAAGCTGCACTTAGAACAAGGGAGCTTGCGTCTAAAGAAGGCTTATTCATTGGATGGTCATGTGGAGCGGCAGTGGAAGGAGCCCTTAAGTATGTTAAGCAGCATCCACTATCAGCTGACGATACCATGGTAGTGATTCTCCCAGATAGTGGAACCCGTTATTTAAATAAAGTGTATAATGACGATTGGATGATAGAAAAAGGTTTCTTAGAATAAATCCAGCCCAACTACAACAGATACTACATTGTTGGTATAGTACCTTAACGATCTTTCAAAAAATTTTGAGCTATCACGGTCCATCATCGAGTAGCTTAAACACTATCAGACTAAACAACACTAAAGCATGAATAGTAATAGCAATACCCCAAAACCCACTAAAACTATAAAAGGTCCTAAAGCGGGAACCATGGAGATTGAACTTAGTGAAGCAGAATCCATGGGAACCTACTCTAATTTGGTCATGATTACGCATTCACCATCGGAATTTATCTTGGATTTTATTGCCGTGATGCCAGGCGTTCCAAAAGCGAAAGTGGCAAAGCGTATGATTCTTACCCCTGACCACGCCAAACGTTTAATGAACGCACTCCAGGATAATGTAACCAAGTATGAAGCTGAGCATGGGTTAATTCATAATAAGACTAAGGATCTTCCTTTATATAGGGGGCCTCAAGCTGAGGCGTAAAGAATTATAATAGCTAGGATTAGTCTTTTTTGCCCATATAAGCGTGGGTAGCTATTTGCGAATTTGTCTAAGACTGACAACACCTACGAGTAAAAAAATACTATGGGGTATAAGAGCAGCCCAAATTGGGGGGAGTAACCCCAATGCACCAAAGGGTTCCATGATTTTCATAATAACCAGATACAAAAAACTTATGACTAACCCAGCCGCAATATATACACCTTTGCCTCCTCTACGTTGAACGGCGGCTACCGAAAATCCAATGATCAACACCACTACAATTGAGAAGGGATAAGCCATACGAGAATAGAGTTGAACTTGTGGAATTTCAATACCATTAGCCCCACTACGCTTAATTCCATCTATATATTGAAAGGCCTGAGCGTAACTTAATTGATAAATATCAGAGCTACTTCGAGCTAAATCTTGAGGAAGTAGACTCAGTAAGGTATCAAATCCGGCCACATTACGCTCTACAAAGCCAGAATCGGTGAATACCCGCTCTTGTACAGTAGTTAGTCGCCATTCACTTTTATCTTCTAACCATGCCATATTAGTAGCGGTTAACAGTTTTTTTACCCCTTTTTCATCGAATTGAACCATCCGAATTCGATAGGCCGTTTGTTGGTTACGGTCGAAATAATTCACCTGTAAGTAACTTCCTGGAGAGATTTCTCGATATACATCACTACGATCGAGTTGTTCATTTTTTTGTTTGATGTACTTTTCTTCAAACTGAATTCTTTGAGCATTAGAAGCGGGAATAATCCAAGCATCCAGGGTACTCAGTCCAGCAGCACTTATTAAACCAAACATTAGGATAGGGGTGAAGAGTCGATAAAGGCTCACACCAGCTGCTTTTAAGGAGGTAATTTCAAGGCGCTCGGAGAGTTGGCCTACTAAATATAAACAAGCCGAAAAGATGGCTAAAGGTAGTACTAGCCGAATCATTTCGGGAATATAATTGATGTAATAATCGCCCCAAATTTCTGCCATTGTAGCACCGCGATCCGAGAAATCGTCACTATTTTCAGAGAAATCTATAATAACGAAGATGCAGATTAGTACAACCAGAACTAGCGTGGTTGTCGAAACTAAGCGACGAATGATATACCAGTCTAGATGCTTCATGTGCTTAGTTGATCGGTTTCTTTATTGAAAAAAGATCGCAGGTCATAGCTTAAATGGAGTAATAGTATGAAACCGATGATCATATAAATGAGGTTGAAGGTCCACATTCCCCAAAAAGGGCTAATGAACAGTCTATCGGCTAATTTTTCTCCTTGTATCACTGATATCCAGTATACCGTTAATAAAATGGAGGCAATAATTGCAGCGTATCCAACATTTCCTTTCCGCGTGAGTATTCCGATGGGCGCACCCAATAAAACAAATATTATGCAGGCAAAAGGGATGGAAAATTTTTTGTGTATTTCTACCCAGTACCGTTGTATTCGTTTAATTCTCCACAGTTCATTACTCTTAGCGCGTTCAATTTGAGATTGGGCATTTTCAACCTGACTATAACCTAAATTTGCTAGGCGTATTTGTTGAGTGGTCGAGCCAACTTGGTTTAATACAAAAAGATTCGTTTGCGCCCTAGATCCTGAAGGACTACTATTCGCTGCTGAACTAGTCTGATTAAAAGTAGCAGGATGCAGAGTGCTAATAGAATCTTCTACAATTTGATCACGTAATTCTTCTAATTCCTGCTCCAATGTATCTACCACAAAAACCATTGCCTGAATACTCATGGTACGATCACTTCTTGAGGAGCTCGAACGACCACTCCGTGTAAAGGCTAAATCTGAAAGATCAAATGTTTTCCGATGTTTATTAAATTCGATTTGTTCCATATTTCGGTCTCTTGCTGCGGCCCGTTTACTTGGGTAACGAAGGATTTCACCATCGAATAGGTGTAGTGTGAGCGCTTCAGTACTCTCACTCGTCAAAAAACCTTTGTCCGCTTTAATGTATGCTCTATTCTGAGTATTAGTGGGTTCTTGAAACAAGGTTATGTTGTATAGTGTATCGGAAGTGGGATCTATTCGATCTACCAAAAAAGTATACCCTTCGATACCATCGTAAAAGACATTAGGTTCTAATTCAAATCCAGGTTTTTTCAGTCGAATATCGATAAACAGATTTCTAGCTTTACTGTTGGCTTCGGGAAGTACAGCATTCGAAAACCACATGAGCCCCGCTGACAAGATGGTAGAGGCAATTAAAACGGGCATAATTATTTGCAAGGTATTCACACCAGAAGCTCTGAGGGCCGTTAATTCATTGTGCTCTGAAAACTTACCAAAGGCCATTAGGCTAGCAACTAATACGGCCATAGGTGCTGCTAAAACGACCATATAAGCAAGATTAGTGATAATTAATTCAACTATGACACCCAGAGGAATATCTTTGCCTATGAGTTTGTCGATATGCAGCACTAAGAACTGCATAAGGAGCACAAACATGACCCCGAAGAAACAAAACAGGAAAGGGCCTACATGTTTTTTTAGCAAATCTATTTGTAGAGGGTTTAGTATCATCAAATATTAAGTGACCTAAGAAAAGGAGGAAAAGTATTCAATATCTATAATCAAGTCTCGGTAAATGCTTTTAACATAGCCAAATATATGGTATTATTGGAATCCATTTGCGAATAATCAGCCACCAACAATCAAGTGCCTATAATCTACCGTTACTATTCTATTCATTAGTACTTTTTAGGTGCCAACATTACAGTTCAGATGTATTCTTAGATGTTGGGCGATTACTATGTTCTTTTTCGCCCTTGTAGGAGACGTATGTCTTTTTGCGCAGGAACGTGGAGACAGCCAAGGACGAGGCATTCAGCGGCAAGAAGACGAGGAAATAAGTCCTGACTCCCTTATAGTTGATATAGTACCGGATAGTTTACTTGAAGGTGTTAAATTATACCGCTATAGGCCAAAATTTGGTACAGCCAAACTCTATGTGCCTAAAATAGGCGCATTGTATTCAAGTCCATCAACCAGTTGGGATATAGCTGTCCAATGGGATAGCGTTTCAACCTATACGATTCAAAATAAATGGTATAACACCGATATAGCTCCGCTAACCGTTGTGGATTTTGAAGACTTTATATCCCTAAAAATGGAGCAAAATGAGTTAAATATTCGCCACCAACTCATTCGGGAGGCGAAAGCGCAACAAGAAGAGAGTCGAGGCTTGTTGGATTTTAGGATTTCGGTTCCCGGAGGTGAAAACTCAGCATTCACGACCATTTTTGGTACCGATGAGGTAAGCCTTCGCGTAAATGGATCGGCCAACATGAATGTGGGAGCCTCCATTCAAAAACTGGATGATGGAACCTTGCCAGAAGATCTTCGTACCCGAGTCGATCCTACCTTTAACCAGAATCTCCAACTGAATATTCAAGGGAATATTGGGGATAAACTAACCATTGCTACCGACTGGGATACTGAGCGTCAATTTGACTTCCAAAATAGGCTTAGTATTGTTTATGAGGGGTATGAAGATGAGATTATCAAAAGTATTGAGATGGGTAATGTGTCCATGGAAACGGGTAATTCCTTGGTTTCAGGCGGAAAGTCACTTTTTGGGATTAAGGCCATTTCAGAACTTGGACCTCTAAAATTGACCTCGGTGGTATCTCAACAGAAAGGAAAGAGTAATTCCCAGAAAATATCAGGAGGTTCTCAAGAACAAGCTATTGATATTACCCCTGCAGATTACGAAGACGGGCGACACTTTTTCTTAGACTTTTACAACCGGCAGCAATTTGAGCAAGCTCTTAGTGATCCACAAAACATACTGCAACCTTATCAAATTTCGGAATTGTATGTGTATGTCCGAAGGGCGGAACAAATACCAGGAGAATCTGCCGTTCAGGCTATTGCATTACTCGATATAGGGGTGAACCGTTTTAATGATCAATTATACGGATTACCTGGTAATGACCGAGATCGATACGATGAGGCAACCTTAAATGAATTGAGAGCAACCAATTCCAATGCTACTAACGAAGATTTCGGGGCAACAGCACAGGAATATGTGGATGCCCCATTTGAATTACTACAAGAAGGCATTGACTACACATTTAATCGGGCTTTGGGCTTCATTACTATGAAGAGTTACATAAATACTGGGGATGCAGTAGCGGTGGCCTATGTGTATAATGACCCGGAGCAGGGAGGAGCACCGGTTGCTGTTGGTGAATTGAATGCATCTGGAAATGACCGAATTTATTTAAAATTGCTTCGCCCTGGTGGGATGACAACGTCCGATAAGGCCTGGGATTTGACCATGCGAAACATTTATTCATTAGGTGTTTCTGGGATAAACCCGGAAGGATTTGAGCTTGAAATTGCGGATACAAGAGGTAACATACCCGAGGTAAATCTTCCCGGTCGTTCCAGTACGCTGTTACAAGATTTAGGACTTGATCGGGTAAACTCTGAAGGAGCGACAATTCCGGATAACCAGATAGATTTTACGGGGATTACTCTTGATGCAGGAGCGGGTCGTATTATGTTCCCCTATCTAGAACCATTCGGGAAACGAATAGATGAGATTCTTGGCAATTCAGTAAATGATTCGGTCCGTCAATCATTAACCTTTGCTGAATTGTATGAGCTAAAACAAAGTGATGCTAGAGATATTTCCAAGAACCGTAACTATATCATATCGGGTAACTCAAAGGGTGGGGTATCAGGCTCTTTTTATCTTGGTTTTGGTCTTATTGAAGGTTCGGTAAAAGTGTTTGCCAATAACGTTGAGTTGACCGAAGGCACGGACTTTGAAGTGGATTATTCATTTGGGTCCCTTACCATTATGAATGATCGCTATCTTGCTCCAGGGCAGGAAATAGAAGTTGAGTATGAGAGCAACCAATTTTCGATCATTGGGCAAAAAAATTTTACTGGTCTACGAGCGGAATATCGCGTGAATGATGATATCCAATTTGGTAGCACATTTTTCAAATTGAAGGAACAGCCCTTATCGGACAAAATCCGAATTGGCAACGAACCCATAAATAACACGATCCTGGGTTTAGATGCACGTGCCAATTTTGAAACTCCTTGGCTTACACAAGCCATCGATAAAGTGCCATTACTGCAGACCAAAACCCCATCAAATATTCAATTTAGTGGTGAGTTCGCCCAGCTACGTCCTGGAGTAGCTCAGACTAATGCGGTTCAGGAAGCCATTGATAATAATGAACTATATCGGGACGAGGAAAATGGGCTGGTATTTATTGATGACTTTGAGGGGGCCGAATATACCATTAGTCTTACCAATCCAACCCGATGGAATCTAGCTTCCGCACCAGCTGCCCTGCCTGGCTATGATTCAGACCAGACTTATTTTGCTAATCCAGATTTTACCACCCCTCAAAGTAGTTTCGATCGAAAAGCACGGGCCGATTTGCGATCCCAATTCTCTTGGTATTCTATTCCTCGGAATATAAGTTCTATTCGTAATGCTATTGTTACTCCAGAATCGGAAACTATTTTGTTGAAGGATGTTTTCCAGGGCCGGGAGACCAACAACCGGCAAGAAGATGTCATCACTTCACTTGATATACATTACAACCCAGGTAAGAGAGGTCCATATAATTATAATTTAGACCTCAAAAATGTTTTGGAAAATTCGCCTGAGCGTACTTGGGGAGGGATGACCTATGTAATCCCTTCTGGTCAAGAGGATTTGGTACAAAATAACATCGAGTTTTTAGAGTTTTGGGTGCAAGCTATATTGCCAGGAGGGCAAGATCCTACCGGTGAAGAAGCCTTTTATGA
>Ga0066825_10000441_pt1 | contig 13440 bp, 6 predicted proteins | sample ETNtaG_6_FD_65608 | JGI IMG/M metagenome (GOLD analysis project Ga0066825, IMG submission 65608) | Marine microbial and viral communities from oxygen minimum zone, Eastern Pacific Ocean - ETNP201306SV45 | ecosystem: Environmental > Aquatic > Marine > Oceanic | place: Pacific Ocean: Eastern...
TCGTAGCGAACGATGAAGGGACGTACCGCAAATTCAGCGCTGGCGAACTCCGTAAAGACTTCGAGGGCCCTCATCGAACGCTCGAAGGACTCCAAGCCCCTCCGCTCCACGAAGTCCGGCAGGAACATGTATTCGAATCCTTGTTCATCCGGAGCGACTTGCTCGAGAATATCCAAGGCATCGCTGTAGCCCCTAGGCAGATAGCTTTCGAGAGATTCGGATATTCGCTTCATCCGATCCTTCAGCTCGAGATCTCGCCATCCTTTCGACATTACCGTTCTCGCGAATCCTTCGCGATCGAAAGCATTGTGGGCAGTCCGTACTCGGTCCGCCAAATCCGCGATGAACGCTTTCGTATATCGATCCTTCAACAACTCCGCCACAATACTCAGAAGTATCAAAGCGCGAGCGAAGCGAATGCCAAACTATTTCCAAAAATCCGGGCTCTACTGAGTCATCTCAGGTCGCTCTCGATCGACGGCCACGTAACCGTCCGGCGTCTTTGGCTTATACTGCTCTTCAGGCGTGTAGTTATGTGGATCATACAATGGCCAATCGTCCGTTCTAAATGGCGATGCGGGAATGCCCTCGCGATTGTACAGGAGATTCCGTCCTGAGGGATTCATAGCCCAGGCATAGCGAACCGACTTCGGATTCGATACGCTTTCCGCCCACACACGCGCTTTATCGCCCTCGATCCGCGCCTTTGCCCAAACGAATGATCGATCCTGGCCCGCAATAGCAAAGCCATCGAGAGGACCGTCCCAAGCCGCCATTAAACCAGATCCCGCCGAATCGAACTCGAGAACAATGGAATCGCCCTCGATCCGCATCGAACGATACAACGGTCCGTAGTCAACGAAGTCCTTACCGTAAGTTCCCTTCAATGCAAGATAGGCCAAACGCAAACCGATCGGTTTCTTGTCCTTCGGGTGCAGGAGAATTTCGTCGCCCGTGTCGATTGACACCGCCATGCCCGTATTGGGAACCGTCATCGCCACTCGCCGCATCGCATCGCGACTAACCGCCCAAGCCGCGTCCGCCTCCATCGGTTCCGTTTGCAAGGGGTGCCAACTCGGCAATTGCACGAAATAAAATGGGAAATCGCGCGCGACTGCTTTGCCGCTTTGTTCGTGCCACACAGACCGGTAGAAGTCGATTAGCTGCGGAAGCTGATTCTCATAATGAGCCGCTTGAGCTACGTCCTTGGCATTGCGCTCGCCCTGATACCAAATGGCGCCCCGAATGCCGAAAGGCAAAACGGGATGAATCATGCCGTTGTAAATATTCCCTGGATACTGGTGCCCCCAATTGCTTGGAGTACGCAATCTCGGTTTTCCACGGCGCGTTCCATCTTCATACGCTTTCATCGCTCGAGCCAGCTGCTCTTCCGCCTTGCCGCGATCGTACCGCGCTGACTCGGCATCCATTTCGTCTATGATCGCGCGGATTCGTTCATCGCCAAGCTGTATGTCTCGCGGCATCCAACCCTCGATGGGGGTACCGGCATAAGGTTGCAGGACAACACCAACCGGAACGCCCAGTTCTTCGTGGATCTTGCGAGCAAAATAAAAGGTCACCGCCGAGCACGCCTCCGCTGAAACGGGGTCGCACACCTTCCATTCGGCGACGCAATCGTCTTGCGGTTCTGGCTGGTGATTTCGTTCGGCGCGAAAAATCCGGAAATTCGGATAATTCGCCAAAGCCCCATCTTCCGCGCCACCGAAGACCGCCCCCAAACGCCAGCCCATATTCGATTGTCCCGCGCAGAGCCAGACTTCGCCAATCAAGACGTTTTGCAATACGACGCGTTCGCTTCCCTTAATCGTCACCGTGAAAGGACCGCCATGGGATGGCGTCTGCAAGAAGGCCGTCCACTTGCCGTCCGAACCTGCCTGCGCCTGAGCCAAGGAACCCCAACTTCCAGTTACCTCAATTTCTTGCCCAGGAGTATCCCACCCCCACAAAGGCGCTTTCATCTCTTGCTGGAGCACCATATTGCTCCCTACAACAGAAGGCAGTCGGAGCTCGGCATCGGCGCTAGCGAATAGCAGATGGCTGATAGCGATTAGAGCTAACAGAGATCGACAAGGAGAAAACGGGGATAGATACATATAAAGAGAGTCTACAACAGGTTCCTATAATCGCCTAAGATTGGACAAAACCTGGGACGAGTATCCGTAGTTCGATACAGTCCCTTCACACCGAATTTCTCATTCCCCATCGCTCCCTCAATCTCCAATTCAACATTCACCATTCTCCATTCACCATCCCCTACCTCCCCGTCGCTTCGATCATCGCTTCGACCATGCGAGGCGGACCCGCCAAATAGCCGAAACTAGGATTGCGCACATCGAATTCGCGAATCGGGAAAGGAGCCGAACCGAAGTAATGCGCGCGACCTCCCACCGCCGTCAACATAGCGATCCCAGCAGCGATATCCCAAGAGTTCACTTTATGAGCGATCACTCCATCGGTCCACCCAACAGTCGCATAAGCCAGCTGAATAGCGCTGCTTCCGAGGTTGCGGATCTTAAAACGTCTTTGCAGGGCATCGTCATCGGGAGCGCTCGCATCCGTCCCGCAATGCTGACAGCCTACGATGCTTTGGTCGCTGGGAGGCTCTTCTCTAAATCGCGCTTCCTCATCTTCGATCCACGCTCCAAATCCCGGACCTCCATGAAAAAGGCGTCGGCTCATGTGGTCGTAAATTGCGCCGTAGACAGGCAGACCATTCTCCAACAAAGCTACCGAGATCGAGCAAGCAGGGATCCCGCGGGCGAAATTATTGGTGCCATCGATCGGATCCACCAGCCAGGCGAAGCCTTCCGTCACCTCCATCCTTCCTGATCCTGAATCCAGTTCTTCGCTCAGATAAGCGTCCTCCGGATATCGCGCTTCGATCGCTGATTGCAACGCTTGCGAAATCGCTAGATCCGCCTCCGTTACGCGCGATCCATCATACTTCCACTGGCTCGCTACTCTCCCGAAACGTTCCTCGAAAAACGGTATGCGCTCGGCAACCGCCTCGCGCGCGAATTCAGCTCGATCCTTCAAATCGTCTACCATACGACATAAAGGAATGGATAGTCATCCTAGGAATAAAGCCTATTCGAATATTGGGGCTCAAATGTCCGTCCCGACACAGGTCCTGAAATCCTCTGCCGCGAAGCGCAACGCCGAGATTGAACGGCTGGATTGACTAGCGTTTAGCTCTTGGCGCGTAGCTTGTAGCGGGTAAGCAAGTAATTCAATATTGCTTCATCATCTCCGTTCCCGCTACGTCACTACTCCACCAGCTTCAGCTTGCGTCCTGCGGGGATTGAATCGCCGAGCTCGACTTGGTTGATAATGGCTAGGTCTGCCGCATCGAGTCCACCCTTGATTCCCTCTCCCGCGTAGTTCGAAAAACGATCCTGCGTTTTCGCGGGTGTAACCATCAAACGAGCTGGCTCAATCGATCGAATCGCCGAATCTCGGATAGGCCCAAAGCTCGCCGACACGCTTGCGAAACTGGATTGATAGGCTTCTCGATCTCTTACGCTGCAATAGCTCAGAAAACTGAACACGTGTTTGCCGTACTGCACGAATTCGTTTCGAACCCAGTAAGTTCCATTTGAAGTCGCGAGAGCGCTCTCCACAACATAAGCGTCGTTTTTGCCGATCTTCCTTGCCCCTGATCGTGTGGGTTGAAGCTTAGCGGAAGCAACGAAGCTGTTCGCCGCTTCCTCCGGCGTATTTCCCTGGCCAATACCGAACACAAGCAATGCCCGCCCGCCGGGATCAACCAAGGTCACCGAACTCGCCTCGTTCTTCGACTGCCACCTCTGCGGTATAGGAAACTGAAAATTCATATCGGGATGATAGAACACTCCCTTATTCATGAAACCCTGACGCGGATTGACCCCCACTACGATTCCGTCAATTCGCCGCAGATACTCGGCCTCGCCTACTTTCAGCTCGCCGTAACGGCTTCGCATTTCCGCCGCTAATTGCTTGATCCGCGTCTCCCGTTCGCCCGGATCCGGGTGGCTCGACTGCCAAGTGGGAATGCGGGCTCCTGCTTTGCTGGAAATCCGGCCCAGCGATTCGAAAAAGGCTGCCGACTCGCCCACGGCATAACCCGCCTTGGCCGCGTAATCCACTCCATAAGTATCCGATTCGCGTTCAGCGTCCCGGCCGTATTTCAAGGTAATCATCTGAAAGACGCTCCCACCTACGCCGAGAAACTGATCCGCGAACTGCTCGTTGCCCGTAATTCCTTGACCGATAACCGCTCCCGCGAGCAGACCTATCTGACCCCACTGTTGCTTGAGAGCCTGCTGCGATGCATGTCGAGCCGCTACGTGGGTGATTTCGTGTCCAAGCACAACCGCCAACTGAGCTTCGTTGTTCAGATGCGCTAGCAGTCCTCGGGTCACGTAAACATAGCCGCCCGGCAATGCGAATGCGTTGACGACCGGACTATCCATCACGCGAAAGTGAAATTCTAGATTGCGATAAATCTCCGGCGTATCCGGCTGGCGGAGACTGCTGTTGGCAAGCACGCGTTCGCCAATTTCCGACACGTACTTCGCTAGAGCGTCATCGGGATAGAGCCCCATCTCCTGAATAAGCGCCCGATCGTTTTTCCTGCCCAGTTCAAGCTCTTGCTGCCACGTGTAGCCGTAGCTTCGATTCTCTCCAGTCAAGGCGCTCGGTTCGGTCACGCATCCCGAAATCAAAATCGCTGCTAAACCCAAGCCTGCGCTTGTGAAAATTCCCCTCGAAAATCTCATAATCCGCTTCCTTTCGCTCTCTACTATCCCCAAGCCTCGACTCGATTCCAAGCGAGAAATCCGACCTTTACCTTTTCTTCCATCTTAAGGAAACTCCCATCCATGCTACGCCCCCTCCTCGCGCTCCTTATCCTTTCACTGAGCTTCGTCCACGCCGACGAGCGGCCGAACATCATTTTCATTCTGGTCGACGACATGGGTTGGTCGGATTTGGGTTGCTACGGCAGCGAAATCGATACGCCCAACATCGATCGCATGGCCGAAGAAGGCATCCGCTACACGCAAATGTACAACACGGCCAAGTGCTTTCCGTCGAGAGCCTGCTTGCTTACGGGCATCTATGCGCAGCAGAGTGGGATGGGCGACAATTTCGGCTACCTCCAAAATTCCGTCACGCTGGGCGAGGTTTTGCGCGATGCCGGCTACCGCACGCTCGCTTCGGGCAAACACCACGGACTCGACAATCTTTACGACCGCGGCTTCGACCACTACTACGGCTTGCGCGACGGTTGCTGCAATTTCTGGAATCCCGGCGTCCAACGTCCCGGCGAACCCGATCCGGGTCGCAAGCGGGCTCGCTTCTGGTGCATCGACGAAATCACCTACTACCCTTACACGCCCGAGGACCCGAACTTCTACGCTACCGACGCCTTTACCGATCGAGCCTTAGAGTGGTTCGACGAACCCGAGACCAAGGAAAAGCCCTTCCTGCTCTACCTTTCCTACAATGCCCCGCACTACCCCCTTCACGCCTGGCCCGAAGACATCGCCAAGTACAAAGGCGTTTACGATGTAGGCTATCAAGAGATCCAGAAACGGCGGTACGAGCGTCAGATCGAGATGAGCCTAATCGATCCCAAGACCGCCCCACTCGGCCCCTCCCCTCAAGCCAAGAACTGGGCGGAGTTAAGCGATGCCGACAAGGCCCTGAACGCTCAACGCATGGAGATCTACGCCGCCATGCTCGATCGAGTCGACCAGAACATCGGTCGCGTCATGGAGAAGCTGGACGCCCAAGGACGGCTCGAAAACACGCTCATCATGTTCGCCTCAGACAACGGCGGATGCGCCGAAGACACGGGAGCCAAAGTCGTCTCCCACGCGCCCGAAGACGCCGGCAAGATCGCCAGTTTCGACACGGTGGGGGAAGACTGGGCCATCGTGCAAAACACGCCTTTCCGCTACTACAAGAACTACAGTCACGAAGGCGGCATCTGCACGCCCTTCATCGCCTATTGGCCCAAAGGCATCAAGCGCGGCGGGCGCATCAGCGATCAAATCGCTCACTTCATCGACATCATGCCCACGGTCGCCGATCTAGGGCAAGCCGAGTATCCAAGCTACCACCACGGCACCGACATCGTACCGATGCAAGGTATCAGCTTAACGCCTACCTTTGCCGGCAAAAAGGCCAAGCGTTCCGTTCCCGTCTTCTGGGAATGGAGGCAAGGCGGCGCCATTCGCGACGGCGACTTCAAGGCCGTTCGCTGGGGAACCGACTGGGAACTTTACGACATCTCTCGCGATCGCAATGAGGGCAAGGATCTAGCGAAGAGCAACCCCGAAAAGCTCCAGTCGCTCGTTGCCCAATGGAACCACTGGCGTAATTCGGTCGAACGACCGAATTAAATGTGTAATGCGACGTAGCGTTAGCGAGATGGCGTAGCAAATGCGTAATGTGAAATTCAAGTAGCGGAGTAAATGGGAATTTCAACAGTCCCTCCATTACTTCGCCATCTCCGCTGCTACTACGTCCCCATTTAGCATTCACCATTCACTATTCACCATTTATCATCCACTGCCAGATGGCTTCGAACTGCTTCTCCGAGTCGCCGTCGTAATGGGTCGCGTTTAGGGCCGTTCCTTTGCCGCTGGTATACTTCGGCATGATGGTGGTCGGAACATATCGTTGAGGGAAGTGCATCCAACTTTGATAGAAGTCGTAGCGTAGACGTTTGCCGGATACGAGCAAGTTGGGTCCCTGCCCTTCGAAGGCCATAACCGCCGCTTGGTCACCCACCGCGTGACAGGTCACGCAGGCGTAACCCGTCATTCCGGCGAGCGTTTCGCCAACCTGTATCATATCTTCATCCGACTCGCTCGACGAGTGTTCGAAGGTCGAGCCATGGCTGGAGGCGAATGCTTCCGCCAATGTTTCCGCCCGACTCGCAAAGGCCGGCATACGGGTTTTGAGCCAGGGTCTGACTTTCTCGGCCTCGCCAGCAAAGAGAGTCTCTAGCCAATCCGTACGGAGCTTTTCGCCCACGCGCGAAATATCCGGCAATGCGTTTTCGCCGGAATGGCACTCCAAGCAATTCAAGCGTTCGATGGTACGCGCGGCGTACTCGCGAGGCGCCCAAGTGAAAAGCGCATCGTCCGTGGTATTGTGAAACGCGATCAGAGCCTGACGCTGTTGGGCATCCAGGTTCAAGTCGGGCGCTTCGCCACGGTCCTCCGCTAAACAACCTTTGCTGGCCCAATCCACGGCCCACATGTCTTGAAAATCGCTCGCGGGGACTGCGTACGTTTCGTCGCCTTGCCCGTGACAAACCAAGCAGCTGTTCGCAACGATGCCCTCGCCCTTAGCGGCATCGCCCTCGCTGGCCGAGGCGACTTTTGGACGCTTGCCCACAATGTAAGCTGCGATATCCGACGCTTCCTGGTCGCTCAGACGAACCTCTGGGAAAATCGTGTCCGCATGATGCTTGGCAGGATCTTGAAGGAAACCCGTCAATCCCGCAGGCGTGTGTTTCGCTTCCTCTGCCAGCTCATCGGTCCAATAGGTCAAGTGAAGATCCTTGATCAATCCTTCTCCAGTCTCGGAGTTACCGCTCAACGTTTCCTCCGACTCGCCCGACGTCAGGCTTGCTAAATAGGCTGCCACATCAGCTGCATCCTCGGGAGCGATGGTCGGACAGAAATCGCTCGGTTCGCGGACCCAGTTTTCGAGCCATCCTCTATTCAAGCGGTCCCCGATATTCACGAAATCAGGCAGCGACTCCAAGAGCTCGGGCATCGGAGTCGACGCTCTGCTCAGCTCGCTACTCGCGTCATGACACTCGATACAACGGGCCGCCGCGAAGAGCGATCGTCCTTCGCGCGTTCGAGCATAGCGTTCCACCATATCCGTCGAAACCGCTCGAAAGGCGCTAGCCGGCACGGCTTCCCAGTGAAAGGCCTCGCCACTCCAAAGAAGCTGTAAGCGGCCCGGACTCGGACGGTGACTTTGATAGCTCGCGTAGATCGTGTGCGCGCCGGGGTTCAATTCGAAGGCTTCGCTTTCGAGCGGCAAATCGCCCTCGAATACCGTCTTGCCGTCAATCTGGAACGAAACCTTGCCATCGCCTTCCATCCGAAACGCGATTTGATCGCGAGACTCGACGACCAGGCTGCCTTCGAACAGGGCTTCGAATGTCTTATTCGTTTTCATGAACGGGGTAATCGTTGTCTCGCTTGGAACGTTGAACGCCATGCGATCCACCATCGTCGCATCGTCCGCAGCTTCGTAGGCCATGGTCATCGTCAACCCCGGAATGCCCAAGGGCTCGGTATCGATCTCCGGCAAATTAGCCAAATCCAGTCCGTGATCCCTAAACGGTTTCCGCAGATTATGAACGGTGTTCCAGAGGGTCTCGCGGAAGGCTTCGCCGGAAGCGGAAGCGATGTCCATTTTGACCTCCATCTGCATGGCCTCGGTCATATTGGGAACGTAGAGAAAAACCGATTTTCCGTCATTCAATACCTTAGCCGCGCGCAAGGAAACCGTATCCACATTGTTAACCGCGCCCTTGGAAGGCGTTTTCAAGGCTTCGGCTTCCAATTCCGCATCGCGACGATCGATCGAAAAACGGCCGCTCCCGTACTGCGGTCCCCAAATGTAATTCCACTTCTTAATGCCGTAGCGACGAACGTCTTCGGCCTGGGCAACATCGACGGGTCCTGAAAAATCGATTACAAAGCCGTTTTCGTAAGCGCGAAGTCCCGTCGGCACAGGCGTCGTTTCTTCCACATAACGTACGCGCTGGAATCCCGTCCCTCCATTGGTCTGCCAGCCGCGTAGTCCCATTACATAGAGATCGCCGCTCTGCGGATGGAACTTTCCACGCTGAGCCGGAATCGCCAAGTCGATCGGCAGCTTGTAGACGGCGCCTTGGACCTGCCCGTCGACCTCGTCTTTCAACACGCGAAAAATGGACGACTTGCCGTACGAGAAGTGCAGCATCTCATTTCGGTGGACGGGTCCCCACGAGCTGTCTTCAGGCACCCAGATCTGACTGCCGCTAGAATTGTCGACATTGTAGGGCAGCCACAACAAGGGACGCTCGTAATCCGTCGGTGCGCCCGGCAGGGTTCGGACGAAATTTCTTCCATCCCATTCGCTGGGCACGACTCCATGAAAACTTCCGGGTTGGCTCCAAGTGATTTTGCAGCGCGGCACGTAGGAACCTTCATTCTCGCCAGTCGTGATTTCCCCATTGGGTCCAACTCCGATTCCGCCAGGCGCCCGCAGTCCCCAAGCGTAGCGTTCCAAGGTCGACCCGTCAGCGGAGACCTTCAAAACAGCCCCGTTGTGCTCCGTCCAAGGACTGAAACCGCGACCGCCTGCCTGCACCGGCATGCCTTTTGAGAAGTAGAAGTTGCCTTCGCTGTCCGTCTCCAAGTCGAAGCTGAACTCATGAAAGCCTTCAGTGATCTTCACATCGTTATTAAAGCATTCGTAGTAGTCCGCTTCGCCATCCCCATTGAGGTCATGCAGTCGCGTGATCTGGTCGCGTCCCTGCGTGTAGATGACGCCATCGACGATCTTCAAGCCAAGCGTTTGAAAGAGTCCGCTGGCGTAGCGTTTCCACGTTACTTTCTCCAAATCCCCATCCAGACCTTCGGCAATCCAAACATCGCCATTCCAAGTCGAACAAGCCGCTCGCGTTCCATCTTCGAAAAAATCGAAAGCGCCGAAGCGGACATTCGAAAACCAGGGATTGTCATTCGGCAGCGGAATGGTGTCCACCGTGTAGGGCGACTGATCGATTCCCAACTGGCCTTTTGTCTCTAGCGTTTCGGGATAGATGCCTGCGCCGCCTTTCGTCAGTGCCGCAAGATCTTCAGCTTCGTATTCAGGAAGCAATGTCATACGCTTGGCATAAGCCACTTCGAAGCGAAGGCTCTTGTCCGACGGCGGTATCGTCACCACCAGTTTGCCATTTGCTAGGCGTTCCAGTTTCGCTTCGCCTTCTCCGCCTCGCAAGAAATGAGATGCCTCCGGAGCGCGCTCCGATTCGCGGGCTTGAGGAGAATCTTCAGAAACGAGCAACTGCAGCGTTTCCTCGCGGGGACTTAACTCGAAAACGCGAACGATGGATCCTTCACGCAATGTTGGCTTTTCCAGGACTGAGGTTTCTCCAACCGTGTAGCTGAGAACGATCTCTTCTCCGTAACGATAGAGGCCACGGTATTTCGTCATTTCTCGCGGCAGGGGACCGTGCGGCGTCTCGCGGGGATCCACCCAATCGCCATTCACCGCCCAACCCGGACCCGTTTCGTTCATGAAAACATAGGCATCGGCATTCTCCGGCATATACGAATTTCCACCGTGCTTACGGTCCCACGGCGTTCCCGCATGGATCACCCTTCCTTCGAACCCAGCCACCATGCGCATCGTTTCCGTATCGAAAAGAACGCTATGCGTCTCGTTCGAACCGAGCTTAATCGCGATGCCCTTCAAGGCGGCGATATCGCCTTCGGGACCATAGCCACGGTAAGTGTCCGATATAAAGGGACCGGTATCCATGATTTCCCACCAGTCCGCATCCGGCATTTCCGCCGCCCGTTCCTGAGCGCGCTCGCCACGCGTCGCTTCGGCCTCCCCCAATGAGGCCTCTGCTAGAATCGCCAATGCGATGGTATATCCAATTCGTCTTCCAAACATGGTCAAATATTCAGTAGTAGTTCCCGATCCAATCGTTCCATACCAAGCTCACTTCAAGTAAGTCGCTCGAGAGCCTAGAGTTGACTAAATATATTATGGCATCGAATCGAAATAGGTAACGGAGATGCGTTAATTACGCAGCTCATCACTTGAATTCGACACTCCAATCGAAGTTTTCTGCCCAAACAAGGCTTCCGAGGAAAGACCCTCTCGAGACAATGCTTGGATTATCCCGGCCCAATTCGTCAGGCAGCCCTAAGCTCAGTCGAGTTCCACGCCGAAGAAATTCGCGGCATTTCCGAAGCAAATGTTCTTTACCATTCCGCCAACCAGATCCATGTCGCGCGGCAATTCGCCATTTTCGACATCCTGTCCGACAAGATTGCATAGAACACGGCGGAAATACTCGTGGCGCGTGTACGAGAGGAAGGATCTCGAATCGGTAAGCATACCCACGAAACGCGGGAAGAGACCGAGGTTCGAAAGGGCATTCATCTGCGCTTCCATCGCCTCCTTTTGATCGAGATGCCACCAGCCCGACCCCAGCTGCATCTTGCCTGGAGTTACGCCGTCCTGAAAATTGCCTAGCATCGTCGTCACCGCGTAATTGTCGGACCAATTCAAGTTGTAGACCACCGTCTTGGGCAACTCGTCCGTCCGATTCAATCCATCGAAAAACCGTTGCATGGACGCCACCTGAGGCGAATCCACAATAGAATCGACACCAACGTCGGGCCCGATCTTCTCGAAGACGCTCGTGTTATTGTTTCGCTTAGCGCCGACGTGCAACTGCATGGTCCAACCTTTGGCAGCGTTCCAACGGCCAATCTCGCTCAAAAGGAAATATCCGAATGCTTGAGCTTCCTCTGCGCTTGCAGCCTGCCCTGCTCGAGCGCGCTCGTATATCGAGCGAACTTCCGACTCGCTGGTCTCCGCGAAAAACACGGTTTCCATCGCATGGTCCGACAATCGGCCGCCCATCCGATGGAAGAAGTCATGACGGGACTTTAGCGCATCCAAATAAGCATCGAAGGAATCGATCGACGCGCCTGTAACTTCCGCCAATGAGTTTACCCAAGGATTGAATACACTGAGATTATCTACCATCAGGCCTTTGTCTGGGCGAAAGGTAGGCACGACCTTAGTCCGTATGCCAAGAGATTGGATCGCCTTGTGATGCTCTAGAGAATCCGTTGGGTCGTCAGTCGTTCCAACGAGCTTCACTTTGAAGCGATCTAGAATGCCATGGGCGCTAAACGAATCTTCCTTCAAACGTTCAGCTGCCGCATCCCATATTTCCTTGGCAGTATCTTCGCTGATCAGCAAATCGATATCGAAATAGCGCTTCAGTTCGAGATGGCTCCAGTGATAGAGCGGATTTCGCAGGGTGTAAGGAACCGTACGGCACCAGGCCAGAAACTTATCGTAGGGATCGGCGTCGCCCGTGCAAAGCTCTTCCGGAATACCATTGGCCCTCATGGCTCGCCATTTATAGTGATCTCCCTCTAGCCAAATCTCATAGAGATTCTCGAAGCGTCGATTCGTTGCGACATCTTCTGGCGGCAAGTGGCAGTGATAATCGAAAATCGGCTCGTCTTTGGCGTAGCCTTCATAGAGCTCGCGAGCAGCATTGCTTTGCAGGAGGAATTCGTCGGTGATAAATGGCATGCGATTGTGAATACGTATGAAAATTTGCGTCTAATAAAGACCTAGGCAGCGATATCGCTTAGAAACGCGTCAAAGCTCGCATACGAGCCAAGTCGCCTCAGAGCGGCGTCGCAGTCCGCGCCACTTGCAAGCCCCGTATTTCTGGCAAGGAAGATAATGTACTCGGCCACCTTGCGAGCGAATTGCAGCCTCCCCTCATCGCTTATCGAATAGAATCGAGCCCGTTGACGATAGCCCGCTGCCGAATGATCGCCCAGGGCGGCTTTTTCCGCCTTTCCATCAGCCGCCAGCACGTAGAGGAAATTGTACTCGAACCAGAACATGTGATCTGGATTGGGTTCGAGCGCTTCCAGCGCGGCTCGGCAGCTGTCCTGAGAATCGAATACATCCGTGGGAACCTTCTCGAACTCCAAGGCATCGATAATGAATTCTCGGGCCATCTTTCGCTCAGTCGCTTCCTCGCTAAAGGCGCCCGCTACGGCGAGCTCAAGAGTAAAGGCATACCAATCGTTCCAGAGCGCCTGATCGCCCTCATCCTTCGAATGGTATAACGCTCGTCCCATCTCGTAAGTATAGCGACCGCTGGTTTTGATCTCCAGATTGCCGCTCGTGACCTCTCCCATTACTTGATAGTTCTCAGCGGATTTGCCAGAGCCGGAGTGAAACCCGATGCTCACGCCAAAGGCTTTGCAAACCTCCCATTGCACAGTCGCCAACTCGCGCAAGCGATCGTTGTCCGGGAACGGCATATTTTTCTGAAAGCCAAACGCAGGCGCCACGAAGTCTGCCGGCATGTCCATTTCGATGCATAGCGCCAGCATTATGGCAGTTGTTTCAGGCGTAGTGAGGCCCGGGAGTTCGTCGATGGACAGTTCTCGCAGATACGCCCGCCCCGCTTCCGTAGTGAATGCCGCTTCCCTTGCCGCTCGGTATTTCTCGTCGCGAGCTTTCATCTTTTTCATGGCCGGCCAAACGTAGCAAAGCAAGGTATCCAATTCTTCCTGATCGAGGCTAAGACCGGCATCCGCAACCCGCTGGGAAACGCTGCCAACCAAAGCAGCATCGATA
>Ga0066825_10000442_pt1 | contig 13424 bp, 13 predicted proteins | sample ETNtaG_6_FD_65608 | JGI IMG/M metagenome (GOLD analysis project Ga0066825, IMG submission 65608) | Marine microbial and viral communities from oxygen minimum zone, Eastern Pacific Ocean - ETNP201306SV45 | ecosystem: Environmental > Aquatic > Marine > Oceanic | place: Pacific Ocean: Eastern...
CAATTTCTTTAGTCTTTAAAGAGCATATACTGGAAAGAGGAAAATTTTTTTTAAAGTTCATCCAGTTAATTTAGCTATTCTTCTTGCTTCTTGAAGATCCGACTCTGTATCAACTCCAAGATGATATTTTCCGCAGGATTTTATAGCGTAGATTTTTTCTCCATTATCCATAGCGCGCATCTGCTCAAGATTTCTCTGTATTTCATTATTACTTTGATTCCAGGCAACGAAAGACCTTAAAAAGGTTACTGTATAACCGTAAACTCCCAAATGTTTCATGGCTTTTTTAGGATTTAAATGATTAATGTCTCTAGAAAAGTCGCCTACTAGACTGTCTTTATCAACCCAAATTTTTACTACGTTGGAGTCTGCTGATTCTTTAGTTGTTAATTGAGTAAATAGAGTGACCATTTTTGCTTTTTTTGTTGCCGCTAAAGTAGCTAAATTATCTATATCTTGGGGATCTACAAAAGGTTCATCTCCTTGTACATTTATTACCAACTCTTCATCATTTAACTTTAATAGATTGCATGATTCAGCCAATCTATCTGATCCCGTCTTATGCTCGCTGCTAGTCATTAAAGAATTAATCTCAAGCTGATCACAAAGATTTTCTATTTCAGGAGAGTCAGTTGCGACATGAACTGAATGAGCACTACTTTTACTTGCTTGCTCTACAACTCTCTGGATGAGAGTCTTACCTTCGATATCTTTTAAAGGCTTATTGGGTAATCTTGTTGATCCAAGCCTTGCAGGAATAATAACTCTAAACTTCATCAGAGAACTTTCTTGCCTCATCAGGTAACATGACAGGAATGCCATCTTTTATAGGATAAGCAAGATTGCTTTCTCTGCAGATAAGCTCATCTCCTATTTGCTCTAAACTTCCCTTAGAAACAGGACAGACCAATATATCTAATAATTTTTTGTCGAGTTTATTCATTAATTTTTGATAGTTTTGTTAAAATTTTATCCTCTAAACTTTCATCTTCGAATTTAGCTTCGATAGATAAATACCAAAGATTTTTATTTTTCATCTCCAAACATCTAACAGCATCCTTCTCTGTCATTATGACAGGTAAAGAATCTCCAAAGTCTAAATCTTCTTCAGAAAATTGATAGTGATCTGGAAAACTATGATGGATCGGGTTCAAACCTAGATTAGATAAGGTCTTATAAAATTTAGCGGGATTACCAATCCCTGCCACAGCATGAACATTCTTTGATAATGGCCAGGAGTCAGCTTTAAATCTTTTATTATCCGAAATCCGCGCCCATTCTATAGGATGATAATTCATTAAATAATTCATATGATTTGTTTGTATATCTGTCATTTTTGAAGAGCTGATAACAAAATCTACATTTTCAATCCTTTCTAAAGGTTCTCTTAAAGGTCCAGCCGGCAAACAAAGTCCATTTCCAATACCTCTATTACCATCAAAAATTGCAATTTCAATATCTCTATCCATTTTATAATGTTGAAGCCCATCATCACTGATAATTATATCGGTATCGGTTTCTTCAAGGAGCTTGCTTATAGCAGAGGTTCGATTTGAAGATATGCAAACTGGTCTTAGTGTATTCTTATAAATAATAAGTGGTTCATCACCGCTAATTTTTACGGGCGTTGTATCATCAACAATTCTTGGTACTCTCGGTGAAGAACCTCCATAGCCTCTGCTGACTATTCCCGGTTTAAAGCCCTTTTTCTCTAAAGTTTTTGCTAACCAAATAACCATCGGGGTTTTTCCCGTTCCACCCACTACAATATTACCAACCACAATTACGGGCACCTTAGGTTTCCAAGACAATTGTGGTTGATTTAGGAACTTGTCCCTTCTCCTTTTTGCAGCAAATTTAGTCAGTAAAGAAATTGGCCAAAGCAACCAAAGCCACAATTTCTTTTGATACCAGCTCTGCTCAATAAAGCTTACAGAAGACAAATCATTTAGATCTTCATCAACAAATTCTATAGGTAAAGTTTTTTTCTTTGCCTCTGAAGGGTCGTCTTTAAATTGATTTTTATGTAATTCGGCATAGTGACTATCATTAGATATAAGCGTTTCGTGACTTCCCATTTCTACAATACTTCCTGATTCTAGGACCACTATTTTGTCAGAACTTTCTATAGTAGATAATCGATGAGCTATGACGAGTGTTGTTCTATTTTTGGTTAGCTCTTGAAGTGCATCTTGAATATAATTTTCTGATTCAGAATCTAAAGCAGATGTCGCTTCATCTAGTATGAGGATTGGAGCATCTTTTAATATAGCCCTGGCGATTGCTATCCTTTGTCTCTGACCACCTGAAAGAAGTACGCCATCATCTCCAGCAATTGTGTCATAACCATCAGGAAGTGCCTCTATGAACTCATGAGCATTTGCCTTTCTTGCAGCTTCTTTGATTTGCTCAATGGACCTCTCTTCCGAACCATAATTTATGTTATTAGCAATAGTGTCATTGAATAAAGTTATATTCTGACTGACAAGAGCAATGTGAGATCTTAGGTTTTTGATTTCAAATTCATTCAACAAGACTCCATCTATCCTGATTTCACCATTAAAACCATCATAGAATCTTGGTAATAAGCTCATTAGTGTTGTTTTACCTGCTCCAGATTTACCCACGAAAGCTACAGATTCTCCTTCATTTATATGAAGATTAATCATATTGAGAATATTTTGGTTTGAGTTACGGTAAGAGAATGAAACATTATTGAATTCGATCTCTCCTTTTATTTCCTCTGATTTATAGGTACCTTCGTTTTTTTCAGAGTCTTCATCTAACTGACTGAAAATATCTTCTGCAGCTGCTAACCCTTTTTGTATTTGACTATTGATTTCTGATAGTTGTCTCACAGGCTTGGCTAACATTCCGGCAGCACTGAAGAAGGCAATAAAAGTTCCTGGAGTCATTTCTGAAACAACAGAGGCATCCAAAGCGAGCCAAGTAATTAGGGCTAGAGCGGCTGAGACAAAAATTTGGACCAATGGAGAGGCAATAGAATTAGTTGCTTCTAATTTTAAGTTTTGTTTCCTATTGTTATCGCTAGCATGATTGAATCTCTCGATTTCATATTCCTCTCCTCCGAAAGATTTTACCTCCTCATAACCATTAATAGTTTCAGATGCAACGTGAGTAACATCGCCCATAGCTGTTTGGATTTTTCCACTAATTTTTCTTAATCTCTTTGCGGCAATACCAACTATCAAAGCAATAAATGGAGCAGCAATGAATAAAAATAAAGCAAGCTTCCAATTTAAGTACATTAGGTAAGAAATAAGCCCTATCACCAGAAGCCCCTCTCTAATAAGTATCTTTAATGCATTTGTAGCGGCTCCTGTTACTTGCATAACATTAAAGGTAATTCTAGAAATTAAATGACCTGAACTGTGTTCATCATAAAAAGAACTCGGAAGTACAGTCAGTTTTTCAAATAATTCAGTGCGTAAATTATGAACCAGTCTATTAGAAATTGAAGAAAGTAAATAATTTCCAACAAAGAATCCTATACCTCTTACGAAGGCTATTGCTATTAATGCCATTGGCAAAATGAGTCTTAAATCACCTTCAGGGTTATTTACGTAGTCGATTACTCTTTTTAACCATTCTGTTGCTGCAACTTGTGAACCCGAATAAACGGCAAAACCTAAAATACTTAATAAAAATAAGGGAATATAAGGTAAAACATAGGTGAGCAACCTTGCATAGAGCTTTATGCTGGATAATTCTGTTTTCTTTTTACCCATTGTAAATCTATTCTAAGCTTAACAACCTATCCAGTCGACTTGAGACATTATTGTCATGAGTTGCAATAATTAGAGCAATTTCTCTTGAAGAGACCATTTCTAAAAGAAGATCCATAAAATTCTCAACATTTTTTGTATCTAAATTTCCTGTAGGCTCATCCATAATTAAACAAGAGGGATTATTAGACATTGCTCTAGCGATAGCTATTCTCTGCCTCTCTCCTCCGGACAATTCATTTGGTCTATTTTTTTCTTTATGATTTAGATTCACTTGCTCTAATAGGGAAGCTGAGATTTCAAGAGCCTCTTCTTTTTTTAAACCTGCAAGCATGGCTGGTAAGGCGACATTTTCTAATGCAGTTAAGTCAGGAAGCAAGTGGTGAAATTGATAAACAAAACCGACCTCTTTGCTTCTAAATAATGACCGTTCATCTGCATTAAGGTCCGTAATATTCACATCCTTTATGAAAATATTTCCAGCATCAGGTTGCTCTAAGCCGCAGATAATATGTAGCAGAGTTGATTTACCGGAACCGGAGGCCCCAACAAGACCAACGCTCTCTCCAATATTTAGATTTAAAGAAAGATCTTCCAACACCTGAAGAGACTTACTGTTTTCTCCAAAAGATTTAGAAACACTTTGAACTGCAATTATCTGTTCATTCATATTTTAAAACCTCAACCGGATCTACTTTAGATGCAAGTCTAGAAGGATAGATAGTAAATAGAAGACAAAAGAAAAAAGTAATAAGGCAAATTGATGTAACCCATTCAAATCTTATATCTATAGGGAAATAGTTTATGAAATAGACTTGCAATAACTGCACATTAAAAAGACCCTCTATAAAAGAAATAATTGAACCAAAATTGATCGAGATTAAAAGACCGGCAATGGAGCCTATAGAAATACCTAATAATCCTACTAAGCCACCAAATGACAAGAAAGTATTTCTAATAATCCCAGACGTTGCTCCCATAGTCATAAGAATTGCTATTTGGGCCTTCTTTTCGTTAACCGTCATTACAAGCATAGACATTAAGTTATACGCCGAAAGAATAACAAGCATAAAAAGCATAAAAGCCACTAAAAATCTTTCGTTTTCAACTGCTTGATAAAGAGTTCCATAGTTTTGTTGCCATGTAGTTGTAGTAAACGTCTTTTCACTATCAGATCTCAGTCGAGAAGCATCCTCTCTCACTTGATAATTAGAGGTAAATAGATCTTCATACTTTATCCTTACTCCATTGACAAATTCATTGGTTCTTAAAAGTTTCGATGCATTTCTTATACCCATGTAAGCAAAACTTTGATCTACCTCAGGTGCTCCAACACTAAATATACCTGTTACTTTAAATTTTTTTGTTCTTGGAAAAATACCTGCAATACCCAAGCCAGTATCAGGGACTAAGACGTTTACATTATCTCCAATATTCAAGCCAAGTTGATAAGCTAATATATCTCCTATAATTAAGTTGTAACCTTCATCTTCTAGACTTTCAAATGAACCAGAAAGAATGTGGTTATGGATTATTGAGACAGTTTTTTCGTGCTCGGGAACTATTCCATAAAAATAGACACCTTTTAGATATGATCCTGAACTTAAAAGACCTTGTGTTTCAATATAAGGTGCTACTCCTTTTACTTCTTGATTTTTGTAAAGCGTTTTTTCAAGAGCAGCAAATTCAGATAACTGAATATCTCCTAAAATCGATGCATGAGGGATAGTCTCGAGAACCCTTTCTTTAAGTTCCCTTTGAAATCCATTCATCACAGATGTAACAAGTATAAGTATTGTTATACCTATCGATATTCCAAATATTGCCATTCCAGAGTGAAAAGACATAAATCCTTTACCTCTGGAACGGAAATATTTTAAGGCCAAAAAAAGAGATATATTTTTCATAAGAATCCTATATCAACTTTTACTACTATTTATGCAGTATTAGTTTTTTCTTCCTTTTTTTTGTAGGGTGGTACGAGACCTGCTAACTTCATCAAGTTAAATTTAGTTTGCTTATATACTGCCTTTGCATGACTAAATTCCTTAAATCCGTCGTATCCATGGTAAGAGCCCATTCCACTTGGACCAACCCCACCAAAAGGAAGATCTTCCATCTGGATATGAGAAATTACATCATTTACAGTAACGCCTCCAGAAGTTGTATTGTCTAAAACAAAATCCTTTTCTGCATTATCTTCACCAAAATAATAAAGACCTAAGGGTCTATCCTTACTATTAATATAATCTACTGGTTCAGAGACATCCTTATATGTTTTAACCGGCAATACTGGTCCAAATATCTCTTCTTGCATTATCTTCATATCTTCAGAAGGATTTAATAAGAGAGTTGGAGGAATTTTATGATGAGGTTGTTGAGAAAAATCTTCATTAGAGGGATTGATCTCTACCACGTCTGCACCCTTCTCTTTCGCATCTTCAAGAAGTCCTTGAATTCTGTCGTAATGTTTTTGATTCACAATAGAAGTAAAATCGTCATTATCCTTTAACTCAGGATACATATCAGAGGTAACCGCAACACTTGCTTTCACAAACTCATCTACTTTTTCTTCAGGGACCAGAGCGTAGTCAGGAGCTAAGCAAATTTGCCCAGCATTCATAGTTTTTCCTTGCATTACTCTTTGTGCTACGTCCTGCATCTTGGCACTCTTACCCACTACAACTGGAGATTTACCTCCCAACTCTAAAGTCAATGGAACTAAGTTTTCAGATGCAGCTTTCATGACATGTTTCGCAATCGCAGTACTACCTGTATACATTAAATGATCGAATGGTAGTCCGCTAAAGGCAGCTCCTACCTCAGGTCCACCTACAAAAACTGCCATTTCACCTTCATCAAAGTACTCCTCAATCATTATTTTCAAGACATCTGAAGTGGCTGGTGTGAGTTCAGAAGGTTTGTGCATAACTCTGTTACCTGCGGCAATAATGCCGGCCAACGGAGCTAAAGCAAGATTTACAGGAAAATTCCAAGGACTAATAGCTCCTACAACTCCTTTAGGTTGATATTTAACTTCAGCCTTTGCTCCAAGAAGAGATAATGCCGAACCTAGAGGGGCAATGGCAGCTTTTCTTTTTTCTGTTTTCATCCAATTCTTTAGATTTTTCTTGGCATGTTCCATAGGGCCTATTACTGAAGCCACTTCAGTAACCGCAGACATTACTGGATCTCTGTTACCAAAATCATCATTAACGGATTTAACGATTTGGTCTTGATATTTATTGACCATGGCAATGACTCTATCAAGACGATCTTTTCTAAGTTTTATATCTGGTGCACCTTCACTTATATTGAGAGCTTTTTGTAGCTCTAAGACTCGATGCATTTCTTGTATTGTTTCTTCACTCATATTTATTCCCCTTAGTTTTAGATCAGACAGACCTTTTTGCCTTGTCTTTTTCGTTTGTTGTTTTAATAGTATCTCTGATTGCAGCCCAATCCTCATCTTTCATAGACGCTAGAGCGCGATAAAAAGTTCCACCGGTAAGATACTCTGCACCATCTATGGCAATTGTCTGACCATTAAGATAATTGCATCCATCAGCCATTAAAAAAGTTGCTAAGTTACCAAGTTCTTCCATTTCTCCTACTCTGCCCATCGGATTTTGACTATAAGTACCACTAGAGTCTGATGCAGCTTCATTAGGATCTTGTCCAGGAGAGAGTCTAGCCCATGCTCCTTCTGTAGGAAATGGTCCTGGAGCGATAGCATTTATTCTGATGCCCGTTTTCCCCCATTCTGTAGCTAAAGACTGTGTCATAGCATGGATACCACTTTTGGACATAGCTGAAGGGACGGTAAAAGCTGACCCTGTCCAAACCCATGTTGCTAATATAGAAATTATATTCCCCCCCATTCCAAGTTCTAACCACCTTCTTCCCACAGAGTGAGTTACATAAAAAGTTCCATGAAAAACGATACTTGCAATTGCATCAAACCCTCTATGTGATAAATCTTGTGTACGCGAAATAAAATTTCCCGCTGCGTTATTAACTAATCCATGTATAGGAGCCTCCTCAAATATTTCGTTGATAGTATTGTCTACATCTTGTGCGCCTCTTATATCTAATCCGTAACATTTAACTGTACCTCCCTGTTCATCCATGAGCTCTTTTGCAGTGTCTTCTAAAACACTGACTCTTCTTCCACAAATAAGTACTTCAGCTCCATATTTTAAGAAGTATCTCGACATTTCTTTACCAAGACCAGATCCACCACCAGTTACTAATATTCTCTTCCCTTTAAGTAAGTCTTCTTTAAACATTTTCTCTCCTTGTTTTACCCTTCTACTATAACAAATATTAATAAATAACCGTTAAAAGGATTATTGTGAATTTTCAAATACTTCTAGATTTCTATCTTCTCTGTAGTGCTTATCTCTTATCCATTTATGTCTTTTATTAGTAAAAATAAATAAAGTACAAAGAAACATTAAAGATGCACCTAATAGATAAGGATATATAGGGTTAATTGCATACAAAGGCATTGAAATTATGGGTGAAGCTACGTGACCAACCGGAATAACCATTCCAAGAAAGCCTCCTGCTGCGCCTTGATAATCCTTGCCGACTGATAAAGATAGGGAAGATGATATTCCTGGACCAAGCATACCATTACCAAGTCCAAAGAAGAAAAGACAAATATATACTTGAACTAATGAAGAGCTATATGCATAACCCACAAGCGAAATACAGTTTAATATGACTCCTAATTTTATTAGAGACCCCGGTGAAGTTTGTAATCTATCCGCTATCAAAAGCTGACCATTAAGCACACCAAGGCCCGTCAGCATAAACCCTATACTAGCCAAAGCTATATAGTTATCTGAAGATGGGGTTATGACATCCTGAAAAAAGAAAGAAGAAGTTTGAAATAGTGAAGCATTACAGATTCCAAATGCTGCAGAAACAAGCAAAAAAGGCCAAACTCTTGAATCCAGCATTGATAATTTCTTCACTTCCTTAGCAGAAGGCGTCTTAGGTGGCGATTTTTGAAAAATTACTAAGAAAATTACAATAAAAGCTCCTGCCGCAAAGAAGAAAAAAGGTGCCGTATAAGAAACCAACAACAGAAGTCCAGCAAGAGCAGGTCCTAATATTCTTCCCATTGAAAATCCAGAGTCTAGTCGTGCAAAAGCTCTACTTCGAGAATCAATTGAACTTATATCTGCCACCCAACCCCCAGACGATGGTCTCGTAGCACTGCCAAAAATTCCGTTAAGTACTCTTGCAGAAACAAGTAAAAAGAATAATAGACTGCCAGTTAGGAGTTCTTTTTGACCAAGTGAAATTGTAAAGCTAAACAATACTAGAGATATTGCAAAACCCAATAAACCTACAATAACTATCTTCTTCCTTCCGATTGAATCACTTAATGATCCCCATACAGGACTTAGAATCATCCATGCTATTGCAGAGGTCGCAAAAATAGAACCAATCTGAACTTCATTCAAGCCTAAGTCACGAGCTATGGGCGGTATAGTAATAAAAACAATTGTTTGGCCAGCACCGACGCATAAAAGTCCTGCGGCGAGAATCCAAATAGTATTGGGTAACTTCTCTAGAGTTTTATTCATACGTTATTATGAGCAGGAAGACCTTGTTGTTAATTTTATCTTTCACAACATACTCATAATAACTGGTCAGGCTGTGTGACCATTCATGCTCATAAACAATCGCTTCTTGTGAGGACGAATTAAACGTGAAACATTTTTCTAAAAAATAACTTTCTGATCCCTCATTAATTAAGAAGTCCATAAGTTTTTTCACTTCTGATAGTTTTGATTTACTGATAGGTGGACAAGACCATTTAGGTGAACTTACTATCTGGATTACAGTTTCTCTTAAAGCCTCATTACTGATATTTATAAAATTATCTTCCTGAATAGATTTAAGTAAAAAAGGTCCATGTTTGTCCTCGCTCTTTTGACTGAAGTGATCAAAAAACATCTCTTTATAAGCTAGCGAATGAATCAGAGTATGAAAGAAAAGCTTATTTGTAACACCAAATATGTCCTCTTCCACAGACAGGGGTATCAGCCTTAAGAGACCATGATCATGCAGACGGATAGTAAACTGTTGCTCTTTAGATAATTTAAAGTTTTCGCTTAAGGGTAAAATATTAGCACTATCCATTAAAATCCTTTTATTCCAACTGCTTTTCGAACATCTTCGATGATAGGTGTAGAGATTTCTAGAGCTTTTTTAGAACCTTCCACTAACACAGATTCTATATAGGCTCTATCTTCAATGATTTTTGCATATTCAGATTTGAAAGGAGCTAAGAACTCTTCAAGGCTTTCAAAGAGAAATAGTTTTGCATCTCCCCAACCAATGCCTTCATCATATTGAGTTTGAAATTCCCTAACCTGTTTTTCAGAAGCAATGGCATTATAAATACTAAAAATATTACAATCAGACGAATCTTTGGGCTCTCCTGGTTCTAAAGAGTTTGTTTTTATCTTCATGATTGTCTTTTTTAGAACACTTTCATCTGAAAAAATAGGAATAGTATTATTATAAGATTTACTCATTTTTCTACCATCTAGTCCAGGTAGGATACCGGTGGTTTCACCTATCTGAGCTTCTGGAGGAGTAAATAATTCGCCATAGTGATGATTAAATTTTACTGCTATATCTCTTGCCATTTCTATGTGCTGCTTCTGATCTTGACCTACAGGAACTATGTCAGCATTGAACATCAAAATATCTGCAGCCATTAAAATTGGATAGTTAAATAAGCCCATTGTTATGCCCTTATCAATATCTTTAGCCCCCTTTTCTTGATTATCAGATATTGCAGCTTTGTAAGCATGAGCACGATTAAGTAAACCTTTAGAAGTCAAACATCCAAGTATCCAAGCTAACTCAAAAATATGCGGAATATCAGATTGACGATAAAAAATAACTTTTTTTGGATCCAGCCCACAAGCCAACCAACATGCAGCTATTTCATAGCTTGAAGAATGTGTTAAATCAGAATCGGTATTTTTTATAAGAGAATGATAGTCAGCTAAAAAAAGAAAAGAAGAGTTATTTTTTTGGTTGCTAGCCTTTATAGCTGGGAGAATAGCTCCAACTAAATTTCCTAAATGAGGTATGCCGCTGGTAGTAATTCCTGTAAGTACTCTTTGCTGTTTCTTCACATAATCTCCTGAAAGTATTCTAACTCAACTTATGAATAAAGTGCTTGATAAGTATGTTCTATTTATTATTATTCAATAGAAATATGGCAAGAATATTCTTGGCGCTAACGCCTAATAAAGATCTAAATGATCAAATTATTGAGCTAAAAAAAGAACTCAAGAATACGCTACTATCTGAAGCTGATATTTCCTGGCAAAAGAATAGTGACCATCACTTAACTGTCAACTTTGTTGGTGCAATGGAACCCGAACAAATTGATGAGATGTATGATGGAATAGAGCAAATTAACTTTATGAGTCATTTGCAAATAGACATTTCTTCAGTAAGTTTTTTTCCAAACGAGGATAGTCAGCTTCTTGTTGCATTAATAAGACCCACCAATCAACTACAAAAAATATTTGAGAGGGTTGATGAAGTTGTAACTAGAATTGGTTTTGGATCTTCACTTAAAACTTATAAACCTCATATTACTTTAGGAAGATTCAAAGATAAAAGTAGACCTCATTACTCTTTTGAAGAATTTTCTGAGATTAATATAAGTTCGAGAATTAATATTCTTGATATTTATGAGAGTGAATTCGATCAAGGAAAAACAAATTACAATCTTTTGAGAAGTTTTGAATTCTAGTATGCGAAGTTGAAGGGTCCAGTGCGGGTTTCTCACTGTGTGGCCAATACCCTTTTCGGCTCACAAGTTGTTAATTTTAATTAACTGTTTCACCCTTCTTCTTCTGTCCATTTTCTTCCTGATTTGGGTCTCGAGGTCCAATTCTTTCCGAAATATGTCCTGAATTAAATTTACCAAATAAATTGCTTTATGCAAGTAAATTTTATTTTTTTGTTTACCTACCCAATCTATTAAACCAATCTTTGGTGTCTCTAATTGTAAAAGATTCAATGAATTCAAAGATTTCTTCTAATGAATCGGACATAAAAAGTTCTTCGTGTGTAGTTTGAGGAAGAAAACCTTCTCGAACAGAAAATTCAGTAAACTCAAATAACTTAGAATAGTAGTTATCAACGTTATATAAAACGATAGGTTTTGAATATATACCCAACTGATTCCATGCCAATGCTTCAAAGAATTCTTCCCAGGTCCCCACTCCACCAGGCAAAGAAATGATAGCATCAGATAACTCAGCCATTCTTGATTTCCTCTCATGCATAGAAGAGACGATTTCTAATGAGGTTAGATTTTCATGACCAACTTCAACGTCATGAAGTTTTTCTGTGATTATTCCCGTAACAGACGAACCGCCCTCTAATACTGCATCAGCTACAACGCCCATTAGGCCTTTACTGCCACCCCCGTAAACCATCGAGTATTCTCTTGTGGCAATTTCTAGCCCTAGATCTCTAGCACTTCTAGAATAAGAATCTTTTGATCCCTGAGCGGAACCAGCAAATACGCAGATACTTTTCATAATTCCTTACTTTACGATAATTATATAACTTATAATTGAATCAATGGATAAATTAAAAATTGATATTGTGTCTGATGTTGTATGCCCATGGTGTGTAATAGGTTTCATAAACCTTCAAAAGGCTATAAAAGAACTGAATGATCAAATCAAATTTGAAATAAGCTGGAAGCCCTATGAGCTGCATCCTGAAATTCCTCAAAATGGTTATGATAAAAAGCTTTATTTAGAACAAAAATTTGGAGACTTATCTGGAAGACAGTCTCCCTATAAGCAAATAGAAGAAATTGGAAATTCTTTGGGGTTTGAATTTAATTTCTCTAAAACAGAGAGGATACCAAATACATTTAATGCCCATAGATTACTCTGGAAATCAAAACAAGAAGGATTGCAAACTGAACTGTCTGAAGCATTATTTAAGGCCTACTTTACCGATGGCAGAGATGTAGGATCAATAGAAGTTTTATCTGATATAGCCCATGAAGTTGGTATGAAAAAAGAAGAAATCAAAAATTTTCTTAACTCAAAAGAAGGTGGACAAGAGACTGCTGACGAGGAAATGAATTTTATTGAAAAGAGCATAGGGGCAGTTCCAACCTACTTTATTAACAACAAATATATTATTCAGGGTGGGCAAGAGCCAGAAACGTTTGTTTCTTTTTTGAAAAAAATACTTATTAAAGAAAAAGAAAGTGCAGCTACTGGATAAAAATCAATTAAATCTTGCTAAAGTTGATAGGACCTTTTTTCCTTATTTTCATGTTGAGAATGCTCTTTCGCATCATTTTAATTCGCTGGATTTAGCTGATGATTTCCCAAATATAGAATCAGGAGGAAGCTTTCCATCCGATAATCTTGAAGAAGGTAATATTAAGAATCTTGTGGAAGAATTAGAGGGCGATGAATTCAAAGCCATTTTAGAAAATAAATTTGAAGTTGATCTTAAGAATGCTGAGGTTATAACTACTCTAAGAGGATTTTCTAGATCTAAAGATGGAAAAATTCATACAGACTCCCAAAGTAAAATTCTAACTGTGCTGCTTTATCTAAATAAAAATTGGGATAATAAAATTGGTAATCTTAGATT
>Ga0066825_10000444_pt1 | contig 13398 bp, 7 predicted proteins | sample ETNtaG_6_FD_65608 | JGI IMG/M metagenome (GOLD analysis project Ga0066825, IMG submission 65608) | Marine microbial and viral communities from oxygen minimum zone, Eastern Pacific Ocean - ETNP201306SV45 | ecosystem: Environmental > Aquatic > Marine > Oceanic | place: Pacific Ocean: Eastern...
TGATGAAATCATGTTGCTCTTTGAAGAGTTATATAGAGCGGGAAACACCATTATATTGGTAACTCATGAAAACGAAATTGCCGAGTACTCTCGTCGCATAGTCCGTCTACGTGATGGATTAGTTGAAAAAGATGAACCAGTAGATAACCCTGTTTTAGAGCAAGAAACAGTAGCTTAGTCTAGTTTCTTAGTCCTATACCAATACCCCCGTTAAAAGTGGTATACTCGGCGGTGGTTACCTCTGCGAAAATTCTAAATATGGCAAGTTTGATTTGGGCACCTGCCATCACATGAATTCCTCCGTTATAGCTCTGTGAATAGGAAACAGGATCGTTTAATGTTGTTTGTGCGATACCAGAACCGATTACATAATCACCAAGCATATTTAATTCAAAAGTACCTGTCTGATAGCCCACTCCGGCATAAGCCGATAAAAAGGGGAGTGTTTTACCTATTAGGAGGTTGGCTACCATGGCTTCTGTAGCACTTTCCACTCTTTGATCTTGTGCTCCCTGATTAAATTCAAGATCAACCGCCATATTAAATTGAGTATAAGCAGCCATGATCGTTAAATCGATAGGGAGTAACTTACCACCCGGAATCCATTGATTCAACTCATGCTTAATACCCACACCTACTAAATCTACATTTCCATAATCAAGTATTTCGGTCTCTGGAACATAACGTACGGTAACATCAGTACCTAAAAACAGCCCAAGATTGGCCTGAACCATGGGTGTTGGGACATAGGGAAAATTTGTGCCTGCCGGTAGTGTAAGAGTAGAATTGTCAGGTAGCGTCAGTATTTGACCACTTGTGTTATCTCCGGCAATAGTGCTAGAAGTACCTGAGCTAACACTAATTCCTTCAAGTCCTATAGAGCCAGCATCAAATGACTGTTCAAGGGTAGGAACGGTGGCAACAGATGCGCGTAACTGAAGACTAAATCCGAGTGATTTGGTGGGTTTTGCTTTGGTAGTCCAACCCGAATTTAACCCAGAAATAATTCCATTTGGCAAAGGGCTTAAGTACGCTTTTGTTAAGGCATCTACATTATCACCACCTGCATCAAGAAATTGTTCTATTTCTTTTAATTGTCCATGGGTGTCTTCAACAGGAACTAGGAATGAGGTTACTAAAATTAAGCTAAATAGAATTTTTTTCATCGGTATATATTCAATAGTTAAACGTGACTTGATTCTCCTGCCTGCAGATTGACATATCCATTACAATTTGCAAGTTTATGGTTGTTGGACTTCTATCAATAGGTATTTGACCGTGAATCAATGGCCAAAATTATAAACACTGAGAAATATAGGCAAAGAAATAAATGAATAGAAATTTTGTCTATTATATAACTTCTAATCTTTAGAGGAGTCAATCATATTCATGTACGATAAATAACGTGATGGGGCAATTAGTCCTTGGTCCACTGCTTCTAATACTCCACAGGAGGGTTCATGTATATGTGTGCATGTATTAAATTTACATGTTTCTCTGGCAGATAGCATTTCGGGAAAGTACAACGATATCTCCCAATCCTCAATGTTATATAATCCAAATTCCCTAATTCCTGGAGTATCTGCTAAATAACCACCAAAGGGTAAGGGTACTAACTTTGCAAAGGTGGTTGTGTGTTTACCTTTATTTGAATAACTAGAGATTTCAGCTGTTTTTTCGTCCAACCGCACATCCATTGCATTCAGAAGGCTTGTTTTTCCAACGCCTGAAGGTCCAATAAACACACTCGTTCTATCTTTGAGTTTTGCTTTTATCTCATCAATACTAGTTGGAGTATTTATACTACCGTGTAGCACATGATATCCTAAATCCTCATATAAGGTCGAAATGTGGGCCAATTCTTTTAAATCGGCGTCATTAGCCAAGTCTAGTTTGTTAAAAAACAAGACAGGAGTAACTTGATATGCTTCACAGCTAACTAAAAAGCGATCTATAAAACCGGTTTTATAAGTTGGTTGCCTTATTGAACATACTAATATGGCATAATCAATGTTAGAAACCAGTATTTGTTGTCCTCGCCGGCCATGTGTAGCCTTTCGAGTTAGGTAGTTTTTGCGATTAAGTATATCCGTAATTTGAGCTGTATTATCCTCATTTAAAGAAAAATGAACAAAATCACCCACCGCGATTGGATTCGTTTGGCCTGAATGAGTTTGACGAAATTTACCAGGTAATCTTGCTGCGTGTATAGCGCCATTATTGTCTTGAATATTATACCAGCTCCCTGTCGACTGAATTACTCGAGCAACCTGAGTACCATGATCTTCGGTAGAAGGGTTTAATGGCATGCGCAAGTTATTTGCTGATGTTTAGGATTCATTTTTTGAAGCCTTAGGGCGTTTAAAAAAATCATGAGGATTATTTATAGCCTTTTTTTCCAGTAATTTTGGTAGTACTTGATCCATCTGTGTAACATAAGAAATAGTTAAGTCACCTATCACATCCTGTTCAATCTCAGCTACATCCTTTTCATTTTTACTTGGTAGAACGACTTCTTTGATACTAGCACGTTTTGCAGCCAAAACTTTTTCTTTAATTCCACCAACCGCAAGAACCAATCCTCTTAAGGTTATTTCTCCAGTTAAGGCAATATCACCTTTAACCTTTCGCTGGGTGAATATAGATGCTAAGGCACTCATAATGGAGACTCCTGCTGACGGGCCATCTTTTGGTGTAGCACCTGCAGGGACATGCAAGTGAATATCCCATTGAGTGAAGGCATTTTCTGGAATATCTAGTTTTTTGGAATGAGCCTTAAGATAGGAGAGAGCCAACTGTGCAGATTCTTTCATAACATCACCCAGTTGGCCTGTTATGTGTAATTTACCACTTCCTGGACTCACGCTAGCTTCAATAAATAATATGTCACCACCGAATGGTGTCCAAGCTAAGCCTGTAGCCACTCCTGGGACTTGTGTTCGCTCGGCAGAGTCTTTTTGAAACTTGGGTTTACCTAGTAAGTCCTCAATATCTTTTTCATTTACTGCTGCCTCATCAATTTCATTTAGAGCCACTTTGGCTGCAATACCTCTGCAAACAGAGGCAATTTCACGATCTAAATTTCGAACTCCAGATTCTCGAGTATATTGTTCTATTACCTTTGCTAAACCAGCATCATCTAAGACCAACTGATCGGTCTTAAGCCCATTTTCTGAGATCTGCTTAGGGAGAAGATATTTCTTCGCAATTTGAGTCTTTTCTTCTTGAGTGTACCCACTAATTGGGATGATCTCCATACGATCTCTTAGTGGAGCGGGAATAGTATCAAGGCTGTTTGCAGTCGCAATGAATAGTACCTTAGATAAGTCATATTCAAGTTCTAAATAATTGTCACTAAAGGTATCATTTTGTTCTGGGTCTAAAACCTCTAAGAGTGCAGAGGTAGGATCTTCACGATAATCAGCACCAACCTTATCGATTTCATCCAGCATGATGACAGGATTTCCTTTGCCTGCTTTTTTCATAGACCGTAGAATTCTTCCGGGTAAAGCACCAATATAGGTTCTGCGATGACCCCTAATTTCGGCTTCATCTCGGATTCCGCCCAAGCTAAAGCGTTCGAATTTTCGGTCTAATGATCGTGCAATAGACTTACCTAGAGAAGTCTTACCCACACCTGGAGGGCCATAAAAGCACAGTATTGGGGCCTTCATATCGTTCTTTAGTTTGAGCACCGCCAAATATTCGATGATGCGCTTCTTTACTTTTTCAAGTCCATAATGGTCATCGTCAAGTATGGATTTGGCATAAGCTAAATCTAGTTTGTCTTCGGAATAATCGTTCCAGGGTAAGTCCAAAATCCATTCAACATAGGAATGAATGATACCATAGTTGGGTGAGGCATTCGGAGTCATTTCAAGTCGCTGTAACTCTTTTTCAGTCACCTCCCGAACATTATCGGGTAAGTCTTTTTCGTCAAGTTTGTTTTTTAGCTTTTGAATATCCTGTTGTTCGGCATCTTCCCCAAGTTCTTCTTGGATTGCTTTCATTTGTTGCCGTAAAAAGAACTCTCTTTGCTGATCATCAATGTCAGACTTTACTTTACTTCTTATTCGTTCGCTGACATCTAGTACTTGAAGTTCTTGTTCTAGAAAACCCATTATATCGCGTAGATTCTCCGAAAATTTTTGTTGTTCAAGTAGGCGTTGCTTTTCCGTTAAATCAACATTTAAGTTTGATGCTATAAAGTTGAGTAGGAAAATAGGGCTATTTATGTTGTTGACAGCCACGGCAGCCTCAGATGGAATATTTGGAGACTTGTTTATAATATTCGCAGCTGTTTCTTTGATGTTCCGCACCGAAGCATCTAGTTCGACTCCCTCAATATCCATTTGTTTTGGATAAGAAAAGGTCGTTGCCTTAAAATAGGGCTGTTCCTCAGTGAACTCATCTATTTGAAAGAGTGATTTACCTTGTATCACTATACTTCGAGTACCATCTGGCATTTTGATGAGCTTTAAAATCTGAGCTACCGTACCCACACGGTGTAAATCATCATACCCTGGCTCCTCAATATTTATGTCCTTTTGAGTCACTACCCCAATAATCTTGTCTGCAGCATAAGCATCTTTCACAAGTCGTAGAGATCGATCTCTTCCCACAGTAATGGGAACAACTACTCCTGGGAATAAAACAGTATTTTTGAGTGAAAGTATAGGCAGAGATTCTGGGACCTCAGATTCGGTAAGTGCTCGCTCTTCTTCTTCGGACATGAGAGGTATAGCCTGCTCAAAATCTTCCATCTGCTCGTCAGTATCGTCAAAAAAATTAATCAAAATAATTACTTGTGTGATTTATAAACATCTTGTTTTAGTTTTTCAAAGCAATAAATAAGCCAGATTATGACTCGAGAACAAATGGGCAGAATTTTTTTTGGCTGTCAGTAATTGACCATAAATTCTAGCAGTGATTGTCAAATTGTCATTTAAATAGATTTGCTGGGCTAAAGGCGAATATTGAACCCGCCAAAACCCACTGAACTTGGCATTATATTCCCATTATCAGTTACTAGGGGCCAGCGACCACTTAATTCTACTTCTAGCATTGATCCTGCTAAACGTAGGCCAATGGAAATATCATCTCCCCAAATAGTAGAATTGGTATATCCACTAGAAACAATTATTCCTTTGATCGGTTGTATACTAGCACCAGCGCTGTAGGTCCAACCTGGTACACTAAAAAATGTAGTAAACAAAGCGTATTGAAGATCTGCTTGAACCGACCATCTATTCCAAAGTAAGTGTACGCCTACTTGTGCTTTGGTAGGTAATAGTACAGTATTTTTCATGCGGCTTAAGGGAGTGTTTTTAAGTTGTTCTAGTTGTCCGTTAGTTTCTAAAAAGTAGAAATACTGTTCTGGACTTCCTTCATACATCGGTAAGTTTTTTTCCACCGCCTGGTCCAACTGAGTTGGCTCATCTACCGTTGACGAACCTTCGAATACTAAGTTAACTCCTTTATTATACTCAATGTATCCTATATCATTTATGGAAAAAGCAATATGTAAAGCTCTGGCTACTTTAGGGCTTGACTTAGAAACTAAGCTTAATTCATTAGCTAGATTTCGAGTGTATCGAAGGCCTACATCCATGGCAAAACCCAATCCTTCTTTAAAGTCTTTAATTGAAGCTGGATAAAGATGATTCATTTTGGGTTGAGACAGGGTAGAAGGTATACCTGAGGTATGTAAACTGTTTAAGTAGTCAGAATAGAGTCCGGCGGATTCAATCATGAGGGCTTGAAATAATTCATTACTCTCTTGATAGTACGTTGACTCAGAACGACTCATTGAATGAGACCCAGCCATAATAACTCTTGGACTAAATCCCAGACTAAATTGATCTGATACTGGAGTAAAGTCGCTGAAAATATCCAGACGTTCACTGTAATTAATACCGACTGCAAGATAGCTTATTTCATCTTGTGCTAACCACTGTGTTCTTTTTGGACCCGCTGGACTCAGGTAGTATTCATCATCGTACCAACCACGGCTAACTTGAAAGGATTGTTTAAAGACATATTCTGCATATAGACCGACAGAAATTTGTTCATTCTGATATCCTAGCGATAGTAGTTCCTGCGTAATAGACGAACGAAAATGAGAAGGTTCAGTTTTACTGGTTATCAGGCGATTAAGTTCGCTTTGGTTTTGTCTGAGTGAATTTGGCGCCGGCAAGCTTACGGGCTCATAGGGTTCATAAATCATTAACCAATTGGCTATGTCTGATTTTCCGGTAGTGTTAGTGGATAAATTGGGATGAACCATCGAAAGTAATCCTGATTGTAGCGTCCATTTTTTTTCGGAGTTGAATTGAATATTCGCTGGATTCACTCGCAGTCCATGAACTCCAGAGAGATAACTAACACCAGAACCACCCATACTTGGTAAAATTGTGGGGGCACTACCATAAATTTCCACCGTGCGTACACTTGATTGTTGAGCTTGAAGAGACGAAGGATGTCGGTAAAATGATAATCCAGCTATAACTATTATAACGGTTACCCTAAGACTCCTAATTACTGGGTTAGGGCCAATTAGTATGTTCAGTCCTCTGTACATGGTTGGCGCTTCGCACTTATAGTTCCAAGCAACTAATCGTCGATAATAGATAGAGGAGCTGCTTGAAGCATTAGTTTTTTCTGACCTCGATTTTTGAAAAATACAACAACTTTTGTCTGGGTTCCACTGCCACTGCGACTCATAATTTTTCCAGTCCCAAATTTGTCATGAACCACCACAGCTCCAACAACAAAAGGATCATTCCCTTCATTAAGATCATAGTCAATCCTGCCTAAAGAAGAATAGCTCTTATAAGAAGGACTTTTACCACTCGAGTCATATTCAATGGTGGTTCCAAGATTACTTTTTCGTTTCTGAGCAGAATCCGCATACTCAATGGGACTTGTTACTCTTTCTGTGATGTTGTTATCATTAGAAGCATTAGAACCGCTGGTAGACATAAAACGGTCACTTCGTTGACGAAGGGTAGCACCTGTTTCGGTGCGAACCACCGATGGGTCTACTTCATCCAGAAATCGGGATCGCATTTGTCGCTGCTCTTCCCCGTATTTGAAGCGACTGCTACAATGACTAAAATAGAGTCGTTCTTGGGCTCGGGTTATTGCCACGTAAAACAGTCGACGCTCTTCCTCTATGTCTTCGTCAAAACCCTCTTTGGCACCAACGGGAAACAAGTTTTCTTCAAGCCCCACTACAAAAACGACAGGAAATTCTAAGCCCTTAGAACCATGAACGGTCATTAAGGTGACTGCTGGTTTGTTCTCGTCGAATTTATCTCCGTCAGTGACTAGGCTAATTTCCTGTAAAAAGGCACTTAATGAGCTTTTATTGTCTTGTTTCTCGTAATAACTTATTGCATTGATGAATTCTAGTATATTTTCTCGCCGCATTAAACTCTCATGAGATTGCTCTTCGACCAACATTTTCATGTATCCTGATTTATCTAATAAATCGCGGGTGAGTTCATGAAGCTTCACTTGTTTTGATTCGAGGGCCTTCCGGAATTCGTTCATCATATTCACAAATTCTCTAATTCGAACTTTTGCAGGGCGATATACTTGTGTCTGTTCTACATTTTCTAACAATTCCCATACCCTAAGCCCCTGATCTCGAGCAGTCTTACGAACATCATTGATAGATTTTTGCCCAATACCTCTTGAGGGTTCGTTGATAATGCGAATTAGATTGGTTTCATCAAATGGATTCACTAAGAGTTTTAGGTATGCAAGTACATCCTTGATTTCTTTTCGCTGATAAAAGGATAGGCCCCCAATAAGTTGATAATCGATCTTATGGCGTCTAAAAGCCTCTTCAAAAACCCTAGATTGGTAGTTAGTCCGGTATAGTACGGCGAATTGGTTGTAGTTAAATGAGTTTTGTTGCCGAAGTTTTAAGATATACTGAGCAATTCGGTTGGCCTCATCTCGCTCATCAAAATTTTCAAGAACAGTAATGGGTTCACCAAAATCCTTCTTTGTCCAAAGTGTTTTATCTAGCTGTTTTTCGTTTTTCTTAATTATTGAGTCTGCACAGGACAAGATAGATTTAGTAGAGCGGTAATTTTGCTCTAAGGGAACTTGATGAGCATTGGTATAATCTTGCTTAAAGTTTAGAATATTAGAAATATCAGCCCCACGAAAAGAGTAGATACTTTGGGCGTCATCACCAACTACGCAAAGGTTGTGATGTTTATCAGCTAACATTTTGGTTACCTTGTACTGGGCATGATTGGTATCTTGATACTCGTCTATGAGAATATATCGAAATCGTTTTTGATACTTTTCCAACAGCTCTGAATCGCTTTCAAAGAGTTCTATGGGCAGCACCAATAAGTCATCAAAATCCATAGCATTACTCTCTTTCAGTCTTTTCTTATAGATCGTATATACTTTTGAAGTGATATCATCCAGTGTCGATCCTATAAATTTTTTTGCATAAATCTCGGAATCAATTAATTGATTTTTAGCATCACTAATTTTGTATTGTATGGTCCTTGGCTTTATTTGTTTGGGGTCATAATTGAGTTCTTGAAGAATCTGCTTTATGACGGTCTGGGCGTCAGAAGTGTCGTAAATTGTAAAATCTTGACCAAAACCAAGTTTTTTTGCTTCTACCCGAAGTATCCTTGAAAAAACCGAGTGAAAAGTACCCATCCATAAACTATGAGCTGGGTCCCCAATAAGCTGAACAATCCGATCCTTCATCTCCCGTGCGGCTTTATTGGTAAATGTCAAAGCCAGTATCTCCTGTGGAGCAGCTTTAAATTGCTGAAGCAAATAGGCGATTCTATAGGTTAACACCCTTGTTTTTCCTGAGCCAGCCCCGGCAACAATAAGGAGAGGTCCGTCAGTATGAGTGACCGCCTCGAGTTGTTGGGGATTTAAACCCTCCAAAAAAGTGGGTCGATTCGATTGAGATGAAGAAGAGAGGGTGAAGCTCTTCATTTCTTAGGCGTTCCATTGGTTAAGCTGTTGAGTTAAGCTTTGCAGCTTTTGAAGGGTATCTGATTCTTTTTTTCGTTCGTTATCCACAACTTGTTTTGGGGCATTATCTACAAATTTAGCATTGGTTAGCTTGGCTTGAATACCTTTTAAAAAACCTTCCAATCGGGCTATTTCGTCTGAAATTTTTTCTTTTTCTTTTTCTAAATCAATCAGACCTTCCAAGTTTACGTATAACTCATCTGTACCTACAAGTACACTAGTGGAATGGGTTGGTTTTTGTATTTTGGATGAAATGCCAGATAACTTCACTCTTTCTAGCCTCTCTATAATCCAAAAATGGGCACTAAGCTGGTCAGCTTGCTTGTTATCTACGGTTTTGATGCCAATATGTAAAACTTTCTTCTGTGAGATATTCATCTCGGCTCGGACATTTCTTAGAGAAGAAATTAAGCTTTTGTATTGTTCAAATAGGTTAGCAGATAAATCATGACCTGTAGATGCGACAGTATTCGGCCATGAACATATACAAAGGGCTTGCTGTGGATTACGCTTTTGTATGTACTGCCAAATTTCTTCACTGATGAACGGCATGAAAGGGTGAAGCAGCTTTATTAGCTGTTCAAAGATACCGAGGGCGAGTTCTACTCGATGTTTATCAGGTAATTCTCCTGCTACAGATGATTTATTTAGTTCTATATACCAATCACAAAAGTCGTCCCACAGCAATGCGTACACCTTTTTAAGAGCGTCATTAATGCGATATTGTTTGAAATCTGCTTCGATGCCTTTGATAGTTTCATTAAGGCGATGCATCATCCACGTATCGACTAAGTTGGTTGGATCAAAATCCAAATGAGGCACATATTCCTGAGTCTCATCCATCTGAAGGGTTAGAAAGCGAAAAGCATTCCATATTTTATTTGAAAACTTACGCCCTTGCGCACATAAAGCATCATCAAATGGAAGATCATTACCCGCTGGTGTAGCAAACAGCATACCCATTCGTACCCCATCTGCACCAAATTTTGCTATTAAATCAAGTGGATCGGGGGAATTACCCAAGCTCTTACTCATTTTTCGCCCCTTTTTATCTCGAACAATACCGGTAAAATATACATTCTCAAATGGTGGAGCATCTCTGTACTCATAACCGGCAATAATCATTCTTGCAACCCAAAAAAACATGATTTCAGGAGCGGTTACCAAATCTTGGGTTGGATAGTAGTAATCCACCTCTCTTTTGTCATAGAAGCCTTCAAACACCGAAATTGGCCATAGCCAAGATGAAAACCAGGTGTCAAGGACATCCTCATCCTGAGTGAGATCTTCTAGGCGCAATTCCATGTTGCTGCCCTTTTCTTGGGCTAAGCCTAATGCCTCTTCTGCTGATTTTGCAACTACGAAATCATGTTCCCCTTCGCCATAATAGTAAGCCGGTATCTGATGGCCCCACCAAAGTTGTCTGGAAATACACCAATCCTTTATGTTTTCCATCCAATGACGGTAGGTATTTTTGAATTTTGCAGGGTGAAATGAAATGGTATCATCCATCACCCTATCCAAAGCTGGTTTAGACAATTCCTTCATGGATACCCACCATTGAAGAGAGAGGCGAGGCTCAATGACTACATCTGTTCGCTCCGAAAATCCGACCTTATTAGTGTACTGCTCTGTATTTTCAAGTAAGCCCAATTCATCCAAATCTTTTACGATTTGTTTTCGTGCTTCAAACCGATCCATCCCTTCATAGTTGCCAGCTAATTCATTTAGACTGCCATTCGGGTTGATGATGTCAATGGTGTCTAAACCATATTTTTTGCCTAACTCATAATCATTGATATCGTGAGCTGGAGTGACTTTTAAACAACCCGTCCCAAATTCTGGATCGACATAATCATCAGCTATAATGGAAACGGCTCTGTTGACAATGGGAACTTGTACCTTGGCGCCCTGCAAATGCTTAAAACGAGTGTCCTCTGGATGAACGCAAACGGCTGAATCACCCAGTAAGGTTTCAGGGCGTGTTGTGGCTATGAGCACATAGTCCTGTGTGGGCCGTTCTTGTTCATCTAGGATTATGTAGCGAATGTAATACAGCTGCGACTGAACTTCTTTATAGATAACCTCTTCATCACTAAGAGCTGTACGTGCCGAAGGATCCCAATTTATCATTCTAACATCACGATAAATTTTTCCTTTATTGTATAGATCGATGAATACATCGATCACACTCTCAGAATAGGTAGGGTCCATTGTGAAGTGCGTACGATCCCAGTCACAACTAGCACCTAACTTCTTTAATTGGTCTAATATAATGCCGCCATGCTTATGGGTCCATTCCCAAGCGTGTTCCATGAAGGCGTCTCTGCTTAAGTCACTTTTTTTAATTCCTTCTTCTCTAAGCTTGCGGACTACCTTGGCTTCCGTTGCTATGGATGCATGATCGGTACCAGGTACCCAGCATGCGTTGTAGCCATCCATACGTGCCTTTCTAACTAAAACATCTTGTATAGTATTGTTCAACATATGCCCCATGTGTAGCACGCCCGTCACATTGGGGGGAGGGATTACAACCGTGAATGGTTTTTTTGATGAATCTACTTCAGAATGAAAATAGCGGTGCTTCTCCCAATACTGGTACCACTTATCTTCAACCTGTTCATGTTGGTATTGAGCAGGAATTACGGTATCTGACACAACAATAAGCTTATTTGGTTCGAATTAAAAGCACTCCAAAGTGTCCATCAGAGTCATGTTTGTGAGGAAAGGTTTGATAGCCAAGCCCATCCTCAGTGAGTACTTCCTCGGGCACAAAGTCTTCCAGAGGTTGGAGCTCAAAGGTTGGATAGTTTTTTAAAAACTGCTGGATTTGCCCCATGTTTTCTTCAGGTTCTATACTGCAAGTAGAGTAAACTAAACGCCCGCCTCTCTTAACCATGTTAGCGGCTTCTTCGAGTAACTGCGCTTGAAGTTCGACCGCATTAGTAACTCCTTCCTCATCTCGACGCCATCGAAGATCGGCTCTTTTACTTAGTACACCTGTTCCAGTGCATGGAGCATCTAGTAGAACCGCATCTGCCAGGGGAAGTGATAATTCTAATATATCACCGCGTCGAATTTTAATATTTTCTGCTCCAAAATTTAGGGCACTTTCTGCTAATTTTTCCAATCGTTCACCAGAAATATCAACGGCAAGTATGTCGCTTTCACCCTCAGTTAGATCAGAAATCATAATAGATTTCGTTCCAGGCGCGGCACATAAGTCATATATTTTTTCATTGGGTTGAGGGTCTAGGATGAATGGTGCAAAACCTGCTGCTATATCCTGTACTTGGCATATCCCTTTTTTTAATAAGCCTTTTTCAATGAATGGTTGAACGGAGTCTACTTTATAAAAATTTGGCAACCAGTCGCTAGCCTCGAATTCTATACCTAATTTTTTCATTCTGAGCTCAAAATTGGTAAGAGTGGTACGCATCGTATTTGCCCGAACGTAATAGCTTGGCCGGGTATTATTAGCTTGCATTAATTGGAATGCTTCTCGCTCTCCAAACCGGCTACTCCATCTTGAAACAAGCCACTCAGGATGAGAGAATGTAGTGGCTACTAGTTTTGTTCTGTCTTTAAACTGAGGTTTTGGAAGCTGTTCTATGTCTCGCTGAAGATTTCGAAGGATGGCGTTTATGAGATCACCTGTTTTTGAACCCATTTTTGCTTTACCAAGTTCTACCGCCTCATTTATAGCAGCGTAATCTGGCGTGCTATCCATAAATAGCATGTCATAGATCCCTAACCGTAGGATATTTTTTAAATCTGTTTTCATTTCGGTTACATCGATGTTAGCGTAGTGATCAATCAGAAAGTCTAGATAGCTTCGCTTTCGTAATATATTTTGAACATATTCACGGACTTGCGCTCTTTCTCGAGGCTCCAAATCATCTGAAATTGAAAAATCAAGACTTTTTTGCTGATCGAAACCAATTAAAATGTCAACACTTACGCTGCGCTCATTAAAAAAATTATCCAATGGAGTAGGGGTTAGGTTCTTGGGAAAATGTTAGTATGATTGATGATAGTTACGCTATCATTTTTACTACAAAAATCAATAGACAACCAAGTTACTATTTTACCTATCGACTTGCTACCCTTATGTCTACGAATTACCCAATGCCTTTGACTGTTTTTGGCTTTCGTAAAGACTAATAAAACAGTCGGAATTTATAATTTAATAACCAAGGTATATGAAGATGATTCCTATTAATTCGGTCACATAAAGAACATAGGGTTCACCAAATTTGGTAGCCGTACCACCGATGTCGGGTAATAAGCCACCAATAGCGATACATAAATTTCCCAAAAATCGCGATTTGAATTCGGTCTTTTGGGAGTGTTTATATGCCGAATTTATGGCGC
>Ga0066825_10000446_pt1 | contig 13394 bp, 12 predicted proteins | sample ETNtaG_6_FD_65608 | JGI IMG/M metagenome (GOLD analysis project Ga0066825, IMG submission 65608) | Marine microbial and viral communities from oxygen minimum zone, Eastern Pacific Ocean - ETNP201306SV45 | ecosystem: Environmental > Aquatic > Marine > Oceanic | place: Pacific Ocean: Eastern...
AGTGTGGTGTGAGGGTTGCTAAAATCAACCCTCCTGTAGGGGGTCATGTGCGCACTATTTCAGTGGAGTTAAGTGAAAAAAGAGGGGTTTCTTCTTAAAAAAGCATTATTTTTGCCACCTTAAGGCACCGTGGCCGAGTGGCTAGGCAGAGCTCTGCAAAAGCTTGTACAGCGGTTCGAATCCGCTCGGTGCCTCTACTTTCCCAACGTTTATTTCATTAAGGTTGTTCATTAATTTTTCTTTTTTTTCCGGGAACAAACCTTGGAACATAAAAAACAATCCAAAGACAACCAATAATACATTTACAACCTGTTTAAGTGTATAGATTCTTTTGGGTGTTAAACGACTTTTTAGTTGTTTAGCTAGGGTTATTTTAATCAGTCCGATTATTAAATAAACAATAAGAATGGTAGAAAAGAAAAGTATGATTCGATTTGATTCCATATTAAATTTTGGACCGAAGTATACAAACATTCCCAACCAAAACAACATGGCTCCAATATTGATTAAGTTGATGAAAAAACCTTTTGCTAAATAAGAAAGTAGGTTTGGAGCTGAGGAAATAGAAGAAAGATTTTCTGTGGGTGTGGATTGCTCCTTGTGGTTTTTTATAATAGAAACGATTGCAAAAAAGGTTAAGAGAACACCTCCTAAAAGAAACCATTTTGGGTTGTCTTGTATGCTTTGGAGCAATGGTTTTGTGCCCAGGAAAACCACTCCTATGAAAACCAAGTCTGCTAGTACGGCTCCTAAGTCAACACAGAATGCGGCTCGAACACCTTTACTAATGCTGGTTTCAATAACAACAAAGAATATTGGACCTGCTGCAACGGCTAGAAGAAAAGAGAAAGGAATGGCAGATAATATTTCATTCATCTCTCTCTCCAGCTATAACAACAGAAGCGCTACCTCCTAAAAATTTATTGTGCTCTAGTTTGTTTGGTTTCCCGTGAATGCGTGCGTATCCACCAAAGTTTGTTTTTACTTGAGCGATTGTTGAGGCTGAAAAGTCACAAACCCCACCATACGCTAAAGATGCTTCCGTTTGCTCTGACTGTACTTCTTTTGCTTGGACAACACCACCTGTAGTGATTCGTATGTTCTGAACTTTAGCGACTCCTTTGCTAATTATTTTTCCTCCTGTTGTGGCTTTGTATTCTGCTTTCTGTACGTCTAAAGCTAAATCTATTTCACCACCTCTTCGTGCAGAAAGAAAAACACTCGGTTGCATGATCACATCTGCGGAAGAAACAAAAGCACCTTCAGTAGCGTCAATTTTATCGAGTCTTGAGTTATAATAAAGCTCAATGTTGGTTTTGAACCCCCCAAGTTTTTTTTTGGTTTTCATTCGGATCTTTAGTTGACCGTCTTTATTTGTAACAGTAACAAACTCTTTACGTTCTCCACTAATCTGTATTTTGTTTTGATCACTAGGTATTAGACTGATATTTATTCCATCTTGAACTTTAAGGGATGAAAAAGAACCTATTTCAATGGGTTTATCTTGTGCTAATAAAAAGCTTGATGTGATTAGAAATAAGGCAATTCGCATGATTTTTTATTTTTTATAAATTTAAAAATCTTCATGTAATTAACTCTAATTCTATTTGCCTTTTTATGAGGTTGGTTTTTAGCAGAGCAACTTCAATAGGGTCTCCTAAACGGTAGGTTTGTTTCGTGTGCTGTCCAACCATGCAATAATTATGTGGTTCGAATACAAAATAATCCTCTGGGATTTGTTGAATAGGTATAAACCCTTCGCACTTGCTTTCTGTTAACTCTATAAAGATTCCTCTTTCTGTAACCCCTGAAATAATTCCTTCAAAGTGTTGCCCCACTCTATCACTCATATATTTTACCTGCATAAATTTAATCGAGTCTCGCTCTGCTTTAGTGGCTAAAACCTCTCTGTCTGTACAGTGTTTCATTTGAGATTCTAGTTCTGAGGTGTTGGTCTTTTTTTTCTGTAAATAATATGCTAGCAATCGATGAACAACCACATCTGGATAACGGCGAATTGGTGATGTAAAATGTGTGTAAAAATCAAACCCTAAACCATAATGCCCTATGTTATTAGTAGTATAAACCGCTTTACTCATCGATCTAACTGCTAATGTGTCTAATAAGTAAGCTTCTTTGGTGTTTTTACATTTTTTTAATAGGTGGTTGATGGATTTAGCTATTTGTTCCGGAGTCGTTAAGTTCAGTTTATAACCAAAGCCGCTTGCTATTCTTGCTAATTGCATGAGTTTTTCATCGTTTGGTTCGTCGTGTATTCTATATACAAAATCTGGTGCAGGTTGTTGATTACCAATAAAACGTGCTACTTGTTGATTGGCTAACAACATAAACTCTTCTATCAAGTGGTTGGCTGCCTTAGATTGTTTAAAATATATAGAATCAGGGAGTTTCTTGGAGGTTAGTTTGAACTTAACTTCTATTTTATCAAAACTAATAGCACCGTTTTTTAATCGTTTTTCTCTTTTAATTTTAGCTATTTTATTTAAAATTGTAATCGCTTTTAGTACATCACTTGGAATTTTTTCTTGTTTTCCTTTTAATGAGATTTCTAAGGGAATTTCTTGTGTTTTGTTTTCAATGATATATTGAGCTTCCTCGTAAGAAAACCTGTAGTCAGAGCATATGACCGTTCTTCCAAACCATTCTTCAATAATATCTCCTGAAGAATTTAAAGTAAAAACCGCTGAGAATGTATATTTTTCTTCATTTGGACGTAAAGAACAAACTAGGTTTGATAGTTTTTCCGGTAACATTGGGACAACTCTATCAACTAAATAAACAGAAGTCCCCCTCGAAAAAGCTTCCTTATCTAAAAGAGTTTCTTCTTTTACAAAATGAGATACGTCTGCAATATGAATACCAACTTCATAAACATCTTTTTTAATTTCTCTGAAAGAAAGGGCATCATCAAAATCTTTCGCATCTTTCGGATCTATTGTTAGGGTTAATATATCTCTAAAATCGCGGCGTTTTTTTAATTCCTCTTTCGTTATTTCTGGCGATAGTTTTTCCGCTTCTTTTTCTATTTGATTATCAAAACGCCACGGCAATCCGTGGGTTGCCATGATACTATGTATTTCCGTATCGTGGGTACCTGGAGTTCCTAAAACCTCAATAACTTTTGCACTTGGGTATTTAGATTTATTTTTCCAAGAAATCATTTCTACTAAAACACGATCTCCTTCTTGCGCTTTATGGGTGTCTTCTTTGGATATCAAAAAAAGTTGGTTACTTATATTATTAGGTTGTATACAGAACACATTATCAAAAACTTCTAAGGTTCCAACATAAGTACTTCTACTTCTTTGTATAATTTCATTTATTATTCCTTCTCTTTTGCTTCTCTTTTTTGATCGCACTAAAGAAAAAGAGACTTTATCTCCTTGAAAAGCTTTGCTTAGGTTTTTTCTTTCCACAAACACATCAGATTCGAGTTCATCACAAATAATATATCCATTACCACTCGAGGTTAGGTCTAAAGTCCCTTTATAATGTGTTTTTGTGTTTTTTACAGTGTATTTGCCTCTTTCAAGCTCTGTGATTAAGTTCTTGTGTTTTAATTTTTTTAGTGTTTTTATGATGTGGTTTCTACCACTGGGATCTTGAATTCCTAGTCTGCTACAGATTTGTTTGTAATTAAATACTTTTCCTTGTTCTTTCTGCAAGAGGTTTAAAACAAGTTTGTGTTGGGTGTTTTTCTTAGTCATTGTTTCGGTAAGCAAGTTAATCTATTCTAAAAGATTAGGAATGATAACTTTTCATTCTATGTTTTGTCAACATTATTAATAATAATAAAGAATAATTTTAAAATTAAATTTGATACTATTATAGCTTGTGAATATCTATAATAACTCAAGATTTACTTCTTAAAACGTATGTTAATAAAGCAAGTTTCGATTGTTAAAAAAATGAATATATAATTTAATAAACCCCTAAAAAAAACAGAAAAGTAACTATAACTCATACTTATCCACACTTATTAAAACATATAAACAAAAACCTATTCACAAGTGACAGCGATAAGTAATTTTTATTGACACTAGCAGACCTCTATAATTTTGGTAGTTTTGTAGTAAAGCATTCAAATGAAAATAGCGATTGGCAACGACCATGCCGGAACAGAATACAAGAACGAACTAATAGTACTATTAAAATCTTTAGGACACACCGTAACCAATTATGGAACGGACACCAATGAAAGTATGGATTATCCTGATACCATACACCCGGTTGCTAAGCAAGTTGATAAACAACAAGTAGATTTAGGTATTATTATTTGTGGAAGTGGGAATGGAGCAAATATGACTGCAAATAAACACACAGGCGTTCGGTCTGCTTTGTGTTGGAGTGAAGAAATAGCATCTCTTGCAAGAAAACACAACAACGCTAATATATTAAGCATACCAGCAAGGTTTATTTCTTTAGAAGATGCAAAAAAAATAACACTTACTTTTATTAATACCAATTTTGAGGGAGGAAGACATCAAAAAAGAATAGATAAAATACCAAACTGCTCATGACTTGGCGTGTTTTGGAATGGGATCAAATAAAGACCGATACCTTACATCAAATATTATCTTTACGTTCCGAGGTTTTTATTGTTGAGCAAAACTGTGTTTATCAAGATATCGACGGAAAAGATTCAAAAGCCACTCACGTCTTAGGTTATATTAATAAAGAATTGGTTGCTTATAGTCGTATTTTTAAGCCTGGTGTTTACTTTAAACAAGCTTCTTTTGGTAGAACACTCGTAAGAAAAAACCAAAGATCTAAAAATTATGGGCACGACTTAGTAGCCCATACACTTAAAGTAATGGGAGATCAAGATGAAATCAAAATATCTGCCCAACAGCATTTAACTCAATTTTATAAAAAACACGGATTCTTAACGGTTGGAAAATCTTATTTAGAAGATGGTATTCCACATATAGCAATGATTAAGAAGCCTTCCAAACCTTAAGGACATCAATCATAGCTTTTTCTATTTCTTTAAAAGAGATATTTAAGTTTCCTTTAAAAATAAAATAACCACAACCTTTAGGGTTATCTCCTAAAATTGTTTTATAGTGTAGACGAAAAGATTCCCTAAGAAGTCTTTTTATATGATTACGATCTACAGCTTTTGGAAAAATCTTCTTTGGGGCACCAAATCCTACTTGAAAATTATCGTCTTTGATGTGTTTACATATTATTGGTCCACAGTGTATTTTTCCCCCTTTTTGAAAAAGAGTATCAATTAAAACATTATCACACAAACGAAATTTTTTAGGTAGGTTTTTACTCATTCTACAACAAAAATATCATTGTTTTGATTAACATCAGCCACCAACCCATCATTATTCAAACGAATATTTTTAATTTGATCTATTGAATATTCAACTATAAAATCATAATTAGGATTTGCCCATCTCCAATCCGAAAGAACCTCAACCTTTTTATTATTAAAATCTTTTTCCCCACGCATCATTTGTAGAGGTATATAATACAATTCTTCCTCACCATTTTTTAATTCAATTACCACTTCTACAGGCATTGGCATCTGACCAACTCTTAACAGATTTATTTGTGTTTTATTTCCAGAAGCAATTACTTTATCTATACCATAATCGATGGTTTTAATGGTTTGCGTCCAATCGTTTAAATACCACTCTAATTGAAGTCCAGAAACTTTTTCGGCAACACGCTTGAAGTCGTTAGGTGTAGGGTGGGTAAACTTAAATTCATTAAAATAGCGTTTAATAGTAGAAAAAAGCTTGTCATAACCTATTATGTATCCCAACTGATTCAAGAAGAGAGTCCCTTTTGAATAACTTCCTACTCCGTAGGCTGTATTGTGTTCAAATCGGTCAGCGTGGGTTGTTAAAGGTTCTTCTTTTCCAGAAGCAACTAGACGGAAATAATTATCATAAGGTTTAAAAAACAAATCATCTTCACTACCTAAAACATAAAACTCAGCTAATAAATCAAAAAAAGAAGTGAAGCCTTCATCCATCCAAGCATGCTTGGATTCGTTGGTGGCTAACAAATGATGAAACCAACTATGAGCCAGCTCGTGGGCTGTTACACCAAAAAGACTTTCATAAGGGCGCTCTCCTGTAATAAGGGTACACATCGCATATTCCATTCCCCCATCACCGCCTTGTAACACGGAATATTGTTTGTAAGGGTAATCACCAATATTATCGTTAAAAAAAGCCATTGCTTTTACTGTGTCCTGTTGGAGCCTTTTCCAATTTTCTATCAACCCAGGTTTTTTTAAGTAAAAAAAGTGAAGCTCTACGTCGTTAGGGCCAGCAATCACATCATGTACATAATCTGGGTCGGCAGCCCAAGCAAAGTCATGTACTTGAGGAGCTACAAAACGCCAGGTAAGAGTAGGTCCTTCATGTTCTATAGCACGGTCTGTGTATCCATGACCTATTGCTTCCGCGTTTTGGAGATAACCCGTTCCGCCAACCACATAATCCTTGTCGATGGTTATTGAAACATCAAAATCACCCCAAACACCATGGAATTCTCTAGCAATGTAAGGATTGGGGTGCCAACCTTCATGATCGTATTCTGCTATTTTAGGGTACCATTGTGTCATTGATAAATCAACCCCCTCTTTATTGTTTCTTCCACTCCTGCGAATTTGTACAGGAATTTGACCTTCAAAATCCATTTCCAAAACAATAGAGGTGTTTGGTAGTAAAGGTTCATATAGGTCTACGACCAATATGGTTTCTTCTTCGGAAAAGGATACATTTTTTCCGTCTTGAGTCAATTCATTTACACGTAAGTAACCGATTTCGTCCGGGGTGAGTTTTTGAATTCGATCCATCACTCTTTTATCGGGATCCGAAATGGTTCTTGATCGAACATCCATTTCACTACCTGGTTGAAAGGCGTTAAAATAAAGATGGTAAAAAACCCTAGAAAGAGTGTCTGGAGAGTGATTGGTATAGGTAAGCTCCTGTGAACCGTGGTATTTGTAAGAACCTACATCTACATGCACATCCATTAAATAATTGACTTCTTGTTGCCAATAACCAGGATTGGGGTGTTGAGAAAATCCAATCAAACAAAAAACAAATAAACAATACTTCATTACTGATAATTTGAGGTTAAAAATATTCTTCTAAAGAGTGTTTTGATTTTAAACGAACCCCTTTTTCGGTATGCTGAACACGAACCAACGGGTTGTGAACGTCATGTTCTAAGAAAAGTAAAAAATCTTTGTCCGCAGCGTCGTTTAAAAAAGTAAATTTTTCTTTCATTGTTATCAAAGGTCGTGTGTCATACCCCATAACGTAAGGAACAGGGATATGTCCTGCTGTAGGCAAAAGGTCTGCCATAAAAACCAACGTTTCTCCTTTGTAAGGAATTATAGGAATCATTTGTTTTTCCGTATGACCATCTACAAAAAGAACATCAAAACCCAAAGGGGTCGAAACCACACCTTCTCCGCCTGCAACAAATTTTAATCGCCCGGAATGTTCAATAGGCAAAAGATTTTCTGTTAAAAAAGAGGCTTTTTCTCGATCGTTAGGAAACTTAGCCCAGTCCCAATGAGCACGGTTGCTCCATATCTTCGCGTTAGGAAAAACCAAATCAAATCCATCACCATTTCTTTTAACACACCCCCCACAGTGATCAAAATGCAAATGGGTTAAAAAAACATCTGTGATATCCTCAGCGCCAAACCCTATTTTTTTTATAGACTTCAACAAATTATCACCACCCCAAGGTTTGTAATATGAAAAAAACTTATCACTTTGTTTATCTCCCATACCTGTGTCGATTAAAATCAACTTATTACCGCTCTCAACAAGCAAACAGCGTGCCGCTATATCGATAAGGTTGTCTTTGTCAGCAGGGTTTGTTTTTTGCCATAAACTTTTTGGGACCACCCCAAACATAGCTCCACCATCTAGTTTAAAATTACCGGCAGACACAGGATACAAGTTCATGATGGGTTTTTAAGCAAGGTAAACAATTTAAAGAATTAAATCCCGACGATAGATTTAAAGGTCTTTCCAAAGAGCATCATTTGCTCTAATTCAGGAACTGAGGCGAGTCTTTGGTGATGGACTATCAAGACCTCTTTGCTGTTAGACTCTATGTGATAAGTAATGTTTTTTTCTAAAAAGCCAACCAAATCATCAGAGAAAAATTCACGTATAGCCTTAGAGTTTTCTCCTTTTAAGTAAAACCGTTTTGAAAACTTAGGATGATCGATCAGATCAATATCGTCATAACCTGCTAGGTGGTATATTTTTTCAATCAAACCTTCACGATCCAAACGAAATTGAGGAATTTCTTTACCGGAAGAAATCAACATTACCGTCGCACGGATGTCTTCTTTTGCGATGAACTCCCCCTCACTAAAATCTACATCAAACACCCTAAAACCAGAGTTTTCATTTGAGCACATATTATAGACCCTTTTTATGCGTTTGTTCTTAAAATATAAATGCTTGTGAATGGCCAGCTTTTTTGGCAGCCCAACCGACTCATACGACCAACCTTGGTGTTCACAAATGGTTTTTAGATTTTCCTGCCGACGTGTTAAAAAACGATTGATAAAACCTATTTTTTGTAATGGTAATAGCTTACGTATCGCAAATGGGTGTCCAGAGTCGGCTTGATGAATGTCCAGCCCAACCAACTCAAAACTCCCCGCCTTTCTTTCAAACAAACTTTGATAGTTACTTAAGCTTTCCATTACACTGTGATCTACAAACCCACAAAGAGAAAAGTCAACAATCAGTTTTTTGTTTTGAGGAACCATATCAAGCTTTGCTTTGAGTTTGTAAAAGTTAAGAAACGAACAAAAATGCGCCACACTTATGTAGTACCCCTTGTCGTCTGGCTCCATAAACATCAATACATTGGGTTTTGATACATTCCGGACAAACCCTAGAAGGCTCCTGTTGATGATAATATGAGTCAAAAAAGTAATAAGGACCCCCACAAAAATACCCGTTATCAAATTGGTAAAAAGTGTGGTCAAAAGGGTCACTAAAAAAATTATCAACTGCTCTCTACCAACTGTGTAAACTTTTTTGAGGGTGTCAGGCGAGGCCAGCTTATAACCAGTATAAACCAAAATGGCAGCTAACGCAGGTAGAGGGATTCTTCTAATTTGGTCTTGAAAAACGAGCACTGCCAAAAACAAGAATAGGGCATGAAAAAAATTAGAACTTCTATTGGTGGCGTTGTTGTTAACGTTGACCGAGCTACGCGCAATAACGGTTACCACATTCATACCACCCAAAAAACCGCTTATAATTGTAGCCAAACCAAGAGCTTTTAAATCACGATTTGTATTAGACCTTCTTTTTTCAGGGTCGAGCTTATCAACCGCCTTGATGCTTAACAAAGATTCAATACTAGCAATTAGGGTAATAGAAAAAACCACCCCCCAAAATGGTGCTGCGTCAAAAAGAGAAAAATCGGGGCGGGGCAGCGCACCAAACAAGTTTTCAGGAATTTGAATCATCAATTCACTTGCTATAGGATATGGCGAAACAGAAAACAACTCATAATAGTAACTTAAACCAACCGCAAAAAGAACCACCCACATGGGCGCCGGTATTAGGTGAAAAACACGAGCTCGTATTCGGCTATACCCGACCATAATAGCTAAGCTTATCCAGCCAACCAAAGCGCCAGCCAAACGCGTGTCTTTGTGCGAACCAAAAGGAGCGGTGATCGCATCAGGCACCTGAGAGGCTAAAGAGAAAAAATCACCCTGAGCCCCCATATCACCAACCATCACGAAGAGTTGCTTGATTAATATTGTCAAGCCTATAGCCGCCAACATACCTTGTATTGCCGAGGCGGGAAAAAATTCAGAAAGCCCCCCCAATCTCAAAAACCCAAACAACAACAACAACCCACCAGAGCAAATAATAGCAGCCAATGTGAATAAATAACCTTGAGTTAGATCTCCATTGCCAAGGGTGTAAACCGCTCCCAACAAAACAACAACCAAACCATTACCCGGGCCTGTGATGGTGAGGTGTGAGCCCCCCATAATTGCAACGACAGCCCCCCCAACAACAGCAGCAATAATACCCGAGATAGGAGGCATACCCGAGGCGATTGCCAAACCTAAACCTAGAGGGAGCGCTATGAGCGAAACCACAAAACCAGAGAACATATTAGCCGGTAAAGAGCTAAACCAACCAGAAACCTTATTCATGTCTTACAATTAATACATCCGTGGGCAGATCTGATAAGATATATTCTAAATCGTGAGGGAAGATTCGATCCCACAATGAAGAAGGCCTTGGGGCGTTCATAACCAACAGATCCGCACGAACCACCTTTGCATAATGACCAATAGAATAACCACGACGCCCAAAAATAGGTTGTATTTGGAGTAAAGCCTGGTTAGGCAACTGATCCGCCAGATGAGATAATATTTTTTTAACTCGAGAGTGCTCACGAACCTTGATGCGCTCTTTGACTATTGTGGCCTTTCTAAGACTCCAGTCATCGTCTACTTTTACATGAATGTCCTTCTCTGGTATTTCCTCTACAATCGTAATCTTATGCGCACCCAATGCCTTCGCGGTCGAGAAAGAGGTGGCTATAGCTTCTTGTGTTTTTGGATGTTTAAGTCCGTTGACAACAATATGTTGACAAGGAACCCTCTCGGCAGAAGGCTTGATAAGAAGCAACACATCGCAAGGCGCGGCTCGAGTGAGCTTTCTAGCCACGGAACCCAAATAATATGTAAGGAGCGCTTCCCTTTGAATGGCGCCTAAAATCAATAAATCTGCTTGGTGCTCGACACAGTTTTTAAGAAGAACATCAACAGGGTTACCGTTTTGCCACACAACTTTATAAGAAGGGAGCAGCTCTTTAAAAGAGTCTATAATTTGTAAAAGTTCATCTTCTTTAGAACGTGTCTTTTCACCCACATGCACCAACACCAATCGACCACCAAAAAGACTGGCCATGCGTAAAGCCTCAAATAAGTTAGGCTTCAAATTAGGCGAAAACGCAACCCCTACCAAAAAAGTCTTATAGGTTGATTGACTCATCGCTTCTAAATTACACCATTTTTAAAAACTTTAAGACAATCAATAAAAAAAACAAAAAACGCTAATAAAAACCCCTATTATGAGGAGCTTTAGTATACACCATTAATTAGGAGCATAGGGCAAGTGAGAACCATGTAATATGATGCGTAACTTTCCAGAAGCATCCTTGGTATAACCAAAAGTGTACTCCACTTTAACTTCATCACCACCGCCTTGAGGGGTAAAGAAGTAATTACCCATAGCGATGGCTAAATTGCCTTCAATATGAGCACCAACTCGCTCCCATCGAACTTTAGACCAAGGACGAATGGCAAAACCATGATCTTCTACAAACCGAGGGTTGTGTCCAACAAAATAAGATAAAGCCCCCTCTTTAGTTAATCTGAACTGATCTTCCGAAGCCAAGGTGGGTTTAAACAACACCTTTCCAAGGTTGTAGCCATAAAGGTTGTCAATGTGATCCTCGGCAGCTTTTGTATAATTTCCACCCGACAAGAAAACGCTTCCTATAGAGACAATTCCCTCTCCCCAGATGTCTTGAGCTTCGATGATTTCTTGAACAGTTATCATTTGAAGGGTTTTAGGTTTGTGTGTGGTTTTGTTATCAGCTGGTTTTTTCTCGTTTGTACAAGCGACAATCGCCAGAGCAAAGCACGCGATGGTAATAAATGGATGAATAGATAGTGATTTGTAGTTCATGATATAAGGGTTTAAAAATTTACAAAAGTGATCAGGTTGATTTGGTCTCGGCTATCTGATTCAAAGAGCTGGGTCATATACCCAACTTCCAACCGAAACGACTCGCTTACTCGCACACCCAATCCACCATAGATTCGATTGCGGTCAAAGATTTTGTTTTCCGTATTAAGGAAAATCTCGTTGTAAGCTGAAAAATATAGTTTTTCTTTATCGACGAACGAAACAGCGATGGGGAACCTCAAAGACAACATATAACGAAACCTTGACTTGAAGTTTTCTCCCACCCATCGCTGTTCAAAACGATAGCGATGTGAGGCAGTTGTACGTCCCCACCAGTGCTGTTTTGTGACCAATTGCTGAAAAACACGGTGCTCATGGACAGATTCTTTAACATCGCCTTGACCAACATAGTTTTCGATAAGGATATAGCCGTACCCTAACAAAAAATTTAATTCGGAATTTTTAGGCGAGTAGCCCAGCCCGGTTCGTAATAGCAATTGCTCTAGATCTCCAATCGCATTGTAATTTCTATATTGTACCTCGTGGTGCCAGTTCCATTGTTCATCAATCTTTTTATTTCCAATATAGACCATCCAGTTTCCCAACGAACTCTGCTGTGCGTTGGCAAAAAACGAGATAAAAACAAAAAGAAACACCATTAGGCGAAAAGCAGGCATCATAAGCTCTGGATTAAATTAAGAATATGGGGGGGGTCAGAGAACGTCTGGTTCCGAAGGTCTTCGCAAAGACGAGCGAAGCCCTTTGCGAACCATCATACACTTTAGTTGAGTTACTGAAAAAGCAGGGTGAAAACAAAAAAGACGCTCCATAACAAAAGGTAAAATTGGGACTTACCTCGGCTAAAGTAAATAAAAAAACTTAATCGTTCAGTCGCAGCACCGCCATAAATGCTTGTTGGGGAATCTCTACACTACCCACTTGACGCATTTTCTTTTTACCTTTTTTCTGTTTTTCTAACAGCTTTCGTTTTCGGGTGATGTCTCCGCCATAACACTTAGCGGTAACATCTTTTCGAACCGCTTTAATTGTCTCACGCGAGATGACTTTAGCACCGATTGCCGCTTGAATTGGTATGTCAAACTGTTGTCTAGGGATGAGCTCGCGTAGTTTTTCACACATTTTTTTTCCGAGGGTATAAGCATTGTCTGTGTGCACTAGCGCAGAAAGCGCATCTACCGGGCTTGCGTTGAGTAAAATATCAACCTTAACAAGCTTGGAGGCTCGCAGCCCAATAGGGCTATAATCAAACGAAGCATAGCCACGAGACACAGACTTTAAACGATCATAAAAATCAAAAACAATCTCTGCTAGCGGCATATCGAAAGAAAGCTCAACACGCTCCGTGGTTAGGTAAGTTTGATTGGTGATTTGCCCTCTTTTTTCTATGCACAAGCTCATCACATTACCCACATAGTCAGCCTTGGTAATGATTGAGGCTTTGATATAGGGTTCTTCTACACGGTCCAAAACGGAAGGCTCAGGCAGGTCTGTGGGGTTGTTGACCAAGAGGACGCTGTCAGGCTCTTTTTTAGTGAATGCGTGGTATGAAACATTGGGTACGGTTGTTATTACAGACATATTAAATTCACGCTCCAACCTCTCTTGAATAATTTCAAG
>Ga0066825_10000451_pt1 | contig 13274 bp, 12 predicted proteins | sample ETNtaG_6_FD_65608 | JGI IMG/M metagenome (GOLD analysis project Ga0066825, IMG submission 65608) | Marine microbial and viral communities from oxygen minimum zone, Eastern Pacific Ocean - ETNP201306SV45 | ecosystem: Environmental > Aquatic > Marine > Oceanic | place: Pacific Ocean: Eastern...
TAGCCCTGGTCATCGGTAATCACCAACACCACGTTCGGCCGTTTGGCTGCCAGCAGGGGATTCACAAAGGCTATCGCCAGTAAAAGAGGAAGTAGAATCTTTTTCATCGGAACGCCCCGAGCAAACAGTGAAACGGCGAATGGGTCAATTATAGACCGAAGTATTAAACGGCGGCATACTTCAACGGAAGCTCGGCAAAATCATCATGCCGCTTTTGTGCATCCAAAACGCGCTGCCATATTTCGTATTCCTGCTTCCATTCCTTGTGGCGTTGGATTGAGTTCCGGAATCCATCAGCACGTTTTCCCTGCTCATTACCATTGCGCCGAATATTCCCCGCTCATTTTATCGCCGAGGGGCTTGTAACGCAGAACCAGTCGTCCGTGGCCCAGTTCGGCAAGGACAAATCCGGGCCGCAATTCATCGACGAAAAATCCGGTGGCCTTACCTTCGTCAATGTGATCCTTGAGCCCTCGATTCTGGTTATAGCAAATGGACGGAAATAGGCTCTCCACCATTTGGTGCTTATCGCGCCAACCGCGGATCCCATTATGAAAGTGACCGTGAAAGCATGCCAGAATGTGTTCAGAATATCGGTGCTGCAATTTATAAAAAGCCTGCTGTCCCTCGGTGGGCTTCACGTACCAGCCGCGGTCTGGATTTCGATTCGTGTGAATCGGAACATGGCAAGCGATCACTACTTTCAAGCTTTCTTGGGCAGCCGACTTGCACTGGGTGTCTAGCCATTTAATTTGCTTGGCTGTGATGAATCCATCATGCGAGTCGCGGTGCGAATTATTGAATAATACGAACCGAACACCACCGTAATCAACAGTGCGATCAATCTGCTTAACGACGTGTTTCGAAAATAAATCAGCCGGGTCATGATTGCCGGGGATCTCATGAATCGGCTTCTTTAGCAGTTTTCGGGTTTCGGCATAGATCGAGTATTGGGCTGCCCGACCGCCGTCCACGACGTCGCCCAAATGCAAAACAAACCGTCCAGGCAACGAATTGATCTCGGCGATCGCCTTTAGCCAGTTACGTTCTGCCGACTGATTGTCTTTACGTCCGAGATGGGTGTCACTCACAACAATGAACGATAGAGGCTTCAACCCATCGGCGGCAGGGAGGTGTTGCGAGCACAGCGTCATTGCTCCGCTCGTCGCCATCGTTTTCACAAACTCCCTGCGTTTGATAAGTGATTGATTGATGGTCATTGAATTTTTGCCGTTCATCTTTGCCGAACCCACTATTATTTCTTCGGCTTCTTTCGGTCTGGACGCCGTGGGTTGCCTTCGAGGTAGCTGGTACGACGGACAATTTCACCACCGTTGAATTTGAGGTCCAGCTTTCCAGGATCAAATTGATACCCCTTGTAATCCCGCAGGTAAACAACCGCGTTAAAGGTGAGCATCAGTTCCTGTTCGGTTCTGGCAGTGTTTAGAACACTCAACAAAGTCGGCATGGGATCGGCGGCCTTGATGCTGCCGAGGAATTCCGCGGCGCGCATTCGCACCATGAGGTTTTCGTGCTTTAATAGTTTTTTCACCAAGGGCACGAGCGGCCGCGCCTCCTTGCCAATGACGCTGGCGGTGGTGCAGGCCCAGTAAAGCTCCATCGGCGGCTTAGCCTGGAGCGCGGCGGCGAGCGGTTTGTGGGCCTCGGCAAACGGCAGCAGCGCGAGGTCGGCGATATCCACCAGTCGATTGATTTCCTTGTGATTGGTAGTGCCGTAAGTCACGCCGTCTTGCAGTGCGTTTTGCACCATGAAACTTTCCGGATAAAAGCTAAGGTCATTAACCTCGCGTAGTTTCTTCTGCATACGACTCCGGAGATCAGCCAGTACTTTCGTGTACTCCGGATCATTGGCGAGGTTGTTCACCTCATGCGGATCGGCCTCCACATCAAAAAGCTGTTCGGCCGGTCGGCGCCGATGGAATTGCATCTGCGCCTCATTAAGTTTACCGGCATTAGCGAGCTCGCGCCATTCGGTGAAAGCGAGCATCTTGTAACGGTAATTATTCTGCAATGCATCCGGATAAAACCCCTGAAAATTACGGATGTAGGTGTACTTACCTTTGCGCAGGGTACGGACGAGATCATACTTTTCATCAAACCGATCCGCGTAGCCAAAGACCTCATCGCGCGCGGCGAGCGCCTTGGCGCTCACGTTCTTACCGAGAAACGCCCGACCATCGGTTAGTTTGTGCGGCTGAAGCCCGGCCAGGTTGAGAACGGTCGGTCCAAAGTCGATAAAGCTCACAAAGCCATCGGTGCGGGTGCCGCGTTGGTGATCAGCGAGATGCGCGAAATTTTTCGGGATGCGTACCACCAACGGTACGTGCAGACCGCTCTCGTAAGCGTACCCCTTGCCGCGCGGCAACACGCCGCCATGGTCGCCAAAGTAAAAGATAAATGTGTCCTCAAGCAGCCCGTCGGCAGCGAGTTGTTTCACCACGTTACCGAGCTGGCTGTCAATGGTTTGAATGCGGTCCAGATAGCGCGCGTGGGTGTAACGAAACAGCGGTGTATCCGGATGATAGGGCGCGAGCTTCACTTTCGCCGGGTCATGCTTTGTCTTTTCGTTTTCGTAAACCTGCTGCGAAAAATGGAGGGAACTCTCGTGCGATTGTCCCATGGACTGCATATAAAAGAAGGGCTGCCCTTCCGCGCGCTTACGCCAGCTCGCGTTGCGTGAGGATTCATCCCACAACTCTTTCATATTGTTCACGAAGTTGTAGTCCGTTTTGGAATTGTTCGCGGCGTAATAGCCCGCCTTGCGTAACATTGCACTCCATGGATAGTAGCCTTTGGGCAGATTGGCCATAGCTGATTTACGGTGGTACTGAAACCCGGCCCGTGGCGCCAAGAGCGAGGTGGCCAATGTGGAACGTGCTACCGAACACACCGGGCTATTGGAAAAGGCGTGATTGAAGGTTAAGCCATCCTTGGCCAAGGCCTCGATATTCGGCGTAGCCGCGCCGTAACCGTACAGCTTCAGGTAATGGATTGAGTTATCCTCGGAAACGAGGAAGACAAAATTCGGCCGCTTGGCCGCCACCGCGCCGCCGGCCAATAGCAGCAACGCGCACAGGGAAAGAAGTAACTTACGCATGGGAATCGGCCGGCGATTGAAACCGCAAACCGGCTACGGGTCAATCGCGCACCGATTACTTCTGCGGCTTTCCTGCGGCATCGCGGGCGAATTGGTCAGCCTGCGTTTGCCACACGCGCTCCAGTTCCTTTACCTTGGCCGGGAAACGGGTCGCCAGATTGCGCGCCTCCGCGCGGTCCTTGGAGAGATCGAACAACTCCCACGGCTGACCCTTGGCCGCCACTAGCTTCCAATCCTTCACCCGCACCGCGCGATTGCCCTCGTGCGCCCACCATAGCGTGTCGCGTTTCAGGGCCGCGTCTTTGGCAAACACCGGCACCAGACTGCGGCCCGGACCAGCTGGGGCCTTCGGACCGGGATACGCCTTCGGCAGGCCCGCCAGCTCCAGCACCGTGGGCACCACATCAATCACGTGCCCCTGCGTCTGACGCAACTCGCCGCGCGCGGCAATGCCCTTCGGCCAATGCGCCACCAACGGCGTGCACGCGCCGCCTTCGTGCACCCAAGTCTTGTGCATGCGAAACGGCGTGTTGCTGGCGGTCGACCAGCCGGCACCGAGGCACAGGTACGTGAAGGCCGAGCCGAGTGGTTCCTTCGGGTCATGCCCGTCACCACGCACCATCACCTCTGCACTAGCGCCATTGTCGGACATAAACAAAATCAGCGTGTCATCAAAGGCTTTCATCGCGCGCAATTGATCCAGCACCCGACCAATGGCGCGATCCATCGAATCCACCATTGCGGCGTGCACAGCCATTTTGTCCGCCTGAAAGATTTGCTGTTCCTCGGTGAGTTGTTTCCACGGATCTGGATAACGGACCTCGCCTGGGCCGAGAATTTTGTAGGCGTCCGGAAAATGATACGGCGGTCCCACCTTGGACTCCACGGCGGGCAACGGACCGTGGACGAGGCCGAGTTTCTTCTGGCGCTCCCAACGATCCGTGCGAATTTTCCCCCAACCCTGCCGATAACGCGCGCGGTATCGCTCTATATCCTTAGGCAAAGCGTGCAACGGAAAGTGCGGCGCCGTGAAGGCAAGGAAATGAAAGAACGGTTTGCTGGCATGCTCCTGCTGATGCTCCTTCAACACCGTGATCGCGTGATCGGCAATCGCGTCGGTTGCATAAAAGCCCGGGCTAATCGGCGTAGCCGGCTGACGTTGGTCATCGAGGAAATGAAATTTCAGCCGAAAGAAACCGTGGTTGTTGATGTAATAGGAGCGATCAAACCCGTTGGCCATCGGCATGCCGTCGACGTGCCATTTACCCGAGTGGTACGAGCGATAGCCGGCTGGCTTCAACATAACCGGCAACAGCCTCGCCCATTCCGGCCGGTTGCCCCGCCGCAGGGCGCCCGAGCTATCCCGCCGCACTTGTTGCGCGTAATAACCGGTCAACATCGCTGCCCGCGTCGTCCAGCATCGTGCTGTGTTGTAAAACTGCGTAAAGCGCAAGCCGTTCCGAGCCAGACCGTCAAGATGCGGCGTGGCAATCTCGCCCCCGTAACAGCCGAGATCCGAATAGCCCATGTCATCAGCCATGATCACCAGCACATTTGGCGCCTTGGCGTGGGCCCAGTTCAGACACAGCAGCAATATTGCAAATAAACGCATGAGCAGATTCAAACTGCATTTTGTGGGCGGAGCAATCTTCTTCACCCAACGCTTGCTCACTCTCAAAGGATTTGCGAGTTTCCCCGCACCATGAAACGCATTCTGGCCCTGATGATTTGCCTGCTCGGCGTACACGCGCAAGCAGCGAACCCCAAACAGCCCACCAACATTCTTTGGATTTATCTGGAGGACGTCAGCGGCTGGTTCAGTTGCTATGGCGAAAAACTCATCGAGACGCCGAACATCGACAAGCTCGCCGAGCGCGGCATTCGCTTTGACCGCTTTTACACGCCGGCCGGAGTGTGCTCGGCCACGCGCTCCAGCATCATTGTGGGCGCCATGCAAACGACCTTTGGCATCCACAACCACCGCAGCGGGCGACCTGATTTTCGTGGCCAGAGTATGGGCAAGGAGTTTGATGATATTCGCCTACCCCAGGGCGTGGAGACTCTTCCCGTGATGATGAAGCGCGCCGGCTACTTCACCTTCAACCAATCCGGCAAGGACGATTACAATTTTAAATGGAGCCCCGAAGAACTCTACAGCCCTAACAGCAAACAAAACTTCTGGCGCAACCGCAAACCCGGGCAGCCGTTCTTTGGACAAATCCAGTTACGCGGCGGCAAACTCGGCGGCCGCGCGCCAAAGAAAATCGACCCCGCCAAAGTGCCCGTGCCTCCCTATTACCCGGACATTCCACTCGTGCGTCAGGAGATCGCCCATCACTACGATTGCCTGCTCAAGACTGATGAACAAATTGGCCAACTCCTCGCCGAGCTGGAGAAAGACGGTCTTACCGAGTCCACGCTCATTTTCTGCTTCAGCGATCACGGCTACAAACTTCATCGTCACAAGCAGTTCCTGTACGAAGGCGGCATCCGCATGCCGATGATCGTTGCCGGCCCCGGCATCCGCCCGGGTCAGGTGCGCGCCGATTTAGTGAGCGGCATCGACATCGCCCCCGCCAGCCTCGCCGCCGCCGGCATGAAAATCCCCGACCACATGGAAGGCGCCGATTTTCTAGCCAAGAATTATCAACCTCGAAAATACGTTACCGCCGCCCGCGACCGGTGCGACTATACCATCGAACGCATCCGCGCCGTCGTCACACCACGCTATAAATACCTGCGCAACTACCTCACCGACCGCCCCTTCATGCAGCCAAGCTACAAAGATCCATGGCCTGTCTCCAAAAAATTCCGCGAGATGATGGCTAACGGCGAGATGAACAAAACCCAGCTCATTTTCTTCGGCCCCAAAAAAGCCCCTGAAGAACTCTACGACCTCGCCAACGACCCACACGAGATTCACAACCTCGCCAACGATCCCAAGCACCGCCAAGCCCTCGAACAACATCGCCAACTGCTCGCCACCTGGATCAAAGAAACCGGCGATCAAGGTCAAAAAACCGAGAGCAACGCCGGCCTCCTCGCCACCCTAAAACGCTGGGGAAACAAATGCGTCAATCCCGAGTACGATCGCGTGCGGGCGAAGCTGAAGCAGTAGCTTATTTTCACCACAGAGGCACAGAAGGAAGCCAGCGCCTAACAAGGGCGTCTAGAGGCGGCATTATCCCCCGCCTATACGCCATATTGGTTCATTTAAAAAAAGTTTTATTCCACCTCCTAGCATCAACCCATTCGGCCTGTGTAATTTACTAATATGAAAATATATTTTGTAATTTAAATTTTATTAATTCACTTGCAGGGACTTTTTTCTGCGTTAGATTGAAGACAGTTTCCCATGAAAAATATTTACCTTACACTATTGTCGGCCGCTGTAATTGGCAGTGGGTTATCCGTGACATTCCCTACGTTTGCTGAGGAGAAAAACCCGAAAGCAGAAAAACCGACCAAAAAGAAAAGTGCCTTTTTCCCATTTCGCGGGAAGATTAAATCGGTGGATGCCGAAAAGAGCGTACTGACATTGCCGGGCGCCAAGGGTAACCCGGATCGAGCATTTATCTTAGTGGAAGACGCCAAGCTGACTTTGGATGGCGAGAAGGCAAGACTCGGAGATATCAAGGCGGGCATGTATGTCGGAGGTCGGGCCAAACGCATTTCCGAAACCAAGGTGGAGGCACACACGATAAACGTAAAATCCAAAGCGCCCGAACGTAAAAAACCGGCTAAGAAAAAGGACTCCTGATTTCAGGCCTTAGGCGCGTGGATGAAATTGGTCGTGCACCTCGCGCAGGCGTTTCCCAGCAACGTGGGTGTAGATTTCGGTGGTGCTGATGCTAGCGTGACCAAGGAGTTCCTGGATGACTCGAAGATCGGCGCCGCGTTCCAGGAGATGGGTGGCAAAGCTGTGCCGCAGCATGTGCGGTGTCACGTTACGGGTGATCCCGGCGCGCACCACGCGGGTCTTGATCCGACCCCAGATCGTGCTGGCCGCAAAGGCGGTGCCGCGTTGGGTGAGAAACACATTGGCCGGGGTTCGCGGCTTCACGAGAGCCGGTCGACCGGCCTCGAGATACTGCTCCATCGCCGCCACAGCCGGGCGGCCCAGCGGCACGACGCGTTCCTTGTCGCCTTTGCCGATGACGGTGACAAAGCCGTCGGCCAGATGCAGCTGTTCCAGCCGCAGGTTGCGCAGTTCGCTCAGGCGCAGGCCGGATGCGTAGGCCAGCTCCAGAATAGCGGTGGTGCACAGCTCGGTGGGCGTGGCTTCGGTCGGCGGCTCGAGGAGCTTGTCGATGTCCAGATCGGATAACGCCTTGGGCAGGCGTTTCCAGCGGCGGGGTAGGGAGAGATTTTCCGCGATGTTGGCGCGCACAATCTGTTCGGCGGCCGCGTATTTATAAAACGCGCGGAGGGCGGCGATTTGCAGGTAAACCGATTCCGGGCTGAGCTGATCGGCTTGTTCGCCCTGCCCTTCGGGCGCGCGGTTGCGTTCGTGCTTGAGAAATTCCGTGAGATGGTTGCGTTTGACGTCTTCCCAACCGCCAAGACCAGTGGTCTCGGCCCAGTTAACAAAACGGCCAAGCAACGCGGCATAGGTCTTTTGCGTCTGGGCGGACTGCCCCTTTTCGAGGCGGATGTGCTGCAGAAAATCGTCTACCGCGGCGTTCACAGAGCCTGACCGGTGAGCCGCTCGTAGGCCTCGAGGTATCGAGCCTGGGAGCGTTCCACGAGGTCGGCTGGCAGGGCTGGTCCGGGAGGCGTCTTATCCCAGTTCAACGTCTCGAGGTAGTCGCGGACGTACTGCTTGTCGAAGGAGAACTGTCCGCGACCAGGCTCGTACTCGTCCAACGGCCAAAAACGGGAGCTATCAGGCGTGAGCACTTCGTCGATGAGAATCAGTTCGCCATCCAGCTCGCCAAATTCGAATTTGGTGTCGGCGATGATGATACCGCGTTCGCGGGCGTAGTTGCGGGCCTCGGTGTAAATCTTCAGGCTTAGGTCGCGTACTTTTTCAGCGGTTTCCTGTCCCACGATTTCCACAGCTTTTTCGAAAGAAATATTTTCGTCGTGGCCTTCGTCGGCTTTGGTGCTCGGCGTGAACAACGGTTCCTCGAGCTCGGCGGACTCCAACAGGCCTTCGGGCAACGGAATGTCACACACGGTGCCTTTCTTCAGGTATTCCTTCCAGCCGCTGCCGGTGATGTAGCCGCGCACAATGCACTCAATGGCGAGTGGCTTGGCCTTTTTCACCACCATACTGCGCGGGGCAAGATGAGCGAGATCTTCGGGCAAGCCATCCTTGATGCGGTGGTTCGGGATGTCGTTCTCAAAGCGGTCGAACCAAAAATGCGAGATCTGCGTGAGCACCTCGCCTTTGCGCGGGATGCCGTTGGGCAGCACCACGTCAAAGGCACTGACGCGATCGGAGGCGACAAACAAATAGCTTTCGCCCATGTCAAACACCTCGCGGACCTTGCCGCTCTTCACCTTTTCAAATTGGGGGATTTCCAGTTCCAGCAACTCGTTATCGGGCATGGGCGGGAGTATCCAGATGCATGCCCGTACGGCAAGAGGAGGAAATTCACATATCATTCACGCGTTATCGCCATCCTCGACACTGCCACCACTGCCCGTTAGGCTTGCGCCGTGAATGTGTTGGTCACTGGCGGTGTGGGATTCATTGGTTCGCATGTTTGTGAACGCCTACTTGCGTCCGGTCACACGGTTTGTGCGCTAGATGATCTGAACGATTTCTACGATCCGGCCATCAAACAAAATACCTTGCGCGAATTGCAGGCGCGCGCCGAGTCCTTTGCCTTCGTCCATGCGGATATCACCCAGCGGGCGGAGCTAGATGATGTGCTCGGCAGCATGCCATTTGATCAGATCATACACCTCGCTGCCCGCGCCGGTGTGCGGCCCAGCCTAGAGCAACCGGCCTTCTATCAGCGCGTGAATGTAGAAGGCACGACTCACTTGCTCGAGGCCGCCCGAGAGCACGGTGTTCAAAAAATCACCATCGCGTCCTCTTCCTCGGTTTATGGCGTGAACTCCAGTGTGCCGTTCAGCGAGACGGATCCGATCTTCAGCGCCATCTCGCCCTACGCCGCCAGTAAACTGGCCTGCGAAGCGCTCGGGCATGTGTATCATCATGTGTATGGCATGGACGTCTGCATGCTGCGCTTTTTCACCGTGTACGGTCCGCGCCAACGGCCGGATCTGGCGATTCATAAATTTGCCAAACTCATGCAGTCTGGACGGCCGATCACAGTGTTCGGCGATGGCAGCACGTCACGCGATTACACCTATGTGGAGGACACGGTCGATGGCATTCTCGCCTGTACCGAACGCGAGTTTGGCTACGAAGTGATCAACCTCGGCGAATCGCAGACCGTCGAACTCAGCCGATTGATCGAGCTGCTCGAAAGAGCCCTCGGCATAGAGGCGCAGATCGACCGGCAACCACTGCAACCCGGCGATGTGCCGATCACCTACGCGAACATCGACAAGGCCCGCCAGTTGCTCGGGTATGATCCTCAAACGAAAATCGAGGACGGCATCCCACGCTTTGTGGAGTGGTTTCGCCAGCAGAACCCCTAACCATGCTCGCCGAGTTTGTTTATTGCTACCTGCTGCGTCCCTGGCCGCTTCGGCAGCTGACGAACTGGACGATCCGGAAGCTATTACCCAAGCAGGTTGAAATTCATGGAGCCACGGTGATGCTCAACCCCACCGATCCCGTCGTCAGTGGTGCGCTGCATTTCGGCGTGTATGAAAAATCAGAGACGCTTTTTTTTCAATCCGCCTGCTGTGACGGTATGACCTTCCTCGATGTGGGCGCCAATCTCGGCTACTACACCGCCCTCGCCGCACGCGCGGTCGGTCCCAATGGACGCGTCCTCGCCGTGGAACCGGATCCCGATAGCTTTGGTTATCTCGAGCAAACCATCGCCGCCAATGCAATTGGCAATGTGAAGGCTTTTCCAGTGGCCGCTTCCGATGCGCACGCCATGTTGCCCCTGTACATTTCGACCGACAACCGCGGTGACAACCGCCTCTACGCCTCTGATGAGGAACGCCCACAAGTGGAGGTTGAGGCGCGGCCGTTGGATGCCTTGTTGCGCGAGAATAAAATCGAGACGGTGGACCTCATCAAGATCGACGTGCAAGGCTATGAACCCAAGGTCATCGCCGGTCTGCGCGAGACAATAATCACCTCCCCGAACCTCACCCTGTTAACCGAATTTTGGCCGCAAGGCATAACCGAAGCCGGTGGCGATGCGAATGATTTTTTGCAGACACTCCGCGAGCTGGGCCTCACCCTGCACGAACTGAAGCCGGACGGTTCGCTGGCCGAATTGAATAATGACACCGATCTCATCGCGCGCCATCAGGGTCGACGCTACACCAATTTGGTCGGCCGCAAAACCGCATGAACGCCGTCACTCAACTACTCCGCGATCTGGTCGCCCGACCCAGCATTAACCCCGCGTTTGTGGACGACCCTGTCGTCAGCGGCGAGGAACGTGTGGCTGAATTGTTGATCGATCGCGCCCGCCAAGCCGACCTCGATATTCGGCGGCAAGCCGTTTTGCCCGGACGCAAAAACCTGCTGGTGCGCCTTACCCCTGCCGGCAAAGTGCAACGCCGTATTATCCTCGCGCCGCACATGGATGTCGTACCGGCCGAGGCGAATCAGTTTAAGCCCGTCATCAAAAACGGGCGGCTGCACGGACGCGGCGCGTGTGATACCAAGGGCAGCATGTCCGCATTTTTTCAATCGGTCTGCGATGTGGCCAAGAGCGGCCGTCGACCGCAACACACGGAGATACTGTTTGTCGGCCTCGTCGATGAGGAATGCAATCAGGCCGGATCGCGGAAGTTTGCCCAAGCCGGACCGAGGGGCGACTTCGCCATCGCTGGCGAGCCCACGATGCTGCAAACCGTCACCGCCCACAAAGGCGATCTGTGGTGGCGACTCACCGCTCAAGGCAAAGCCGCGCACGGTGCCACGCCGCACCTCGGGAAAAATGCCATCCATACCATGGCACGTGTGGTCGATGTATTGGAAACTGAATACGCCAAACTGTTGCGCCAACGCTCCCATCCGCTGCTCGGCAGCCCCACCTGCAATGTCGGCGTGATACGCGGGGGCACACAGCCCAACATCGTGCCGGAGCAGGCATGGATTGATATCGATCGCCGCACGCTGCCCGGCGAAACCGCCACGGGTGTCTGGCGAGAGATTCGCACCCTACTGAATCGGCACAGGCTTAAAATTGATCATACCGATCTCAAAGGCGTGGATAGCCCCGCCCTTGAGACCGATCCCCAACTACCCCTCGTACAGGAATTCCTGCGCGCCTCGCGTCGGCGCAAAACGCTGGGCGTGCATTACTTCACAGACGCCGCACCCATCACCAGCGGCGGCACACCCGCCATCGTGTTTGGCCCCGGCAATATCGCCCAGGCCCACACGGCCGACGAGTGGCTGGACCTCAAGCAACTCGACCAAGCCGTCGCCATCGTCACCCGCTTCCTTCGCGCCCAACCATGAGCGAGGACAGCAAAGCCAGTTTCCTACGCCAAAGCGGTTGGATGGCGATTGCCACTGCCGTCGGCGGCGCCGCCTCGTTTGCGGCACATATTTTCGCCAAGGACATGCCGAAGGACGAGTACGGCGGGTTCACCGCCATGCTACAATTGCTCAACCTCATCGCCATCCCAGCAATCGGCCTGCAGGCAGTGTTTGCGGTGAAAGCCGCTCAACGCAAAACCGAGGCGGACGATTTCCGCATGGCACGCGAGCAATGGGCGCTCACTCTCGTGGTGCTAGCGGTGACCGTGTTGGTGTTCATCGCCGCGTGGGTGAAGGGCGACGCACTGGTCGCCGCCTTGAATCTGCCCTCATGGTGGGTGCTGGCGCTTACGCTTGGCGCGGGCGCGTTTGCGCTGCTCATGCCTATGATGTTTGGCGTCTTGCAGGGCCGGCAGAATTTCCTGTGGCTGGGCTGGGCCTTACTGTCGCTCGGCGTCTTGCGGGTGGCCGCCATGGCGGGCCTGATCCGACTGCATGAAGCCTCCGCCATCAACGGCATGATCGCAGTCGGCTTGGGCTACGTGCTGGCCTTCGGCATCGCGCTGAACACAGCGAATCTACCGCGACTGGAGCCAGCCGAATGGATGGCATCCGTGATGCGCGTTAACTGGCGCGATCTGGCCAAGCGTTTTCTGCCGCTATCCATCGGCGGCGGCACGGTGATCTTCATGATGAGTGTGGACATGGTGGTGGTGCAGCGATATTTCGATAAAGAGCAAACCGGCTTTTACGCGGCCGCCGGCATGATCGGCCGCGCGCTGATTTTTTTCGTGGGCCCGATGGTGGCGGTGATGTTTCCCAAGGTCGTGAAAAGTCACGCCGAACAAAAACCGACCGACGTTTTGAGATTCACGCTCCTCCTCACCGCCGGCCTGTGCACGGTGGCCATCGCGCTGGGCATCCTAGTGCCGGACCTGCCATTGCGAATGGTGTACGACGATTCGTTTTTGAAAGCCGCCCCGATCGTGCCGTGGTTTATCGCCGCCATGGCGCCGCTGGCCCTGGCGGCGGTGTTGGTGAACAACATTCTGGCCCGCTGCAAATCCAAGAACGTGTATCTGCTACTGGGCGTGCCGGTCATTTATGCCGGCTTACTGTGCTACGCTGGGCCTCAAATCGCGGAGCAGACTTCCGATGGCTTCAATGTAGACGCGCACATCAGCATGGTGGGATTGATCGGCATGGGTAACTTATGTTTTCTGGCCTCGACGGTGATTCTTACTTGGGTGGTGAATCAAGAGGAGAAGCTTCTTCTAGCGCAGGCGTAGGCGACTGAGAATCCGCCGCCGGACGGGGCGGAGGCGCGTTGAGGCGGAGGTATAGCCACGTTTCCAACGGCCGCAGAGGCCGTAGCCAATTGTACAGCGGCGAATGCACCAACCGCAGGCGTACGACTGAGAGAAACATCACCAGCGACACGCGCCAAAGGTTGGCCGTAACCTTGGAGCCGAGCTGGTCTGTCCATTCGATGGGCACTTCCTTGATCGTGTACCCACGCTGTTTGAGGCTCACCAGCAGGTTCACGTCAAACGCCAGATC
>Ga0066825_10000452_pt1 | contig 13232 bp, 11 predicted proteins | sample ETNtaG_6_FD_65608 | JGI IMG/M metagenome (GOLD analysis project Ga0066825, IMG submission 65608) | Marine microbial and viral communities from oxygen minimum zone, Eastern Pacific Ocean - ETNP201306SV45 | ecosystem: Environmental > Aquatic > Marine > Oceanic | place: Pacific Ocean: Eastern...
TATGAGGTTTAGTTATGCACGCATGAATTTACGGCCCCAAGCAGGCATGACTCATGTGCGAGTGGGAGCCAATGGAGTGGTGAATCCTCGGCCGAAGCCGACGTTGACTGACTGGCGCCGGGCGTTACGGTTGCATCAACCGCTTTCTTTGAAGTGGTAGGGCTCGGCGCAGGCCGAAAGATGTGAGCTCCGCAGATTGCGGGGCTTTTTTAGTGCCGACGTAATTTTAACCGGTGCTCGCAGCGCTGGGTTTGGTGATATTCCAGCGTCGGAAGATCGGTGTGGGTCGGGCTTTCGGTTTCATCTAGGATTTGCCCGGCCCGTTCCTTGAGTGAGGTCCAACGCGTATGTTCCGGCAAGGCGGGCGCGTGGGCGATGCGCCGCAACAGGCTGCGCCATTCGATAAAGACGCGGTCAATATCACCTTCTTCGGCGACTTCCTGAATCCAACGTTGCTTGAGGGCGGGATTATGATGGATGTCGGCCACCACTTCGTTGGCGCCAAAGCCGTATTCCGACGGGGCTCCACGATCCAGATAGCCAAGCACGGAATGGGCGCCATAGGTTTGCCGGCATACCCAGGCCAATCGGCCTTCGTAACGGTCCTCATCGCCATGAAACCGAAAGCCTCCGCGCAAATTAGCAATGTCATACACTAGCTCCTCGAGCGGGTATTGTTCATCCTCCATCGCCGCCGCCAGAGCCAATCCATCACCACCAGTAAAGAAACTCACGATCACTCCGCGCTGCGTGGGGGCGCCATGTGGTTCGATCAAGCCAAACCGCCGCCAGTGATGCACCACGCCATGGGCCCGGGGCAGCTTGCGACAGGTGGACACCAGTTCGCAGCGCGCGCAATCGGTAGCGAGCACTTCGCGCTGGACTGGTTTCCATAGGGCCACACCGTGCCGATCGATCGGCACGCGGCGGGTTTGTTCTTCGAGGCTAAACCACGCAACAATTTTGCCGCGTTCATTGCGGTAATGCAAAATGGGCGTACCACGCTGGGCCATGCGTTTCTGGAGAAGCGGTCCGAATTTTTGTTCCCATAAGGATCGCGTCATGGCTTTGCCGCGCCAGCCCAGAGCGCGGCGCACCCAGCGTTGAATGATGAGTTTGCCCTTCTCATTGCGCTCGGCCACGGTGGAAACACGGCCGTAGATGGCCGGCGTGGCAATAGGATCGATGATGCTCAGCACTCCAGGGCCGGAATCTCCCAACACATCCGCGCGCGCAAGCAGCGGTTCCAGTTCGGCCTTCTCGCCTTCACGCGGTGGGCGTGCCGCAACGCGGATGTCGCGCAATAGCACTTCCTCGCGGCGCGGCTGGCGTTCCCATTCACCGCGGCTGTTGAGTATCTCCTTGTCCTGTTTTCGCACATGTTTGGCACGCTCGGAGTCGGTGGATAAACCGCAGGGAGCATCCGGATGTTCCAATGCATTTTCCACCCCCAAGGTAATAGGCCGCGTGGTGAAGAGGCGGGACTGTACTCGGATGGCTTCGGCAAAGGGCTCACGTCCATCCTCCACTGCCGCATGCATAATCCCAAACAACGCCCCCCAATCCACCAGACCGCTTCGGGCGAGCTGGCAGGGAAACGCATCCCGCAAACGCACATCGTTGGCTCCCACCAAAACATAACCGACCTCATCTAGGCCCCGGCGCCCTGCTCGGCCGAACATCTGCAGAATTTCATCTCCTCCTATGGGATGCTCCACGCCGGCGCGTTTATAGGAATCGGCAGCCAACGCGCAACTCCGCAGAGAAAAGTTGATCCCAGCAGCCAAACCCATGGTAGCGACCACAACGCGTAATTGCCCGGCCTTCGCTAACGGCTCAATCACCCCCGCCCTAGCCGCATAGCTAAGACCACTGTGATGATAGGCCACCCGACTCTGCAACATACGCGTCATGTGATCGCCGACCAACCGCTTTTGTTCATCGGTCAACACCAGCGGATCCTGATTGGGCAATTGTTGGGAAAGCTGGCGCGCTAGTTTTTCGGCATTGGACCGGCGAGGAGCAAAGAGCAACACCGGCCCGAGATCTTCCGCCAAGGCGGTCGCAATAAACCGCGGCCAATAGCCTTTGATCTCCCGAGGCAACCGCAATCGGTTGGGGTTCGGATACGTTTCCTCCAACGGCACCGGCCGGACATCATGCCTCACCAACACCGCATCGCGCCCCAACCGCCGCAGCCATTTCACCACCTGATCCGGATTGGCCACACTGCCGCTCAAGAGCAGCAATTGAGTGCGAGGCGGCGCCATGGCCAGAGCGAGCTCATAATTCAAACCGCGGTCGCGATCGCCGATCATTTGATATTCATCAACGACCAATAAATCGGGCCCTTTGCCATGCACGAGACGGCTCTTTTGGGTTTCCAATGTGGCGGCGAGAATCGGAGCATCCAGATTCTCTGCCAGATCTCCCGTGGCAATCCCCACCGGCCAATCCCGCGCGCGCCATTCGGCCAGCTTGTCATTGGCCAGCGCCCGCGTGGGCACGGTGTACACCGCCTTACCCTTGGGTTTGCCCATGTTAGCCCAAAGTTCAAAAATCAACGTTTTGCCGGCGCCGGTGGGCGCATGCACCACCACATCCTTCCCCGCCTGCAACGCCCCCACCGCCTCCTGCTGCCAGAGATCCGGGACAGTCACCGAATCAAGCACTGTAAAGGCATCGGCTGAAGGATCATCGCGTGGCACGAGAGAAAGGTTACGCGTAGAAGAAAAGGTTTGCCGAAACAAACTTGTTTACGAAGGAGCGGCAGACCATTAGGATGCGCGCTCCCGGTGCCGGAGTGGCGGAATTGGTAGACGCGGCGGATTCAAAATCCGCTTCTTTCACGAGAGTGGGGGTTCGAGTCCCTTCTCCGGTACCATTTAACCCCTGAAAAACAGGGGTTTTTTCTTTTTGTAACACGTTGTAACAAAAATGCCTCCGCGTTTAACTGTTCATCGGTGTGCATCTAAAAGGATCCAATCGGCCTTGGTGGACCTTGGTGGACCCTCGTGCGTTTAGCACCACTCGTCTAACAGCTCTAATCGACCTGGAGGGTCCACCAAATCGAAGGTCCACCGGAGGGTGGTCCACCAAAATCCACGCACGCCCATCGAGCTGAAACCAACGTTGGTGGACCTTGGTGGACCCTCTTTCTATTTTTAAATGAAAAGTTAGAAAGAGGTATATAGGGAGGGGATTTGCCCATTTCGAGGAGGGTCCACCATGGTCGGGTATGCGTCCCGGCCAATCGTCACCCTAGCTGAAATGACGGGCTGCTTCAAGATTTCCCCATAAGTTTGACTGGCGGACTGGATTGGTTTAATGCGGACCCGTGTTAAGAATTGGATTAATCCTGTTTGGTTTGTGTTGGTGGCTAGGTTGTGTGGATTTTGAGAAACAAACCATGATGTATCGGCACTATCCCAAGGCTGATACCTTAGTGATTTGGCAACAGTACGAAGGAATCTATGGCGATGACGGCTTTGAAGGGCTTTCGCCAAAGGAGATCGACCAGCTTCATTCGGTGCTGGAAGGGCAGCGGACGTTTTTCTTTAGTAACTGGATCACCGATTATAACGCCCAACAATTGGCGGATGAAGTGGCGAAAATGCGCGATAAATTGAGAGCGGATGATTGGACTGAGGAGGAGAAGGCCTTTAAACGCCAGTTGATTGCCTTGTACAAGTTGATTGGGGAAAATGTTCGGATTGAAAATGGCCCGTTTTATCTCAATGGTGAGGGGAAACTTTCGGCAACCCAGGAGGTGACGGTGACCAAGGTGAGCTTCATTATTGCCGCGGCAAACCAAGCCATCCTTTCCGGACTGCAGCTAGAGATCGATTCCAATTCGCTGGATCAAAGTGATCCGGAATATCTACCCTTGGTCGAAAAGGTGTTGAAAACCAAGCTGGAGCTATTTCAGCTCCAAGGGCAACGCTTGCAGGTTCACTGGCCTCTAACGGCCGGTATGTTTCTAGATAAAGATATACAAGAGGCCATCAATCAATTCCGTCAGCAGGGAGGCCGTGCGATGATTAAGGAAGGCTTAGTGACCGTGGAGCTGGGCAAGCTCAAGGGCAAGGAAGCCAAGCTGGAAGTGGTGTTGCCCGGAACAAACTTCCAGTCCAATGCGTTGGCGCATGTTAGGAAACGGTATGAGGTGATGGATCAGTATGATCCGGCCGCGGCCCGGACCGATTTCTTTAGAGCCATGGATGGGCTTTATAAAAAGTAGGGTAAAATTGTAATAGCCTGTGTGGATAATGCGCTCTTGTTCTCGAAAACTCGTCGATCACTTTAGGGGAGACTAGTAAGCTTGGGCACGGGACAAGCGAAGGTTGATTTTCGATTGGAACTGACTTTTGATGGAGAACCGCTTGTGAAACAGATTTCCTTATCATTGCAGCTCACCTCGCGACAGGTGGAGGAATACTACCGCGGTCGTGCTCGGCACGTGGTGGCCGAGGCAGCAGATGGCCGAATTATCCAGCTTCCGATTAAAGTGCTGCACCCATTTATCTCTAAACAAGGCATTCAGGGAGATTTCTTGGTGACCACCGATGATGAAAATCGGTTCGTCAAGATTGCTCCTCTCAAGCGCGATGATAGCCAAGGCAGTCTGCTGGATGCCATGGGCTAATAGTTCATCAATAGTCGCAGGTTGTTCTCATTCACAATGCGAGCCTTATCAACCATGTCCAACGAGGATTGAATGAGAATCTGGTGCTTGGCCAAGCGGGTACTTTCCGATGCCACCCGGGTATCTTTCATACGACTCACGGCTTGAGCGAGATTTTCTCCGAGCATGGAAAGATGTTCATTGATCCGCTGCAACCGACTTCCCGCAGACCCCAAACTCGATCGGTCCGTGGTCACTTGTCCCAATGCAGTCTTGATTTTAGAAATCACCGTACCGGCCCCCAACGAAGTTAGCACGTGAGTGTTACCTAACTCTGTGGCGCCTGAGTCAGTGGAAGTTGGGTCAGTTCCCACAATTGAACCAGCAGCATAATAGGTAGCTCCTGGATCTTCAGAGGCCGGATTCACAGTAATGTAATCACCAGCCGCTACTGCAGTTTGATTCGCCCCCATTCCCGGGTCGGTGGCAAAAAATGTTCCTGAGGGGAATGTTGTTGTCCCGGGGGCGTTGGAGCTGGTGGATGGGTCAAAATCTACAAACGATCCGGATGGTAAAAATGTGACATCACTCGATTCCAGATTGCCTAACGCCAATGGATCCAATGTGCTTAAATGCTTATTCCCCGCACCAAAATTTTCAGTATAATCCAATCCAAACCACGCTGGAGAAGATTCAATATTTTGAGAACCTGAGCCATAGCCGATTTTTATGAATGAATCTTTGGCGTAAAAAGTTCCTCCATTGTTGGTGGTCGACCAATTACTCACGTCTCCGCCTGTATACCACATGTTTTGCTTTAACCGGTATATTTCCTTAGTGGCATTGTATAGTTGATTGGAATTTTCGGTGGTCCGAAAACTTTCCTGATTTAGGATGTACCCGGCTTTGGAGACCTTCCATAAATTGATTGAAGTTTCCCATTGATCCACTGCATCCACATCGCCGGTGGTGAGATCGGTGAGGGCAGCAGCAGTCAGATTGGCGTTGTTGTAAGAATAAAAGTTTCCGCTATCGTCCTTGATCACACTATTTGAACTACCGTCAAACAGGTTTTGGCCGTTCATTTGCCTAGTGGCCACATCACGAATGTAGGCCTTAAGAGCCTGAAACTCGGTGTTGTAATTCTTTTTGTCCGTGGCGGACTTGGTATTATCCATGGCCATTGCCGCCAGTTCGCCCATCCGTTGGAGAGCGTTGGTCACATTTGACAAATACCCATCAGCCGTCTGGATCTTGGAAAGGGAATTCGCCAGATTACTGCGCGCTGCATTAACCCGAGACGCCTGAGTTTCCAAACGACTAGCCACCACCACTCCCCCCGCATCATCAACCGGCGAAAGCGTGCTTCCAGAACCAATACGTTCCATACTCTCGGTCGCCTTCTTAACGTGCGACTGATACGAATTGATCGCCCTAACGGCACTGGTGGAATCAATTTCCATAACTATTTCGGCCTGTTTTCAAACAGTTCTCTTGCCGTTTCACAGCAGTCCCTATGCCAGAAACAGCTAAACAACTCGAATTACCGTCCCTTCCCGCACAAACACGCGACCCCAATTTAGTACGTGAACGTACTTTTTAGGTTGCCTTTTCCGTTTTTATTGGGAACATTTGTATTGCAGCCGTTGAAACTAACGGCGCGAATTCGAGGTATTTCATGAAGAACAGGCTGAATTTTGGCTGGATAGGGCTTTTAAGTGCTGTAGCTTTTACTTTGCAGGCTGCTGATTGGCCGTTGTTTCGGGGGGATCGGGGTTTGACCGGGGCGGCGGCGGGGAAGTTACCGGAGAAGCTCTCGTTGTTGTGGAAGTTTGATGCCAAGGGGCCGGTAAAGGCATCGGCGGTGATCGCCAATGGGATGGCCTATGTGGGCGGTGACGACGACGGGAAGAAGGGGCTCAAAGGCAAACTCTATGCCATCGATCTCGCCACCGGCAAACAGGCCTGGGATTTTACCTGCAACGATCCGATTGAGGCTTCGGCGATGGTACTGGATGGGCACGTGTATGCGGGGTCAGTGAATGGCTTCGTGTATGCGCTGGATGCGAAGACGGGCAAGGAGTTGTGGAAGTTTGAAACGGGCGACCAGATTACCGGCGCGCCGAATTGGACCAAGTCTCCCGATGGCAAGAAGACCTATGTGCTGGTGGGGAGTCACGATTTTTTCCTCTACTGTCTGGATGCCAAAACGGGTGAGAAGGTGTGGGAGTATGAGTCGGAGAATTACATCAATGGTTCCCCGGCACTGACGGATGGCCGCACGATGTTTGGCGGCTGCGATGCGTTGCTGCATGTGATTGATATAACCAAGGGCGAACGCGAGAAGGTGATTAATGCCAATTCGTATATCATCGGTAGTGTGGCGGCGGATGCAGGCCGTGTATATGTGGGGCATCACGAAAATGAATTTCTCTGCATCGACCTAAAGGCCGGTAAGATTATTTGGAATTACAAGGATCGGCTCTTCCCGTATTCCTCCTCGCCAGCGTTGACAAAGGATCGCGTGCTCTTTGGCGGGCAGGATAAACGCCTGCATTGTCTCCGGCGCGATAATGGCGAAGCGATTTGGACCTTTGCCACGCGGGGGCAGGTGAATAGTTCGCCGGTGGTGTGCGACGGCAAAGTGTTGGTGGGGTCCAATGACGGCCGCTTGTATATGGTATCGTTGGATCAAGGGAAATCATTGTGGAGCTACGAAACGGATGACTCCATCACCGCGTCGCCGGCGGTGGCCGGAGGAAAAGTCGTCATCGGCAGCGAGGACGGCACCGTGTATTGCTTCGGAGCGAAGGCAAAATAATGAGTACTCCCGCCCCTCCCACACCCAGTAAGCCACCGTTGGAAACACAGACCACGGTCGGCAATTATTTTGTCTCCAACTATCCGCCATTTTCATTTTGGCAGAAGGAATCCCTACCGGAAATTGAGGCCGCCATGGAGAGGGCGCCGGCTGCGGACACGCCGCTGGGGGTGTACGCGCACATCCCGTTCTGCCGGAAGCGTTGCCACTTTTGTTATTTCCGCGTGTACACGGACAAGAATGCGGACGCCATCAAGAGCTACCTCGACGCAATGTTGGAGGAGCTGACGATTTACGCGAACAAGCCGTTTATCGGTGGGCGCAAGCCGAGCTTCGTTTATTTTGGGGGCGGCACGCCCAGTTACCTATCGAGCAGCCAATTGTTTCATCTGACCGATGGCATGAAGGGTTTGTTGCCGTGGGACGAGGTTAAGGAGGTGACCTTCGAGTGCGAGCCGGGCACGTTGACGGATAAGAAACTGAAGACGCTGCACGAGGTCGGCGTCACGCGTCTGAGCTTGGGCGTGGAGAATTTCGACGATCACATCCTTGAGATCAACGGCCGCGCCCATCGCGGCGGGGAGATTGATCGCGCGTATGGATACGCTCGCGAGGTGGGTTTCCAGCAGATCAATATCGATCTGATCGCGGGAATGTTGGACGAGACGGAGGACAACTGGAAAGCCTGCGTGGCCAAGGCCATCGAGATGGCGCCGGATAGCATCACGGTTTACCAAATGGAGGTGCCGTACAACACTACCATTTACAAGCGCATGAAGGAGGAGGGCAAACTCGCCGCGCCGGTAGCCGACTGGGACACCAAACGGCGCTGGACCGATTACGCCTACAACGAGCTGGCCAAGAACGGCTACACCGTCACCAGTGCGTACACTGCGGTGAAGGATTCCTCCAAGGTGACCTTCGAGTACCGCGATCAACTATGGGCGGGGGCGGATTTGCTTTCGGTGGGCGTGGCGTCGTTCGGACACATCGGCGGCACGCATTATCAGAACCACCACGACTTTGATCCCTACGTGGAACAGTTGGGCAATGGCGACCTACCGGTATACCGCGCGTTAACCCCCAGTGATGATGAACGGCTCATTCGAGAATTTATTCTGCAGCTCAAGCTTGGTTCGGTGAGCCTGCAGTATTTCATCGACAAATTCGGGACCAACCCCGCCGAGCGTTTTGCCGAACCGCTCCAGCGCATTGCCGACTGGGGGTTCCTGACCATCGAAGGCGATCGCGTGAACATCAACCGCGAGGGCCTGCTGCAGGTTGACCGGTTGCTCCATGAATTTTTCCTGCCTGAACATCGCAATGCCCGTTACGCCTGATCATTCAGATGCCTGAAACAGCACCCAGCCTTTCTCTTGAAGATGCCGCCCGCCCGTTGCTGGAGTTTTACCAGCGTGCCGGCGAGGCTGCGCCAGACCTCCTGCTGATCGATGGCAGCGAGATGCCCGAACCCTACCGCCGCCTGCTGGTGCATGACGATGATATGACACCCACGCTGGAGGAATTTCATGGTGACCGTATTCATCTGCGCCTGCTAGGCCGTGAGGAATCCGAGGCCAGCTACAAGCGCGAGGTGGTGCTGGAGGCCGGCGAGGATAACAAACCGGTGGAGTTCGGTGCCATTGCGATTCACCTCGAGCATTTTCCGGAACTGGCGCGCGCGTTGGTGCTCGGCGAAAGTGTGCCCCTGGGCACGATCCTTAACGAACACGCCATCCGCCACGAGAGCTGCCCGCAAGCCTATTTCAAGGTGCAATCCGATCCGCTCATCACCGAAGCGTTCGGTCTGGACGCCTCCACGGAACTTTACGGCCGGTGCAACATCCACCGGGATCTGAACGGGAATCATCTGGCGGAGATAGTTGAAATTTTGCCACCAGTATAATTTGTGAGAGGTTGATATGATGCAAAACAATAATTTCGATGTGATTATAATCGGAGCCGGACCCGCTGGCTCATCAGCAGCCACTATTTTAGCTGAAAATGGTCGTAGGGTTTTAGTTTTGGAACGGGAGAAATTCCCCCGGTACCACATCGGTGAATCTCTAATTCCCTTCACATTCCACCCTCTTGAACGTCTTGGAATGGTAGATCGCCTAAGAGATTCAGCCTTCGTCAAAAAGTATAGCGTTCAATTTATTTCACCAGAAGGTGACGCTAGTCAGCCCTTTTACTTCTTCAATCGATACGACCGCGACACTGTCGCCCAAACTTGGCAGGTGATGCGAGCGGACTTTGACCTTATGCTACTTGATAATGCGCGAGATAAGGGAGCCGAGGTCATAGAAGAAATTGCGGTAAAAGAGTTGATTTGGGATGAAGATAAAGTTGTTGGTGTAAGAGCTAGGACGAAAGACGGTGAGGAAACAGAATTTTTTGCTCCGCTCACCTTTGATGCCACAGGCAAAGAGGCATTTACTGCAACGCGCAACGGCTGGCGCGAACGAGACCCTTATTTAAATAAAGTGGCGGCTTGGGCATATTACGAGGGTGCTACTAGGCAGGAAGGGATTGATGAGGGAGCCACGGTGGTCGCATTTGTCCCTGAAAAAGGGTGGTTCTGGTGGATTCCACTCCACGACAATCGGGTGAGTCTGGGAATAGTTGCGGAAGGAAAATACCTCAGTCGCGATGGAGTCCGAAAACCCCAGGAAATGCTGGAACGTGAAATTGACAACAACAAATGGGTTAAAGACAGGCTTGGCCCAGCCAAACGGATTTCTGACTTTTATATCACCAACGAATACACCCATCACTCACGGCACTGTGGCACTCATGGCTTATTGCTTTTAGGAGATGCCTTTTGTTTTCTAGATCCAGTTTTCTCTAGCGGCCTGATGCTTGCCTTGAAAAGTGGTGTCATGGCTGCGGACGCGGCTGAAAACGCGTTTGAAGCTCAAGATCTAAGCCCCAAACAATTTACTGAATACTCCAGTACACTCCGGCAGGGTATTGAAAATATGAGAAAACTGGTATACGCCTTTTATAATGAAAATTTCAGCTTTTCCGATCTCGTGGAGAAACACCCTGAGATTGCAGGCGACGTGACCGACTGTTTGTCGGGTGATGTTAATAAGGATTTCACTGAACTTTTCAGATGCGTAGAGGACTTTTGCCCAGTTCCAGAAGCCCTTGATTTAGGAGCCCCATTAGAATCAAAGCAGGAACCATTGCTCACTTAATCAATTCATTGTTTGCGCATAACTGGCGTTGGTCTAGAACCTCCCTGTGAACATTGTCCAAATCACACCCGGCGCCGGGAAAATGTATTGCGGGAATTGTTTCCGTGACAACGCGCTGGTGGCCGCATTACGCGAAGCGGGGCATGAAGTGACAATGATTCCGCTTTATTTGCCATTCACGCTGGATGAGGAAAATCAGGCCGGCGATACTCCCATTTTTTATAACGGCGTAAACGTCTATCTGGAACAGAAATCTGCCCTTTACCGCGCTGCCCCGCGCTGGCTACATCGGATGGTGGGGTCGGACACCATGCTCGGTTGGGCCGCCAGTCAGGTTGGCAAAACGCGCGCCGAGGAAGTCGGCGATCTCACGATTTCCATGTTGCGGGGCGAGGAAGGCCATCAGGCGCGTGAACTGGAGGAGCTGATCGGCTGGCTGAAAACGCAGCCGAAACCCCACGTCATTTCGCTCTCCAATTCTCTGCTGCTAGGGCTGGCGCATCGGCTCAAGGAAGCCATTGGCGCGCCGGTGGTGTGTCTGTTGCAAAACGAGGCACCGTACATCGACAGCATGCCCGAGGAGGTGCGCGAGGAGGTCTGGCAGATCATGGCCGAGCGCGCGCAGGAGATTGATCAGTTCATCGCGCCAAGTGCGTTTTATGCCGGGCTCATGCGCGACAAACTGAATCTGACCGCCGAACGCGTGCAGGTGATTCACAACGGCATCAATCACGACGGCTATAGCGCTGGGCGCGTGGCGCCCAATCCGCCTGTGGTCGGGTTCTTTTCGCGCATGTGCAAGGATAAGGGCCTCGATACCCTGGTGGATGCCTTTATCAAAGTGAAACAGGATAACCACATCCCCCAACTGCGCCTAAAAATCGGCGGCGGTTGCGGCCCGGGCGATGAGCCCTTTGTGAGGCACCTGCGCGAACGTCTGCAAGCCAAGGCACTGCTGAGCGATGTAGAATTTCATCCAAACCTCAACCGCGAAGAGAAGCAGGCGTTTTTGAAATCGCTCTCCGTGCTCTCCGTGCCCGCTCAATTTGGCGAGTCGTTCGGCTTTTATGTGATCGAGGCGCTGGCCGCCGGCGTACCGGTGGTGCAGCCGCGTTGCGCGTCGTTCCCCGAATTACTGGACGCCACTGGCGGCGGGCGTGTGTACGATCACGAAGGGCCCGAGAGCCTTGCAGCCGCACTCGAAGGCATGCTCCATAATCCCTCCGAGGCCAAGGCCGTCGGCCTTAAGGCCCGCGAGGTGGTGCGCGAAACATTTTCCGTCGAGCACATGGCCAGGCAAATGATCGACCTGCTCGCCGGTTTGGTGTCCAATCCGTCCCCAACCCCGGAGGCATAATGGCAGCACACGAATTTACTATCACACGCCGCGTCGAGTTTAGCGAGACGGACATGGCCGGCATTGTTCATTTCTCAAATTTCTGCCGCTACATGGAGCACGCCGAGCACGCGTTCTTCCGGTCGCTCGACCGTTCGATTGTCGATCCCGGCCTCGGCATTGGCTGGCCGCGTGTGCATATGAGCTGTGACTTCAAGAAGCCATTGCGCTTTGAGGACGAAGTGGAGATTCAGCTGCGGGTATCGGCCAAGACCAGTAAATCCATCAGCTACCAATTTCGTTTTCGAGTGGCCGGCGCGGAAGCCGCGTGCGGGGCGCTCACCGTCGTGTGCGTGCGCCGCAATGAAGCCGGCGAAATGAAGGCCGCCAGTATTCCGCCGGAGATCGCCGACCTGATTGAGGTGGCGCCTGCGGATAAGTTGACCGATTAACGTTTGAAGCACTGCAACCCGAACCCTAGAGTCGAAAAAATTATGGCAGCAACCACCACAGCATCCGGCATTCCATGGTTTGCCTGGGCACTACTCACCGTCATCTGTTGGGGCACCTACGGCGTGTGCATGCACACCGGCTCCATGAACATGGAAAGCAAAGCGCACGGCCGCATGATGGCCTTTCTGTACGTGGGCCTCGCGTATTTTCTCACGGCCGTCATCGCGCCGCTCATTATACTCAAGCTCAAAGGCGGTCCGGTGGATTTCTGGAACTATCCGGATGCCGGTTGGAAATGGAGCTTGGGCGCAGGTATTCTGGGCGCCATTGGGGCGCTCGGGGTTCTCTTGGCCTTTGGAGCTTCTCCGAATCCACCGGTGTATGTGCCGATCGTCATGTCCATCATCTTCGCCGGTGCTCCGATCGTGAATGCCGTCGTCAATACCACCAAACAAGAATTGTGGAGTTACGTTCAGCCGCAGTTCATCCTCGGCATCGTTCTCGCTGCCATTGGCGGCTATTTGGTTACCAAGAATCCGCCCAAGCCGCCGCCCGAAACGAAGCCAGTCACAGCCGCCACCGGCGACGCCAATACTTCCGGCGATTCCAAAGATTAACCGTCATGGCCGAGGCGCCGTCAACCGGCCGGGAAGCCGTTCGCATCGCTCAACTCGGGCGGTTGCGCGAACTGCTCCGTGCCGTGCGACCGGCCAACGCCTTTTACGAAACCAAGCTCGCGGCAGCCGGGGTTGATGAGTCCATCAGCAGCCTGGAGGATTTCGCCGCGCACTGTCC
>Ga0066825_10000469_pt1 | contig 12979 bp, 13 predicted proteins | sample ETNtaG_6_FD_65608 | JGI IMG/M metagenome (GOLD analysis project Ga0066825, IMG submission 65608) | Marine microbial and viral communities from oxygen minimum zone, Eastern Pacific Ocean - ETNP201306SV45 | ecosystem: Environmental > Aquatic > Marine > Oceanic | place: Pacific Ocean: Eastern...
CACGTACAACTGCAACTCCTGGCACCGGGATCCAGAGCCTCGCCTTCATATCCCGATCATCAGCAACCCCGGTTCACTTTTTATAGTGAATCACCACGTTACGCATCTGCCGGCCGACGGTTCTGTGTACTTTACGGATACCCGCGGCTATCACACGGCGATCAACGGGGGTATGGAGCGACGCGTGCACCTTGTTGCGGCTCTGGCGTATCCCCCTATTATGGAGCCGTAAACTAGTCTAATCTACGAAGATGGCGAGCCTAAGGGTGCAAGTGGGGCTAGTAAACGATCTAAGTTTCCGATTCTGTTTCGTATAGAGTTAACAGAGTGCATTGCATTATGATTTCGTTGGTTGGCCACATATGTAACCCTAGATGCAACGTTCACTGAGTGGATATTTAGAAAGTCTTAACCTAAGCATGCCCTTAACTTCTGACGAAATTCTGCGCCAGTCATTAGTGGATTCGGATTGTCTATCTGTATCTAAAATCGGTGAATTGACTCTAGAGGGGCATAAAGCAACCGATCTTACCGAGCAGTACGGATCTCCGTTGTTTGTTCTTTCAGATTCAACACTCAGAAGCAATCTTCGGCGAATCCGAAGCGCGTTTGAATCAGAGTGGCCATCCTCTGTCAACATAATGTACGCACTAAAATGCAATCCGAACTTTGCAGTGCGAGCAGTGATGTATGAGGAGGGAGCCGGAGGAGATTGTTTTGGAATCGGAGAGCTTGAGGCAACTTTTGCAGGAGGAGCAGATCCAGAGAAGATCGCTCTTAATGGATCAAATAAAACCGATTCATTGATTGATCGTGCCATCGATCTAGGTGTTTACATAAACATTGATTCAGAAGTAGAGCCAGCGAGAATTCAGCGTATTGCTGAAAGCAAGCAGAAAAAGGTAAAGGTCAATATTCGTTTAAAAGTGATTCCTCCAGAGTATGAGAGATACTCGAGTGATCTCATAAGTTTTACGGGTGACTTTAGAGAGGAACTTCGGCGTCTGAAGTGGGGGGTTAATGAAGACGTTGCAGTGCGACTGATCAGACAATGGGCAGAGTATCCGAATCTTAAATTAATGGGATTCCATACCCACCTGGGCAGACTCTCTCAGAAACTCGAAGATCGAATTGCTTATGATCGAGAATTTGCCCAAGTCGTCTGTCGTGTTCATTCGAGGACTGGTTTTTCCCCGATTGTTATTGACATAGGTGGGGGTTGGCCACGAAGTAGAGACCCGGAGTCAGGGAGTCACGATCTTAATCCCTACAAGATCGAAGAATATGCGTGTGGCTCATGTCAGGCTATTCGAGAAGTTTTTGAGCGAAATCATCTAAGCATACCCAGTTTGTGGCTGGAGCCTGGTCGGTATATTGCAGGTAATGCCGGAGTCCTTTTAACCACTGTCGAGTCGATAAAGACGGAAGGAGAGTTGACGTGGGTATATGTAGATGCGAGTACTAACATCATGCCGTTAATTGGTGCGGCAGTAGAAGGAACTTGCAACCAAGTCATTTCGGCGACAAGGATGTACGAGGGTGTCTCAGAGACAGCAGATGTGGTGGGCCCGCTTTGTATACCTAGTGTTCTCTCGGCAGATTGTCGGCTTCCCTCGGTTGTGGCAGGAGATGTTCTCGCTATTCTCGATGCCGGGATGTATGCAGAATCGGACTCGAACCAATTGAATTGGATACCGCGGCCAGCCACAATTATGGTTAAGGGAGAGCAGAGTGGTCTGGTTCGAGAAGCAGAGACATTGGAGACAATATTTTCAAGTCAGCGGCTCCCGGAGTGGCTGCAAAAGAGCTCCACATTTCCCTCGAAATACCGGCATCATGCATTAGAAGTTTCTCGGCGGGGTTCTTGATAGGTAATTTCAAGTTGACTGTATGCAATCCAGCTTTAGTCGTGATCGATATGCAGAAGGGAGGCGGAATGTCCGTGCAGGCTTCTGGCATCCCGACTATGGCGGGCTTCGACAAGCGGGTTCGAAAAATTGTGCAGATAGTGGACGTTGCGAGGAGACAAAAGATTCCGGTAGTCTTTTTTGCCGAGGTGCACCGATCAGATCACATTGATTTTGGGCGTGAACTCGATGGGGTGGAGGGGATTCACTGTATTGAAGGAGCAGACGATACGAAACTAGAGCCCTGCTTAACACCTATGAATGGGGACTACTTTATTTCGAAAAGACGGTACTCTTGTTTCTTTGGGACTGATCTAGAAATTCTGCTTCGTGGACTAAAAGTCAATACGCTGATTCTTGCCGGTGAGTTGACAGATGTTTGTGTTCATTACACATTCGTTGATGCCCATCAACGGGATTATCGAATTAAAGTGCTAGAAGACTGTGTTGGTGGATCCACTATCGAAAGACACGAGGCCGCTTTAGCGGCGATGAAGTATTTGCAACGTGATTCAATCTGCTCGAGTACTACATTTTTAGATGAGCTTCATAATGGATAGCAACTTATTCAAAAAGTACGAGAAATCGTTTCTGCACGGCTTTTCAAGTTTGACTGGAGTCCGAGCGGATGGACCTCAACTGATCCAACGAGGTGAAGGGATCTATGTGTTTGATTCGAAGGGATCACGTTATCTTGAGGCAAATTCAGGCCTTTGGAATGCAGTACTGGGTTTTAGTGATCGCGACGTTATCGATGCTGCGATCAGACAATATGAAGCGCTCTCACCGTATCATACATTCTTCGGCCGTAGCTCCGAGCCGGCAATTGAACTTGCAGAAATGCTATCCAACTGCTGTCCATTGAGCGGTGGCCGAGTGTTCTTCACAAACTCCGGTTCTGAGGCTAACGATACAGCAATCAAGATGGCTTGGATGATTCAGAGAAGCCGGGGTGAGAAGAATAGGAGAAAGATTCTGGCTCGACAGAACGGATATCACGGTACGTCCGTTATGGGTGCCAATCTTACCGGTCGAAGTTACAACCGAGCCTTCGGAATGCCTTTTGGAGATGTTCGGTTTACGGATTGTCCCCATTTTTGGCGATACGGGACGGATTTGGAGACCACAGAAGCCTTCCTAGATCGCATTATTGGAAACTTAACTCGATTGATTGAGTCGGAAGGACCCGAGACTATCGCGGCGATGATCGCTGAGCCAGTGATGGGTGCGGGAGGGGTTGTGCTTCCGCCAGAAGGGTATTTTGGTCGCATCAAAGAAGTTCTCGATCACTTCGGCATATTGTTGATTGCCGACGAAGTGATAACTGGGCTTGGCCGTACCGGCGAACTGTGGGGATCTCAAGCCTTTTCAATAGAGCCAGATATCATTACAACATCAAAATGTATAACGGCTGGCTACTTTCCTCTTGGAGCAGTCCTTCCATCGGCAGGGCTCACTGATGAGTTGGATAATGCCTCAAGAGAGTTCGATGAATTTCCACACGGTTTCACTACTGCCGGGAGCCCGGTGGGATGCGCGATCGGCCTCGTAGTCGTCAATAAAATTATCAACGGTGGGATATTGGACCATGTCGGCCAGATTGCGTCATATTTTGAGAATCGACTTCGGGACTTTGAAGAACACCCCCATGTCGGCGAGGTTCGGGGGTTAGGGCTAATGGGAGCAATAGAGATTGTCAAAAACAAAAGTGAAAAAGCTGAATTCGATCCCGATCTTGAGGTGACAGAGAAACTTGTTAAAGCCGGATATAACGAAGGAATCATAATCCGACCTATCGGTAATGCCGTTATATTCGCGCCTCCATTCATAATTGAGCCGCATCAGATAGACGAGTTATTCGATGCTTTTGGAACTGTATTTGAAAAAGTAATGGACGAGGTAGCCTAAACGATTTACGGTAACCAGTGAGTTCACAAGTGCCGTTTGAGAATCGAATGAGTATAAAACCGAAAGCAAATAGTCAGCCGGTTCCTGCTGCATGCGATCGCTAAAGTTATCACTGATCTAATATGTCAGCCGCGGATCAAAAAGGGGGCATGCGGAATTACTCAGCCCCGCTCCCGGAAATCTTTCCACCTCCAGAATCCCACCGGCCGACCCTTGTTGGCGAGCGGTATATGGTTGTCGCAGGCCATCCTTTGGTAGCGCAAGTAGCAACTAGCGTATTGGAAAAGGGTGGTAATGCAATCGATGCAGGCGTTGCAGCGGGTCTTGCCAGCAACGTCCTCCAAGCGGATATGTGCAATTTGGGGGGTGTTGCGCCGATTCTGATAAAGACGGCGAATTCGCCGGAAGTATGGAGTATCAGTGGTGTCGGCGTCTGGGGTCAGGGAGTAGAAGCAGCAACTTATCGAGAAAGATATGGCAATGATATGCCGGAGGGCGCACCCTGCAGTGTCGTGCCAGCCGCGGTAGATTCCTGGATTACAGCGCTTAAACGGTTTGGGACTTGGTCATTTTCAGACGTTGCTAAAGATGCTATTGATTATGCTGAACAGGGTTTCATCCTTGACCATCGAACGGCACTGGCATACGCCCTTATGGGAGAAGGATTCAATAGATGGGAATCGACCGCCAAGATTTACTGGCCAAACGGCCGTGCTCCGGTCGAAGGAGACCGATTGTGTCAGCGCGATTTAGCAAAGTTATTAATCAGGATAGCAAGTGCGGAAACTGGATCGAATAGAGAGCATGCTCTAGAAAATGCGCGTGCAGCGTTTTATAGCGGCCCCGTAGCAGACGCTATTGTAGAGTGGGTGCAGCGCCACGGTGGTTGGATGGAGTTAAGTGACCTAGAGAAGTTTCATAACCAAGTAACGATCGCCAAGAGCTACCAATACAAAGATTGGCGGGTATGCACCGGGGATATTTATTGTCAGGGACCAGTCCTCTTACAGGCACTTTCAATCCTCTCGAAGTTCGACCTGAGTTGTCTTGAGCATAACAGTGCAGATTATCTGCATGTGATCATTGAATCTCTAAAGTTAGCATTTTCCGATCGAGAAAAATATTATGGCGACCCAAGATATACGTACAACTCCGTGGAAGAACTATTGGAAGACGAACATGTTGAGCGATTATTTGAAAAAATAAATTGGGGTTCGGTGTTGCCAGATCTTGCAACCATCCCAGATGCAAACCAATCCGCGCCAATTATCGAAACCCCATTAGCCCGAAAACATGACACTACTAATTTCTCAATTATTGATTCGGAGGGAAATGCTTTTAGTTGTTCCCCTAGTGATACGATAGATGGCAACCCTATCGTGGAAGGTCTTGGAATAATGGTTTCCCCGAGAGGGGTGCAATCAAGACTTCAATCAGATCATCCAGCAAGCATTCAGACTGGAAAAATGCCGCGTTTAACGCCGGCTCCCGCGATAGCACTAAAATCAATTGGAACGCATGATTTTCAGGTCATGGCTTTATCTGGATGCGGAGGCGACGTAATTCCTCAGGGACTCTTGCAGGTCTTCCTCAACTATGTTGAGGCAGGACTTACGCCTCAGCAAAGTGTTGAAGCGCCTAGAATCGCGACTCTCGCATTTCCTGACTCGTTTTTCCCGCACGTCCATGATCCAGGCCGACTCCACGTGGAATCCCGAGTAAGCCAAAGTGTTCGAGCCGACCTTGCGGGTCGGGGTCATAGGATCAGGGTCTGGCCCGAATACGAATTTGATGCAAGTGGAACCGCGCTCGTACTTGATCTAAAGCCACCGTTAAAGCAACGGCGCATTCTGGCAGGCGCGGCAGATCCGCGTCGCTCTCTATACGCATTGGGTCGATAAGAGTTATAGCGGGGAGCAATCCAACTTTATTAAATAATACCTTAAAAATTTAAGGGGTTTCAGTTCTTAGACGCAAAAGCCAAAAGCACTTTCTTGCAAAGTTAAGTAGTATAGAAGTGCACGGAGCAATAATTTAGGTTGCATTGATGGTTACGCTTCGTGAATTATCAAACTGAATAATAAGGAGGAGACGAATGATGACTAGTATCTTCAGGGTATTTAGAACCGGAGTATTCGCAGTACTGTCGTTAGGGATGATTGCCCCGTCTTTTGGCGACACATTAAAGATCGCAACCGAGGCGTTTTATGAGCCCTTTGCATACAAAGCAGCTGACGGATCTCTTGTCGGGTTTGACATCGATATCACCTATGCTCTGTGCGATGCAATGGGGGCAGAATGCGAAATCATAGAGCAGGATTGGGACGGTTTAATTCCAGGCCTCCTAGCAAAAAAATATGACGCAATCATTGCCTCAATGAGCATCACCCCGGAAAGGCAGAAGGTCGTCGACTTTGCGGGCCCATACTATAAGGAGCCGTCCAAGTTCTATGCCCGTAAAGGTTCGGGACTTTCTGATACAGCAGAAGGTCTGGCGGGTAAGTCTATCGGCGTACTTCGCGCAACGACGTTCGAAAAGTATATTCAAAAACACTTTCCCGATGCCGTTATAAAGGGATATCCAACCCAAGAAGAGGTTTACCTGGATCTTGCAGCAGGTCGGGTGGATGCTGGAATGGCATCCGGCACGCCAGTTCAAAAAGGTTTCCTGGACAAAGATGCTGGTAAAGACTTCGAATTTTTTGGTGGAACTCACTGGGATGAGGAGATTCATGGTATCGGAACTGGTATTCCTGTACGAAAAGAGGATGCCGCTTTACGTGATCGTTTAAATGCTGCTATTAAGACCATTAGAGGAAATGGTGTATATCAGAAAATCAACGATAAATATTTCTCTTTTGATATATGGGGATTAGATTGAGTTGATAAAACTTTCATCAACTTCAAGATAGGTGATCTAGCCGGCGACAATCAGAGATTTCGCCGGCTCTTTTTTTGTTATGGATAGTGCATGGGCTTACGTGCCTAACGTCCTAGGTGGTGTTCGGCTCACAATTACGCTTGCCATTGGCGGTTTATTACTCTCCTGTGTTTTCGGACTGATCTCGGCATCCGCCCGTCAGTCCAGGGTTCTACTATTTCAAAAAGTAGCAGCAACCTATGTCGGTGTAATTCGAGGAATACCAGAATTGGTGTTGATGCTTCTGGTGTTTTTTGGGGGACAGATGTTGCTGAATGACTTGGCCGATCTAACGGGTCTTTGGGAATACATTGATGTCGATGCACTGTCCTCCGCTATTTTTTCTATAGGGTTCATCTTCGGAGCCTATATGTCGGAGGCTTTTCGCGGAGCATATCTCGCAATTCCGCGCGGCCAGCTGGATGCGGCCAAATCTCTTGGACTTCGTCGAGTCACTTATCTTAGGCTCATTGTCTTTCCACAGTTCGTAATCCACGTGCTTCCGGCATTTAGAAATAACTGGCTAGTTATCCTCAAAACAACAGCCTTTGCTTCGGTGGTTGGTGTTCATGATCTGGTATGGCGAGCCAAAGGAGCAGCGAGTGCAACACATAATCCATTCTATTTTCTGACGCTGGCCGCGTTGGTTTATCTTTTATTCACGATCCTGTCGGAGCGTTTGTTCTCTTATCTTCAGAATCGAATACAGCGTAACTGGACGTCAATTTAAAGATGCATGCCGATCTAGTCATACAGCACTGGCGGTGGTTCCTTGATGGCTATATGGTGACACTGGTTCTGCTGGTTACTGTATTTTCGATAAGCATGTTACTAGCGATTGTGTTGGCCGTGTTTAGATCGTCCGATGTATCGAGACTGTCTGGACCAATCAGAGGCTATACATACTTTATGCGTGGTACGCCGCTGCTGTTGCAGGTATACATCATCTATTACGGGCTAGGACAGTTCGAAATGGTCAGAACGAGTATTTTCTGGCCGTGGCTGAGAGAAGCATGGTTCTGCATAGCGTTCGGGTTGATACTTAACAACACAGCGTACCTTACCGAAATTATTCAGGGAGCGTTGCGGGCTGTCCCGAGGGGATTAATAGAGTCTGCTCGAGCACTTGGCATGTCTCCTATAAGGACATTTATATTGGTGTCGTGTCCCATTGCACTTAGAAGATCCATCCCGGCGCTTTCGAATGAGTTTATCTTCGTTATGCATAGCACAGCGGTAGCAAGTACGATTACGGTGGTCGATATCTTAGGTGCTGGCCGGAAACTAAATGCCTCGTACTACCTGGCATACGAAGGATTCATTACTGCTGCAGTCCTGTACGTCACCATTGCATTCTCGGCTTCTTATGGCTTCAAAGCACTGGAAAAACGCTTTCTAGAGCCGTTAACCTATCGATGAGAAGGACAGGACGAAAGAAAATTAGGGCATCGGTGCAACTTTCTCTAACTGCGGAACAGCTCTAGTTGTTTGTTTGGCCAAACATTTCCAACTGCTGGATAACTTCGGTACTAGTTCGGACTCCCCCTGTTTGAAGATATTCCATTGCCGAAAGAGATGCATTATGCGCGTCTAGACTTGAACCGGTAACGCAATCACCTATAACTCTGCAAAAATAATCATGCTGGTGGGCATCAACGAAGGTGTAGTGAACACACACATCCGTCAGTCCGCCCACGAGAATCAACGTATCCACCTTCAGACCTTTCAATAGAATTTCAAAGTCGGTGCCAAAGAAGCACGAGTACCGTCTTTTTTGGATAACATAATCATCGGGTAGTAACCCCACTTCATCGGCCGCAATTTCCGTATTCGGGTTGGTTTCCAGGCAGTGAATGCCCTCGGAGCCATCTAGTTCACGCCCAAAGTCCACGAGGTTCGCTCGGTGAATTTCCTGGAAAAAAATTATTGGAATCTGGGCATTTCTTGCTGCATCAATAACTGATCTCGCCCTGCGGAGACGTTCAACATTATCCTCCATATGCGGTATCCCTGAATTGGATCCAGAAAGAAAACTGCCTTTCTGAATATCAATTACGATTAGTGCCGGGTTTCCCTCGATCATTAATCGGCGTGAGTTGTTCGGTTCGACCATGATGTTCTCCGTTATCTCGAAAACTATTGAAAAGTCTATCAAAATTAGTGAGTTCTATTGTCCTGCCCACTCAGGATAATTGGCGACAGGTCTACTTTTCAGGCAGTGCTAGGGGTTTTGTTATTATCATTCCTCGATGCAAAAACACACGATTAAATATTTCTGTCCTTTTGAGAGAGTCCGGTTATGAAGGAGATAGTTCGGTTGCCCCAGTGGGGGGATGAGATGAACGACGGAGAGGTTGGGGAATGCTACGTGCAATGTGGAGATCATGTTGACAAAGGAGACGCGCTAGTGACGATAGAAATCGACAAAACCAGCGTAGAGATTGAGTCCCCCGTCAGCGGTAGAGTACTCTCGATTGAAACAGAAGTCGGAAAAATTGTCCCGGTAGGTTCGGTACTTGCCGAAATAGAAATCGAATAAGGGTAACGCCGCAGTGACTGTGGAGTTGAGATGTGCAGACGTGATTAAGAAGATACCAGTTAACTTGACTTAGCTAAATGTAGGCAAACGTCGGCGATCGAATTTCGATTGGGAATAACTGCATCTTCGAGTGAGCGGGCTGCGGGTAGCGGAAGGTCTGGCATCGTATGGCGAATGCACTGCTTTATTTGTGAAGAATCCAGTTCTTCATGTACCCGAGCAACGATTTCGCCAGAAAGACCAAAACTTTGGTAATCCTCATCGACAACAACAAGTCTTTCCGTTTTGGCTACTGACTTGGTTAGTGTTTCGAGATCTAGCGGAACAATAGTCCGTAGATCGACGACTTCAACCGAAATTCCATGGTGAGATAGTAGCTGTCCGGCGGCTAATGACTCCTCTACGAGCGCGCTTGTAGCAACAATAGTCAAATCTGATCCGGATAAAGATATCGAGGCCTTGCCAATCGGTATGGTGTATCGTTCCTTGGGAACGGGCCGGTCGTTAAGGAAAGTCCCGGGCTCCTGAATTAACTGACTTTTGTGCTCGATGTAAATGATCGGGTTATCTGACTCCAAGGCACTGGCCATCAAGCCCTTGTAATCATATGGGTTTGATGGCGCAATAACTTGGATGCCTGGAAGATGAGCCATTGTTCCCCAGAGGCACTGAGAGTGTTGTGCTGCGGATCCAATTGATCCAGCGGCGGTTTTGAGAACCATCGGGATCTTTACTGTACCCCCAGACATGTACGGGATTTTTGACATGGCATTTAGAATTTGCTCAAAGCAAACCCCAATAAAGTCAGCAAACATGATCTCCACTAAAGGTCGGTAACCCGCCATTGATAAGCCAACGCCCATTCCGGAAAAGGCCATCTCGGAAATCGGCATGTCCCGCACGCGCTTTTCTCCGAAACGCCTCAGAAGTCCGCGCGTTGTACCAAATACGCCTCCAATTTTTCCAACATCTTCGCCGAGCACAAGAATCCTTTCCTCCCGCTCCATTTCAATGGAAATTGCCTCTGCAATAATCCGGGGGAGACTTAAGTTCCGTCTTTTAGGGTCGACCATCAGAAAATTTCACCGATAGAGATACTTGAGTACGTCAGATGGATCGGGAGCGGGATCGCGGCGAATATCTTCGAGAAGTTTCAACATATTCTGTTTCGACTCCTGAACAAGAATTTCGAGTTCGTGATCAGTAGCAATACCCGTCTGAATTAATTCATGTCTCGTAATCTCAAGAGGGTCCTGCTCTTCTTGCGCTTTAGATTTTTCCTCTCGGGATCGGTAACTGTCATGATCGCCTTCATAATGACCTCGAAACCGATAACATGTGGCTTCTAAGATAGCAGGGCCTTTGCCGGTTCGGGAATGTTCGACAGCTTCCTCAAACAGAGGGATAACGTTAGAAATATCAGAACCGTCAACAGTTGCACCCCATGCAGAATATCCCGCGGCCCGTTCTGAAAGGGTAGACGTTGCGGATACGTCCGCACTCTGTACCGAGATCGCGTAATGATTGTTCTCGATAACTAAGACAAGTGGCAGTTTCCATGCTCCTGCAATGTTCATGGATTCATGAAATGCCCCAGTATTTACAGCGCCGTCTCCGGCGATTGCTACCGCGATGTTTTCATTTTCCTCAATGGCAAATGCATACGCATAGCCGAGCGCTACCGGTATTGCGGAGCCAACAATTCCAGTAGCGGAGAAATTATTTTCGAGATCAAAAGGGTGCATGTGCCCCCCTCGTCCCCTACATAGACCAGTACTACGTTCGAATATTTCAGCAAGTAAGGGCTTAAGAGGAACTCTCTTCGCGATCGCGTGGAGATGATTCCGATGAGTACTAACTAATGCGTCAGTACGGCGGAGACTGCCAGCCATTGCTGCGCTTATGGCCTCCTGGCCGATTCCTGTATGAAGTTCTCCATGTATTTCACCGGTTGGGACACCCTCGAGACAAGCCTCTTCAAAATGCCGCATAGTTAGCATCAGTTTGTAATGCTCGATAAGTTCCATTTAGCGATCCACAGTCAGGGGTCTAGTTGCTCGATCTCAAAAAAAGACCCTGCCGGCTCTCTAAAGTATGCGCTGCGCCCCTCCGGGAAGTATGCAACATCACCGACACGCTTAGCTCCAAGTTGTTCAACTTTATCAATTACGGAGTCAAAGTCTTCTACCGTAAAGGCGATATGAGCCATACCCGGGAACACGGGCGTCTTTGCGTTCTCTACAGACATTTTTGCTGGGTAGTGAAACGCGATAAGCTCAAGAATATGACCGGTATCGGCCCTTCGCAATTGGGCGAGGTCACAGGCTAAACCTGAGATGCCAGTGATAACCGAAATTTCCTTGCGGATTCCACGTTCTTCGAATTCAACTTGAAATTCAAAAGCCGCGCTGTAAAACGAAATTGCGAGATCGAGATTTTTAACAACAAGAGAGGAATGATGCCACGTAGTCATTTGGTTACGCGAGGTTCTGAGACCGCTCTTGTTTACTATAGAACGTCCTTTAACATAACATAAAACTGGTTCATAGAGGCCCACAAACAAGAGTAGCCAGGCACCAAGGAAAATAGATTTTCTTCAAGGAGTTAGGAGCACAAACCGGCCAAATCGGTCGAGACCTTAGACAAATCGAGCGACAGTTATCTCAACGCTCGTCAGGAGACTCACGATGGAGAGGGTAGTAGTGTTTGGATGTGGAGGTGGCATCGGCTCAGCAATCTGTCATGCTTTCAGTTCAGTTGGCAAATTTGTGATTGGCGTTGATGTCGACTTTGAGTCGGCCCGTGACACGCTCACAGAGCAAGCGAGTTCTTCTATGGCGTTGCAATGCGACGTGTCAGACCAAAAACAGGTAAAAGCTGTAGCGCAAGAAATCTGGGAAGATGATCCTGTGAGCGGAGTTGTCTACGCACCGGGAGTTGTCTTTACCGACGATGTTTGCAGACTAGATTGGGATAACTACCGCCAACTAATGTCCGTGAACTTGGATGGCGCATTTTATTGCGCGAGTGCATTTTCAGCGTTAATGTTGGCTCACAAGCAGTCGGGAAGCCTAGTGTTTCTCTCGTCTGCAGCAGGAAAGCGAGGTGAACCGGGGGCGAGTGCCTATTGCGCCTCAAAGTTCGGGCTTATCGGTATGGTTGAAAGCCTCGCTGCCGAGACAGCAAAGTATGGAATTAGGGCAAATGCTGTATGCCCCGGTAATGTGGATACGCCGATGCTGGATAAAGTTGCAAGTCAGATTTCTGAGCGAGAAAACAAACCTCTTAACATCATAAAGCAAGAATTAATTGAAGAGTCCCACTCCGGTCGACTAATGACTTCTGAGGAGGTGGCGAATGCCTGCGTCTGGCTTTGTTCTGATGCCGCGAGCGGAGTCACTGGCATCTCCCTTAGTGTAGATGGAGGCATGTTGCTCGGATAGCCCAGGTTGTCAAGCAAGAGACGAGTGTGACGCTCAGGAAGCGTACGCGTCATCCTAGCCTTGTTTGACTAATGCTTTAGGTTAGGTTTGCTGGAATTTTGGAATAAGGATGAGTGAGATAGAGGACTCTGAACGTTTACCGGACTCTGACATTGTCGGGGAAGGGTGGACGCCGGTCGAGCCTGGGGCAGACCCGGTGTTGTACGGTCATGCCCAAATCACGCCGCGAGGCCAATTTGAGGTGCGGAGTTATCAAACCTTT